>Ga0247841_10001547_pt1 | contig 50764 bp, 46 predicted proteins | sample LaCruzMarch2015__2_FD_192410 | JGI IMG/M metagenome (GOLD analysis project Ga0247841, IMG submission 192410) | Freshwater microbial communities from meromictic Lake La Cruz, Castile-La Mancha, Spain - LaCruzMarch2015_18m | ecosystem: Environmental > Aquatic > Freshwater > Lake | place: Spain... | reverse complement strand
TTGGCTCAGCTCCAACTCCTGCGCACCTATTACAAATAACTTGCTTTACCAAATTAATTTTTTCAACAGATTCTTTTAAAGTTCTCTCTAAATTTATTTCAATATCAACTTGCATGTCCTTGCCCTTTCTAGAATCTTTTTTTGTCGCCCTTCTTCCACCTCCAAATGCTCCTGCACCAAAAAATTCTTCAAAAACATCCCCAATGTCACCCATATCAAACTCAACGCCTTCGCCTTGCTGTGCTCCGTTACCCCATGCCCAATTAAACCCTTGTCCTGCATCTGGGCCACCTTGATCGAAAACTCTTCCATATTGGTCATACTGAGCTCTTTTTTGTTTATCCGAAAGCACCTGATAAGCTTCATTTATCTCTTTAAACTTTTTTTCATCTCCGCCCTTGTCCGGGTGATATTTATGAGCCAATTTGTGAAAGGCTTTTTTTATTTCATCCTCAGAAGCAGTTTTCTGCAATCCAAGAAGTTCGTAATAATCCATAGTATTTTATTTTTCTTCTGTAAATTTCCCTTCCTCAGCTTGTGGTTCGTTTGTTCCTTCGCCATCTTTTGGTAAATCTTTCTCATCTGGGCTAGTTTGAGCTTGTTCTTGCTTATATAATTCACCACCAATTCTCTGAATAGCCTCTGACAAAACTTGCGTCTTTGCTTTAATTTCTTCTATATTATCACTTTTTTGAGCTTCCTTCAAGTCGTTAATTTTAGTCTCAGCCTCGGTTTTGTCCTCGGGTTTTATTTTATCTCCCGTATCTTTAATAGTTTTTTCAGATGTATAAATTAAGGCATCGGCGCTATTTTTTATTTCAATCGTTTCTTGTTTCTTTTTATCATCAGTTGCATGCATTTCTGCATCTTTTTTCATTCTTTCCACCTCTTCTTTAGAAATTCCAGAAGAACCCTCAATTTTAATTGATTGAGTTTTTCCAGTTGCTTTATCTTTTGCTGAAACATTTAAAATTCCGTTTGCATCAATATCAAATGAAACTTCAATTTGTGGCACTCCTCTTGGTGCTGGTGGGATTCCGTCGAGCATAAATCTACCTAAAGTTTTATTGTCTACAGCCATTGGTCTTTCTCCTTGCAACACATGAATTTCCACACTTGGCTGGCTGTCTGCTGCAGTTGAGAATGTTTGGTTTTTAGAAGTTGGCACTGTTGTATTTTTAGCAATTAAAATTGTGTCCACTCCACCAAAGGTTTCAATTCCCAATGACAATGGAGTTACATCGAGTAACAAAACATCTTTCCCTGCTGTTCCTTGCATAATTCCACCCTGAGTAGCAGCTCCAATCGCAACAACTTCATCTGGGTTAACTTCTTTATTTGGTTCTTTTCCAAAAAGTTTTTTAATTTCTTCTTGAATTTTTGGCATTCTTGTTTGTCCTCCAACCAAAACAATTTCATTGATATCGCCAACTGCCCAACCAGCTTCTTTTAATGTTTGCTTAACTAAACTAATAGATCTATCAATATCTTCTTGCACCATATTTTCAAAATCAGCTCTCTTCAATTTCAAATCTAAGTGTTTAGGACCTTCTTGGTCTGAAGTAATAAATGGTAAATTAATTTGAGCCTCTAAACTGCTAGACAATTCAATTTTTGCTTTTTCTGCTGATTCCTTAATTCTTTGCAACGCCAAATTATCTTTCGATAAATCAACTCCACTTTCTTTTTTAAATTCAGCAACAATCCAGTGCATAATTTTTTGGTCAAAATCATCTCCTCCAAGGTGGGTGTCTCCACCAGTAGATTTTACCTCAATGCTTCCTTGTTGTTCTTGGTCTTCTCCTTCTGAAGCTACAATTTCCATGGCGGTAACATCAAATGTTCCTCCTCCAAAGTCATAAACAACAATTTTTTCATCTTTCTTTTTATTTAAACCATATGCCAGCGCAGCTGCTGTTGGTTCGTTTATAACTCTTCTAACATTAAACCCTGCAATTTCTCCGGCAATTTTTGTGGCCTTTCTTTGTGAGTCATCAAAATAAGCAGGGCAAGTAATAATTGCGTCGGTAATTGTTTCTCCAATTTTTGCTTCTGCATCAGCTTTTAATTTTTGCAAAATCATTGCCGAAATTTCTGCTGGGTTTAGCCATTTATCTCCCATTTTAACATCTACTCCGCCATCAGCTGATTCTTTAATTTCATATGGCAATGTTTTTTTATCCTTCTGCACTTCTGCATCAGAAAATTTTCTTCCAATTAATCTTTTAACTGAGAAAATTGTATTTTGTGGGTTAGTAACTGCTTGTCTTTTTGCTAAAACTCCAACTGTTCTTTCACCGCTTTTTGAAATTGCAACAATTGAAGGAGTTGTTCTTGCCCCTTCTTTGTTCTCAATAATTTTAGCATCGCCACTTTCTACAATGGCCATTGCTGAGTTTGTTGTACCTAAATCGATTCCTAGTATTTTTGACATAATTTTTATATTTATTTAATTTACTATTTATTTTTTATTTACTAATTTTTATTTTTGCTACCCTAATTACTTTGCCGTGCATAGTGTAGCCTCTTTGGACTTCTTCGGAAATTGTGTCTTTTTCTCCGCCTTCCGTGTAACCAACTGACTCCATTAAACTTGGGTCAAAATCTTTACCAATTGTTTCTATTGGTTCAATTCCCTCCTTAGTTAAGAAATCTGAAAGTTGATTTTTAATTTGGTTAAACCCTTCAATCCACGCATTATCTTTCAGCTCGTCAGGAACATGGCTTTCTGCTAAATAAATGTTATCTAATATAGGAATTATTTTTAAAATTAACTCTTCATTAGAATATTTTATTAGCTGACCGATACGTTCCATTTCATCTTTCTTATAATTTAAAAAATCTGCTCTTTCCCTTTTCCAACCATTTAAATATTCTTCACACTTAGCTTTCGTATCTTCTAAATCCTTTTTTAGTAATTCCATGTCTTCTATTTTTATGTCTTCCTCCATATATTTAAAATTGCTCTAACTGCTTAATAATTTTTGTTATAATTGTTATGTTTTCACTATGAGCTGTTTTTGATGGCCCCAATATTTCTAAAATTTCTAGCAAGTTATCAGTCTTAGTAATTCTTGTATAGTTTAATGTCATTGATGTTTTAGACAACGAACGCATTAATTCTTCTGCTAACCTCATTTCTTCTTCAATTTTTTTTCTGGCATTTACTACCTCCTGAAGGATAAAATTTTCAAACATTTCCTCTTTTTTATCTTCAATTTTTTCCACAAAATATTTATAAGCTTTTTTCGTAGGAATTCTTCCTGCTGAAGTATGTGGCTGTTCAATGTAACCTGCTTCAGTTAATGCTTGCAAATCGTTTCTAATTGTTGCCCCACAGACATCCAAATCACAGACTTGTTTTAAAGCCTTCGAGCTAACGGGCTCAGCTGTACTTATATATTCCCGTATAACAAAATCTAATAATTTTTCTTGTCTTGGACTTATCATACCAGGTAGTAGAAATTCGACCTTAAACGTCGATTGTATAATTTAATAATCTTATAATTACTTAGTGAATTATATACACCAGAAAAGCAAATCTTATCTATTATGCAATATGCTTAATAGATGTCGAATTTTCACTACCTGGCATATATGTCCATATTACAAAATTAGCAATCTCATGTCAAGAGTGACAAAACTATTCTGTACGAAGCTTTCTTGAAAAAATTAGTAGGGCCAGTAATGCAATCAAAGACATTCCTGCGCCAAAGAAAAATGGCACCTGTGCACCAAATTTATCCCACAAAAATCCTGCGAAAAAACTAGCTGGAAGAGTTGTTAGCCCAACCGCCATTCCATATATACCAAATGCCTTCCCCCTATGATCTACATTTACAAGGTCAGCTAATAATGCTCTTGAGACACCTTCATTCATAGCATAATACATTCCATAAAAGGCATATAAAAACCAAATAGATATTACGTTAGAAGCCAATCCAAAACCCAAGTATACTAAGGAAAAAACTCCCCACCCTATTGCAATCATAGGAACTCTACCAATTCTATCTGATAAAGAGCCAAGCGGAATTGAAAGTCCAGCATAAACTAAATTAAACATTGCAATTACTAATGGTATGACTAATAATGACATGCCCACATTTTGCGCACGAAGAATTAAAAATGCATCTGAAGAATTTCCAAGCGTAAAAATTATTACTATTACAATAAAAATATAAAAGTTGACAGGTAGTTTTCCTTTAGCCTCTTTAACCTCAACCTTTCTATAATCTTCTTTTGGTATTTCTCGCAGCTTAAATACTAGTAAAAGAGTAATAATTAAAGGAATGGCACAAAAAAGCAAAAGCTGATGATAAAGAAGTGCGCTATCTTTAAATACATAAAGCAATGCAAATAAAACTAAAGGCCCCACAACCGATCCCAACGTATCGAGCATTCTAGCCAAACCAAAACTTTCTCCCCTAACACTTTTATCAGATGAGTCGGCAATTAAAACATCTTTGGGAGTGTCTTTGAGTCCTTTTCCTAATCCATCGAGCAATCTCAAGCTAACAACTCCTGCTAGCGAAGTAAACAAAATCAACAATGGTCTAGCAACCATTGAAAGAAAATATCCCAAAAAAATAATTGGTTTTTGTTTTTTAAATTTATCGGACAATACCCCTGCAATAATTCTAAAAAAATACACGCTGGCAGAAATAATTCCTTCAGCAATACCAACTATAGATTTATTAAAACCCAAAACAGTAGTTAAATAGATGGGCAATATAGGCGAAAAAACATCTTGACTGATTCCACCGAAAAAACTCAGCATTCCTACATAAAATACATTTTTATTTTGCCCTGAGCCTGCCGAAGGGTTTTTCTTTGGTAATTTATCTTTTTCCATTTTTATGATTAAAAACACGGCAATTATAATAGAAAAATCGCCCCGATAAAATCGCGGGCGATTTTTTTCTACTTATAATTTTATTTTTGTTTTTTTATTTTTGCTTCTTGAACTGGCTCATGAGAATGCCCACAATCGCAACCCTCATCATTCATTTTGCCACCAAACTTTTCACTCCACCATGCTCCATTACCCATTGAACAACATCCTTTATCCATTAGCATTTTAACTCCAATTGCTACAAATATTATTCCCCAAAAAACTGTCCAAAAACTTCCTACAAATAAACCCATTGCATTAAGTAATAATGCTGCACCTATTGCTATAAATATTATTGCAAAAAACATATTTTTAAATATTTAATTATATTGAGTTAATTATACTACCAGCATACTAAATTATCAAATATCTCAATATTTCAAATAAAAAAATCCCCGAAACTTGCGTTCCGGGGTCTACGAAAAAAAATATATATGCCTTAATGGCCAAAAAAGCCACGGGCTTTACTGTCCGGAAGCTGAACAAGCGTAATTTTGTGCTCTAAACAAAGGTCTAAAACCTTGCCGTCATTAACACTTCCACTAGTGCTAAAAATAGCCTTAACACCTGCTTTAATCAAAACCTCAACACCATCGGGGAACGGGAAAAACGAGTCACTACACGCAACAGATCCAGCAAGGGGCTTATATGATGGCTTTAAGCCAAACCAGTTTTTCCAGGTCTTTTTACGGCCATGACCAGCATCCATTGCACGTTTAACGGCAAGTTCAGCAGCACCAACACGGTCTTGTTGGCCAACGCCATTTCCGATAAGCATGCCATTTCTTACAAGCGTAATTGTGTTGCTATTAGACGTGCTACACACGCAATAAGCAAGAATCAAATCTTTTTTTGTTTCCTCATCAAGGCTGGGTCCGTAAAATTTCATTTCCGGATCTGCCAGATTGAGAACAAACTCGTAATTGGGTTGCGATAAGAATCCTCCGCGCACATAACGAAACCTAGGAGCTATATCAATTAGTGCAGAACCTTCCCGGTTCAATGCAGGATTTACCATTATCCGGCATTTACCCTTTGAACGGGCCAGCGCCTGAGCAGAAAGACCATGAAAAGCCGGCGCAATAACGCCATCAAACATTGGTTTTTCATTTGGCATGGCTTCGGCCATAGCTACTGCAACTGCATCTGTGATTGGGAAATTGGTCATTATTAGACCACCAAAAATGGCACGGGTATCACCCCAAATTGTATCACTAACAACAAACGACCTGTCATATCCATCTGTTGAAGCACCACAGTCATTTCCATGTTTACCACCAATAGCAATATATGGAATCGTTCCAAAGTTCAATTGCCAGGCGGCAGCCGTATGCGTCATAGTTTGCAAAAGCCTATCAACATCGCACCAATTATTATAACTTGGCGCTGAACCTTCAATGAGCCGAAACTTATCAAGAGCCAACGGGTCATCACTCCCAGTGGTAAAAAGTCCCGCCGGAGACTGTGGTCCGTTTTCTCCCTTGAATTCACAAACCCGCTCGCCAGAAATAATTTTGAAATTTCCATTGCCGTGAAACGTGGCTGAATGGCCAACGTACTTTGCAACTTCAAATTCAGCACGAGCGCGAAGCAATTGTCTGGTCTCATAAGAAACCTGCCCCCTTGTTTCAAGCTCCCTCAGCACATCATCCATATCCTGTTTTCGACATACAACAATACGAAATCCTTTAGCGCCAGAACGAACCATGCATGGCCCACCAATGTCAGTACCCTCGACTACGTCGACAATTGCCTGAATGGGGTCACCGCATAAATTTGCTTTTTCAATAGTATTTTGTAAAGGATAAAAATCGCAACGAACGAAATCAATGAAAGGAATATTTAAACTAACAAGTTCTGCCAAATCCTCTGGCTTCAATGAATCAGCCAACAAGCCTGCATGAACTTCACGAGAAAGCGTAACCACACGGTGCCCTAAGATTGCTCCACCACCAACAAAACTGCTCACGTCGTGTGCGGGAATGCCCGCATCCGTTAACTTCTTGAATGTTCCGCCCGAACTAATAATATTCCACCCAAGCTTCACTAATCGAGAAACATCCTCAACAATACCGCTCTTGTCATAAACTGACACTAATGCCCATTTTTCTGTGCTCATGTTTTTTCTTTTTCTTGTTTTTCAAGTTGCTTATTAGCCATAATATAACGAAGACTAATATAATTAGATTACACTAAAATTTATAAACGTCAAGCAGTTAAAAAGCCCGGGCAAATTGCCCGAGCTTTTTGAATACTCACTTTCATTTATTTATGCTCAACATGTCAATCACAAAAATCAAAGTAGCTCCTTTAGTAATCATCGGTGGACGGCCAGCATCTCCATAAGCTAATCCAGATGGAATTGTTAATTTTCTCTTTTCTCCAGCTTTCATTCCTAGAATTCCCAATTCCCAACCTTTTATAACTCTATTTTGCCCTAATGTATATGGAAATGGTTGATTTCTATCTATTGAAGAATCAAATTGTTTACCATCAACTAAAGTGCCAACATAATTTACTACAATTTCATCGCCCACTTTTGCCTCTACGCCCGTGCCCTCAGTTAATACCTCTACCTTCATTCCTTGAATATCAAACGTTCTTGTAATTTTTTTAGTCTGTGTTTGAGTTGAATCTATGTCTACATTTTTCATTGGTTGAAGTAAAAAATAAATAGCTACTCCAATTACTATTAATACCACTACTAAAACTGTTATCATTACACTTTTACTCATAATATTGAGATAACCTCCTGTTAAATAATGTTTTTCCACGGGAAAAATATTACCATTTAGCAGGATATTCGTTTAATTATAATCTTTATTTAATTATACTATTTATACTTTATTCAAGTCAATTAAGGAACTAGATTTCCAACATAATAACTAGACAATAAATTATATGCACTTTGGGAATGTGACCCCTGACCGCCCTTTGTGGCAAAAGCAGTCGTGCCATCTTTTCCGCATAAGGGAATTATTGTTGAAGCTCCTCCTGGGTGGGCATTCATATAGCTCGTAAAATTATAAACTTTATTACTTATTATCATATAACAATTGCTACGAGTATTATGAGTAGAAACTTGACTTAGGGTTAACCCCACAACACTTGGGGTTTTTACAGCTGGAGGATTGCTTGGAGTAGTTACCGAAGGAGCGGTTGTAGTTGTTATGGTGCCATTATTATAATTGCCACCGTCCTCGCCAGCCTCATCATTAGGGTCATCATCTTCATCACCTCCCCTTATAGTGTTGGTTTGTCCTTGCGTTGAAGTATTATTTATAGCAGATTGTTGGTCGCTATTTACTTGTCCCATATTTGAAACTAAATTAACTTTACCTTGATTTAAGAAAACTGTGGCACCCAAAACTCCCACAACCGCTATTATAAATATCATTAAAGAAACTGTAACTATATTTTTTATCATCTCTATATTTTATAAATAATATTAATACATTGAAAACTCTTCCGTATGAATTTGCTTTTTATTAATACCCTGTTGTATAAATTGATTTTTCAATCCCGCCATCATTGATGCTGGACCACAAATTAGAATGTCTCTTTCTTTTATATCGGGCGTATTAAATTTAATTGCATCAAAATTTAAAAAACCTTTTTCACCAGCAATCCATAAAATTATATTTAAGTTTTTATAGGTTTCTGATATTTTTTTTATTTCTTCATCAAAAGCTAAATAACTTTTATCTTTCACAGAATAATATAAATCAATTTTGTAATCTTTTTCCTTTTCTGTCAAACTTCTCATCATGCTTAAAAATGGTGTTATTCCAATCCCTCCGGCTATCCAAACCTGGTTTTTTATTTCAAAATTCTTAAAATTAAATGCACCGAATGGAGCTTCAATTTTTGCTAAATCACCTACTTTTAAACTTCTCATTTTACTAGTAAAGTCGCCTAATTCTTTTATTGCCATCTTTAGGGGGTTTCCACTAGCCGAGCTAAAGGAAAATGGGTGTAATTCTTTTGTTGATCCCGCGCTATAGAATTTGATAAATGAAAATTGACCAGGAATAAAATTCAATACCCTATTTACAGCCTCAAACTCAATTTCCCATATTTTATCTGGATAAGGTGTAATACTTTTTATTTTATAATCGAAAACTCTCACTAAATAATCTGCAAATAGAGTCCTATAGAAATAAGTCATAATAGCTAATATTCCTAACACAAATAGATATGCTCTTAATGGCAAATTCGCAACAAGATCCCCCTTCGATAAAAAAGTGTGTAAAAAAGCAAGAATAAAAGCTAAACCAAGAAATTTATGAGTAAATTTCCAAACCTGATATTTTAATTTAGTATAAAAAGTAATTGCTAATGTAATTATCATTACAAAAAGCCCCGCTATACCGAAATTATTAGCCCAATTGCTAGCAGATGGCAATAAGAATAAAGATGCAGACTCAAACGAAACTAATAAATAATTGTAAGCTAAAAGTAATGGGTGGAATAATAAAAAACAAAAAGATAATCCACCAAAAAAATGGTGAGCCACATATGACTCATTTATTCCATTAAAAAACTTTTCGAAAAACTTAAGCCTAGCTGATAAAATCATTACCAAAGAAAACATTGCCATACCAACTAAACCCGTGATATCGCCTAAACTTCTAGATAATAAAGACCAATCTCCAAATCTTAAGTCTAGCGGCATTTCAAACAACCAAAAAACTAATGGTATGAGTGATAAAATACTTAGTATATACCAACCTGAATTTCGGATAATTTTATTTTTACTCATAGCTTGCTTATTAAATTATATACATTTCTTGGCCATAATTACCCGTGCCGATATATTCAGCTTCACCTTTCAATATTTTTTCGAAAGGCTTGCAAGCGTAACAACCACCTGCACCCTTCGGGCAATTAAATTCGCCTTTTTCTCGGGCATATTTTATTTTCCTAGCTATATCTAGAATTTGATCACGTGCCTTTTCAACATCTGGCAACTTAACTGAAACTGGCGTATCGGACATATCTAAATACCAATAAGCAGCGCCAGAAATTCTTCTCTTTTGCAAATTTTTTAATAACAATAAATAAATTGGCAATTGAAGTGATCCTTCTTTTTCTTCATTTCTTCCAGTTTTAAAATCAAGCACGCGAATACTGTCATCTTCCGGTATATATTCTAACCAATCTATTTTTCCATTTAAAATAATATTTTCGTCCTCAGACAAATATATATTAGGCGGCATGTTATTGTGCGAAGGCGGAAGCTTTACGGTTTTATTGGCCAAAGGTCCAGGATTTTTCGCAACCCTTAAAACCATATTCCTGCCACGTTCTTTAGCTTCTGCCTCTTCTTCTGCTGATTTAAAACCGCCTTTTTTACCAGATACTTTAGCCCATTCTTCCTCAAAAATTTCCTCCAGCGGTTTAAAAAATCTTTCTTCTACTTTGTACTTCGACAAGCCTTCTAAAACTTCGTGTACTGCAATCCCTAAAGAAAGTGCCGGGCTGGTTAAATTTATTTTTTTGCCCTCCTCGTTTTTATAAACGTTATGTAAATAATAAAGCCTTGGACATTTTAAAAAGTCACCAATTGAAGAATGGGAAACCCAAACTGCATTATATTTGTCTTGTGCCATGAATAAATTTTAAATTATATTTTTATAAATAAATTGTTTTACAGAAGGCCATGAATAAACTAATGGATGAAGTGGTGCAAGAATCATTTTATTTCTTCCATTTTTTGACATTGCATTCCATCCTGGGAAAACCATCAAATCAAAGGGCGTATAAACCGAATAAACATTTATTTTTTCTTGTTCAACAAAATTCTCTAAATCTTTTAGTAATGTACTATTTGGTTGCAAATCTATCAGTCCGGGTAGCTTCATAATATTAGCCATCTTGCTACCTTTATGAGGAGAACATAGTGTAAATAACTTTTCTATATTTATATTTTTATAAAATTTTAAATATGCTAGGGCAATAATTCCACCCTGACTAATTGCTATAATATTTATTGTTTTTTCTTTTACTTTTTCTTTGATAAACTCGGCAAGATCTTCTGCTATAGATTTTATCGGCGATAAACCAAACTTACTCTCATACTCAAATTCATAAAACCCATCAATTCCCTTTGCCCGCAGATATTTAATAATAGAAGCATATTGCTTCTTATCACCGCCTAACCCATGGATAAATAATATTGGTTTCATTTTTCTAATTTATTTAATTATCGCGCCAGGGGCTACCTCTTTATCCGGGTGCAATAATACAGGTCCGCCAACAGAATCTGAGGGGCACATAAGCATACCCTGAGACTCTAGGCCCTTCATGGTGCGTGGAGCTAGGTTATAGGCAAAAGGGCACTCCTTACCAATTAGCGCCTCTGGGGCATAGAATTGGGCTATTCCGGCGAGAATTTGACGCCTAATAGGAATATCCTCCCTCTTTGCTTCATCTTCACCCATTGTCTTTATCTCCATTGGCTCTAACCCAAAATCGACCTGCAACTTCAATAATTTGTCAGAACCTTCAATCCTTTCTGCAGATATTATCTTTCCAATTCTAATATCTAATTTTATAAAATCATCAAAACTTATTACGTCTTTCATTTTTATTATTTATTATTTTTTTTATTTATTCTATCTACAGCTATTTCCAGACCAACTTCTCTTGGCTCTTTATGCTCTTTAATGCTTTTCTTCAATATAATCTTAACATTTTTTGTTATTTTTTTCTCTATTGTTTCCATCATTCTCTTAGGATTGTACCCCCTATATTCTGCATAAGAAGAAATCACTCCGCCAGCATTAGCAATAAAATCAGGTACAACCATAATTCCTTTTTCAAAAAATTCTTTTTCAATTTTTTCTGACATAGGAATATTTCCTGCCTCAACTATCATTTTAGTTTTTATTTTATTTTTATTTCCATCGTTAATAACATTTGTAACTGACGCAGGAATTAAAATATCTGTTTCAATTTCCCAAAATTGCTCTGCTGTAATTTTTTTTCCATAAGCATAGCTTTTTAATGTTTTTTTATTTTTTATAATTTCCTGAATTACTTTTTCATTAAAACCATTTTCCTCATAAATATTTGCCTCATGGTCAGCTAATACTACAATTTTTGCACCCATTTCTGTTAAAAATTTATAAGCAAACGTTCCAACATTTCCAAAACCATGTATTGCAATTCTGGCACCGTTAATATCAATTCCCATTATTTCTGCAGATACTTGTGCTGTTTTTGCAACTCCAAAACCTGTGCTTCCATATTCATGAGGAATTCCACACTTCTCACCTTTTTTACCAAAAGATCTCATGCAATATGTAGCAGGCTTTCCAGTAGCAGATCTCCAGTCACCTGTTGCCTCAACAAACCATTGCATCTCTTGCTCTCCAGTTTTGACGTCAGGAGCTGCAATATACTTTTTTGGGGTAAGAAGCTTAATTGATTTTGCAAAACTTTGAATAAACTTCTTCTTCAATTCATCACTACCACCTTTCCAAACTATTCCTGCCTTAGCGCCCCCAAATGGCAAATCAGCTAATGCATTTTTAAAAGTCATTGTTCTAGCTAACCTAAAAACTTCTTGGGCCGTTACGTTTTCAGTCATCCTAATTCCACCCTTACCAGGTCCAAGAATAGTATTATCAATTACTAAAAACCCCTGCATCTTTAACTTAGGGTCATAAATACTTATTACATATTCAGGGCCAAACTCATCATTTATTACTTCTGTCATATTTAAATTTTTTTAATTATTTAACTTATCATTCTTCTTAAAGCACAAAATTCACATTTTTTATCTTCACAAGTTTTTTCCCAAAAACATAATTCTAATATTTCTTTTGATACAATTTTAATTTGTTCAACCAAGCTATTGGCCATGTCCTGCGTAATTGTAAAAAATTCTTTTTTATAATTTCCCTTCTCGTCTGGTTGTATAAAATCAATTTCCCCAGATTGCATTTTATATTTTCCATCGTGATAATTATCCAAAAGCAACTTATAAAAAGTTAACTGCCTTAAATAATCTCCTGTACTATTTTTATTTAACCCTGCTAAATCATTTTTAGACTTTGGCTTACCTGTTTTATAATCTACTACATTTACGTTGTTTTCATCGTCTAATATTTCAATTTTATCTATTTTCCCATTAATAATAACGTTCTCAGCCAATTGAATTCGTTTTATATTAAATTCATTTAATATGTTTGGCTTCCATGCTGTATGATAAAAATTATAATAACCTGTTAAGTCGTTTTCTCCTTTTTTAAGCATTTCTGCGTATTCGTTTGTTTGTATAGGCCATTTAGCCAATGATTCTTTGAATCTTTTTATTAAATATTCACTATTAGGGTTCTTATTAGCAACCAACGCATCAAAATAATTTTTTAAAGCTTCGTGAACTGCGCTACCAAAAATCATATATTTATTTTGAGCACCAGGCAACCTAATTAAGTTTGAAAAGAAATACTTCCACGGGCAAACTAAATAGTTATTTAAAGCTGTTACGGAAAGGCCATTCTTAAGAAATAATTGATTTAAAAAAGCTTTTTCTTTTATGGTTGGACTTATCGCTGAATCTTCAATAAATTCACTACTTCCATCTGCGTCATCAATTTTTACTTCTATTTTATCAACATTAAATACATTTACAAATTCTGGCTTTATTTCGCTCACAAACAAGCTTTGCAGCTTCTCCCTACCTTCGCTATTTTTTTCTGCATATGTAATAGTAATATGTTTTTTTGCTCTTGTTAAAGCCACATAAAACAAATTTCTTTCATCTTCATCGTCGTCATCAACAAAGTCTTCATCAATTTTATTTAATAAAAAATACACTTGTTTTGGAAGCTTAATGTTGTCATGACTTCTTCGTGACCCCCAATGCCCCTCAACTGCATTAGTTATATACACATAATCAAACTCTAAGCCCTTGGACTTGTGTGCTGTCATTAACCTAACCTTACCAGGAACGTAACCCAAACCTTTGCTTCTTATAGAAATATTATGCTCTTTTAAAACATCTAAATATTCAAAAAAATCATCTAACGTGTAATCTTTGTGACTTGTAATTAAGGCCTTAACTTGGTCAAAAAATACACCAATTTTTTGAATTTTTTCTGTAGACAGTGGGTCTGAAATAACTTTAGCCAACAACCCAGAATCTCTTATTATGTCCTCAAAAACTGCGACCGCATTTTTATTGTGACTTTGCTTTTTCCAAATTGAAAGCTTTTTATATATAGTTTGAAATTTTTCTATATCTTCCAAACCTATCTCTTTCATAATTTCCTCAGATTTTATTAAGTCATAAATTCCTAACCCGCCCCTGTTATAACTTGCTAATTTATAAATATCTAAAGGTGTTACATTAAAAATATCTACATATAAAAGTTCAACTAGTTCTCTGTCCGAGCCAAATTTTTGAATGGCTTTTAAAATTATCAAAAGCTTTTTAATGTCTTGATCATCTAGAATGTCTTGGTCAGATTCTATTGTGAAAGGAACATCAAATTTTCTAAATATTCTTGCTATAGAAAAAACATCTCTATTCTCTCTATATAAAACTGCTATTTGCTCAGGTTTTTGTCCCGCATCAATAAGCTGCTTAATTTCTTTTGCAATAAAATAGTTTTCCGCATCGGGGTTTATAAATGGCCTAATACTAATTAAATTATCTGTTTGTTTGGAATTAGACAAAAGCGAAACAGAGCTTGGCTTTAAATTATGTGCTGCATCTAAAATGGTTTGCGTTGACCTATAATTATGTTTTAAAGATATTTCTTTTACGCTTTTATAAATATTTTTAAAATACAAAAAATTCTCTAAAGAAGCACCCTGAAATCTAAAAATTGCTTGCTTCTCATCTCCAACAATAAATAAATTAGGATTTTCGTGATAACTTGCTAAAAGCTCTAAAATTTTATTTTGCGCATTATTTGTATCTTGGTGTTCATCAACCAGAATATATTGATATTGTTCTTGTAAAATTAAAAGCAAATCATTATTATTTTCTAATGCATTTTTTACTTCTATAATCATGTCACTAAAATCATAAAAATGCTCTTTTAACATTTCTGCCTGATATTCTTTATAAACAATTGCCAGCTCCTTATTTCTTGCTATGTTTTTTTGTAAAGCAACATATTTGCCCTTCATTTTTCCTTTATGAGCACCTTTAACATGGTACAAATCTTCTATGTCTTCAAACTCGCAATCTTGTTTTTCAATTACATTTTTAAAAGTTTCTGGAGCAACCCCTTGTTGTTTTAGGTCGCCAATTGCATGAATTATTGAAGGCACATAATAATAATTATTGCCCCATGGCTTTAATATTACAAAATTAGAGCTATCAATTATTTTTTTAATTATTTTAATCTGGTCAACATTAGAAATGTTTGTAGAACCTATAATATGGGGAAAATCATCTGGATAGCTTTTAATAATGTTATTAGCAAATCCATGAAAAGTAGTAATTGTTACCCTATAAGCCATTGTTCCAATAATTTCTGCCAAGTTTTTTCGCATAGAAGCTACTGCTGATTCAGTAAAAGTTAGTGCCAAAACAGCTTCAGGCGGAATGTCTGTTTTATCTAAAATATTAGCGATTCTCATTGTTAATAAATGAGTTTTACCAGTGCCCGGGCCAGCAATAACCATTATTGGCCCTTCTATTTCATCAACAGCGCTTTTTTGCTCTGGGTTTAAATGCTTATAAGCAATATTAAATTTTTCTTTTAATTCTTTGTCCACTAATTTTTGTTTTTATAATTTATAAATGGGTTTTCCATGTCAAAAATAATTTCTGAAATTTTATTATCAATCACATCTTCTGGCAAATTATATTTTTTACTATAAATTGTGTCCACTGCGCAGAACATAGCATTTGCATAATTTAATCCCAATTTTTTAACAACATTCTTAACATCTTTCTCAGACTTGGCTTCTATTTCTAAATATGGTTCTAAAAATGGCCATTCATCAATTGTTACTTCCGCTCCATCAATTAACCACAGCTCTCTTTTACTTTCTTGATAGCCCTTTTTAATGCAACCAATGCTAGCTAAAAAACTAATAGCATTATCAAAATTATCAACTTCCAAACAAGTTTCTTTTTGATTTTCTATTTTATTACCATCAACCACCTTTAAGCTCATTGTAATCTTATCACCCTCGTCGCGTACGCGAAGCCAACCACCCTTAATTTCATGACCTTTTGGTAAATTAAAAACTACTCTCTTTTGAAGAAATTCTGGCTTTAATAGCTTTCCACCAACTTTCGCGAGCTTTACCCGAAACTCATCCTTATTTATATTAATAAACGTAGCCTCATATTCTATTTCCATATGCTATATATTACCAAATTCCCACCCAACAAAAAAGCCCCACTGCAACAACCCCAACCTTGTGTTTTTACTAGTTGTGCGGTAACGTATAATTGCAATACGAATATCTTTTGCAACTTGAAAATCAAAAAAAGGGGCCGAAATGAAAAACAATTTTGATATAATTATTCCACCCATGCCACAAGAAAGTGCGATTATAGCACTTTTGGATGCACACAGTGTGCCCTTAGCATTATGGGGCGCTTGGGAAAATAGATCATTGGATGATTTTTTAAAAAGCTTAACTAAAGACAAAGTATTTATCCGCAATAGTATTTGCCAGCAATTAGTTATTGATGTGCATACGGCTGTTGTTGTTGTACTGCATCAATTTAGAGGAAAATGGTTAGAGCTATACGAAGACCATCAATTATTTCCCGACGGCTCCGTCCTGCGAAGGACTTCCTTCAATGGCGTGGGTGAGACCCTAAAACGTTACGAGAAAATACGGGATGGTGCCATTCGCTGTCTTGCCGAAGAACTAAGCTTTAAAAATCAATCATTATATAATCTTTCAAAATGCTTGGGCGTTGAACGGCGCGAGCCCGTTAACTCTGAAAAATGGCCCGGTATTAAAGCAGCATATCATCGTTACTTTTTCGAATGTACTATAGCTCGCCCACTCTACTGCCCTAACGGCTATATGGAACATAAAGGAGGCCGAAAAATTTTCTTTAAATGGAAACCCTTTAAACAAGAGCAGTTAAATTTGTGACATAGCCCGCACCGCACATGTGGGTATTTTTTTTGTAAAATTTATCGTAGTAAAAAATACGCAATAGCGCGATATTCACAACAATGAAAATAATTTATTATTTGGCAATAGAAGACAGCAAGTTTCCCCTGACTATTGTGTTTGAGGCTTTTAGGTTGTTTTGTTGCTCTAAATATATTTTTTGACAATTGGTTATGGGTAGTACTTTATTGTCTTTAATTGATTTGCATGTGCCTAGCGAAAATTCTCCGCTCTTGTCGGCTTGATAAGACAAATTGTTTGTTAAAATTGCGTCTATTCCGCCAGAAACAGGCTTAAAATGCGTTTCAACGGGGGTTTTTGTATTTAATATGTCTTGGCCTAAAATTGATTTTGGAACAACAACTCCTAGCAAGTTTGCTATTGTTGGGTAATTATCTATTTGGCTAGCTGGCTTACTAATTGTTTGGCTCTTTAAACCAGAATTTAAAATTATCATGGGCACTTGGCTATTACTTAATTCTGGCAAAATATCTTTTTGGCCTAAAGCAGTAGAAATACCAGTAAAACTTCCATGATCGCCTAAAATTACTATTAAAGAATTGTTATATAAGCCATCTTTTTTTAATCCTTCAATAAATCCTCCAATTGCCTTATCCGTATAATTAATACTTTTTAAATATTCTTCTTGGATCCAGTTTAGTTTCAATTCTGAAGGAATTTTTAATGCTTGCAAATCATAAGGCAGAATAAATGGAGTATGCGAACTCATGGTAATTATAGTTGCCATAAATGGCTGGTTAAAACTTTCAAGCCTTGGTAAAGATTGCAAAAATAAATCTTCATCGCCTAAGTCCGAAGGTCCCTTTCCAACAGATTTTGTTACAATATAATCTGACAATCCATATGTTTTTTGATAACCTAATCCTGGGTAAATGTTTGACCTGTTCCAAAATGTTGGCACATCTCCATGTAAAGAATATGTTGAATATCCACTATCGGCTAAAAGTTTTGGCAAAGCATTATATGTATTTTTTGCGTAATTTATGAAAACTACATCATCGGGCAATGGGTATAATGAATTCATTGTAGAAAATTCAGTATCTGCGGTATTTCCGGGGCCAACTTGCGCATAATAATTGTTAAAATATAACCCCTGTTTAGCCAATTCATTTAAATTAGGTGTCACTTCATTCCCTCCAATTTTTTGATTAATAACTACATTTTCTAAAGACTCTACTTGGATAATTATTAAATTTTTTCCCTTAGCTTCGCCAAAATACTTGCCCTGAGCGCTCGTGCTGAACAAAGAAGAAGCATGTCGAAGGGTTTGTTTATGTTTAGCAAATTCTTCTAGAGAATTCTTATCTTCAGCGCTTACTAGATTTCTTCTTAAAATAGACTTGTATGTGTCTTCAAGAAAAAAATTTGTGATCCCCATTTTACCAACCAGCGCCTTTAAGTCGTACACATCTGTATATAATCTACTAGTACTTCCCCATTCTTTTTTTTCAGTAGTTAAGAGATATCTATATCCAAAAAAAACAATAATAATCATCAGCAAAATAATTGCTATTTTCTCTATCTTCAATAAAACTACTTCTGCATTTTTCTTTTTTATAGATATGACAAACAAAACCAAAACTAATAATATATTTAACAAAAACAATAATATTTCTGGAGATAATAAAATTTTTACTGTACCCGCCACACTATCAGCTTGCGTAAAATATTTTATTGCGGAAAATTGTAAAAAACTTTGAGAATATTTATAATACAAAAATTGTGCTAAAAAAAGCAAAGACACTAAAATTGAAATAAAAATTAGATACCAATATTTATACTTTTTTTTAAATAAAATACATGGTCCATAAAAAACAATTCCTAATGCAAAGGACACTAAAGTTAACCTGATAAAATATTTACTTGAATACAACCCCAACCAGTAGTTAAAAGCTTGGCTTTGCAAAACAAATAAAACCGCAAGTAACAGCGGTAAAAATAATACATTTAAATATTTATTTATTTTTTCTTTATACCTTAGATCCATTTTGTTTAATATAAAGACTCCTAGTTTCTCCAGATTTTAAATCCCCTATTTTAATAGTACCTATACGAACACGCTTTAATGAAGAAATAGTATAATTTAATTCATTAAACATAACCCTAATTTGATGGCGTTTTCCTTCGTTTAAAATTACCTGAATTTTGAAATTATTTACTATTTTAGCTTTTGCGGGCAGTAATTTACCAAGCGCTTTTGTTTCCATGCCTGAATCAAAAATTCTAACAACACCTGCTCTTAATGGTTCTTTAACGGTAACAACATATTCTTTTTCATATTTAGAGCTTGTGTCCTCTAAAACCTCCCTGGCAAAACGGCCATCATTTGTTAGCAACAATAAACCTTCAGAACTTTTGTCTAGTCTTCCAACTGGGTAAAGCCCTTTTGCTCTCCATTCTGTTACAACGCTTGTTTTCCCAGGTAAATCCTGTGTAGGTAAATTTCTTGGCTTATAATAAGCTAAATACTGATACTTTTTAATATCTTTTCCTTTCTGTTCTTTCAAAACAACCTTATCTGCTTCTTTAACCATTGTTCCGCTATCAACCCTTTTTCCATTAACAAAAACCAGCCCAGCTTCCACTAGTGCGTCTGCTTCACGTCGCGAAGCCAGCCCCATATCTCTCAAATATTTGTTTATTCTAATTGGGTATTCCATTGCATCAATATACCAGAAAAATGCCCAAATTGAAAGCATAGAAACATTATAAATTCATAAGAAGTAAATAAAAAGGCGCGTGGCTTGTGTGATAGTTGCAGCATTCACATAAACCACGCGCATAACGAAACAGAAGCCGATTGCTACTTCCCGGACTTTTCGGCTTTGATGAGAAGTTCCTGAAGTTGCTCGTCTGTCATATTCTTGATTTGTCCGCGCGCATCACGAGCATTTTCGCGCTCTTTCGCGCCATCTAATCGCTCCTTCACCTTGTTATTGAGCTCCTCCTGATTTTTTGACTTTGTCAAAATGAGCTTAGGTAGATCGAACTTAAGAATAGGGACTACGTCCTCATCGGAAGCAATGAATCCGATCACAACTTCATCTCCCTTTTGTGCCATCCGAAGCTTGGGAGAAAGATCGGAAACGCCGCTAAATAAATGCGACTGCTCGGCAAGATGTAGATAATAAACCGTTTCGTTGCCAGAAATTTCCGACATGACACGGTCTACAACCCCGGTGATACTCTGCAGTTCATGAGCCTTGTCGGGCGCCATATTTTGCAAGGTACCCGCGGTCACAATCTTTTGGTATTGTCGCAATGTGCTTTCGAGGTCGTCGCCGACCGCTAACTGCATATTTGCAACATCTACCATGGCCACACCCTGATAGCTGTGACTTTCACCAAGAAGCGGGACGATGCTCGTCATCACGCCATAAATATTGTACAAAACTGGGCTAGACCCGTGAAGCTTCTTGTACGAAACCTTGTTATTGACAAGATCAATGATCGATTTCTCGGTTCCGCCAATGGCATGGTATTCCACGCTTTTCCCTGTTCGGGTTTCAGTATATACCAACCCAATCAAGGAAGTATCCTTGTCATTTTTCGAGGTGATGCTAGTAACCCAATATGGCTGATTATCCGAGCCATAAACCAAAGAGGTGTCTTCTGGTTCGGAGATATTATCCTTGCCCCACCAGCTGTTACACCAACCTTCCGAATACTTTCCGCGATAAGCCACGTATTTCTGAACAAACTCCGAAGGCACAACGCGATCAACCCAACTTGGAACTTCCCCAACTGGGTAAAAAGTCGTGTCTCCACTTGTCGGATTAGAAATATAAACTCCAGCAACTTTTTCTCCCCACCATGCGATCGTCGGCTTATAAGCCGTCACAACCCACCACGGATTACCGTCGTCATCGATTTCAAACGAATAATCCGTCAAAGCATATTTCCCAACGGAATCATGCCAAATATGACGTTGCAAATTATCGCCAAAATATGCGCCGGGCATGTAACGGAATTTGCAGTCCGTTTTAACGATTGCCTGCATCTTGGGATCTTCCCCATTTACCATCACGTATCCAGGTGCTGAATCGGCTTTTGTCCAAACTGAAAATCCGCGATAGTCGAGCGGCGCCACGTACCAAAGTTCACCCTTGATGAGTTGGAGGGTAAGGCTTTCCTTCTCGATTTGAAATTGACTACCAATAGCACCTGGTGCTTCTCCAAGTTGTTTTGTCGCTAAATAATAGGCTAGTTCAAGCGGAACCAGTCGGACATGTTTGGGATCCTTGGGCTGAATATCCGCCGTCCATTCCCGCTTTTCAACGTTGCCAAGTAATTTAGCGTAGCTAGTCGAGCGAAACATCGCCCAGCCAGAAATTGCGATCATCAGCATAATAACAATACAAAACCCAACAACGGCTATAAAAGCACCGTTCGGCTCATCTTCGCTGCCATTGTCCGCAAGAATATACTGAACAATGATTAAAACCACCCAAAACAAGATGATCATCACAGAAATGGCTCCCCATAAAGGATTAACCAATGCGGGAGTGGCGAAGTAATAAACCGACCAAGTAATTGGCAGGCCGATAATGCTGACCATAACAGACACCCGAAAGTGCTTGGCCAACATGGATGGGATTACTCCCAGGATAACAGTAATCAGTGCGAGCATAAAGCTCATATAGTACCTTTCTCTTAACGTATTAATTTGCTAGACTTCTATCTAAACTATTCAGACAGATCACAGCTCAAAAAAAACTGTTGGTTTTCTTTGAGCTGTGATCAAATCCATTATTATCAAAGTACTTTATAGTGTCATCACTTATAACAAATATAAATGATATTGTCAATGGTAAACTTTTCACAAGATACACGAATAAATAACAGAAAACCGCCCCTTTAAGGGACGGTTTTTATATACTTTTTATAGGTGCTTGGAAATGTGTTTCCAGGTACTTTGAGCTTCTTTAATAAGCTCTTTTGTCATCGCTTCGGAGATCTTTTTTGCTTTAGAGTATTGAGCTACTGAAGCCTTCATGAACTCTTTATATTCCTTTTCTCCCATTTTTTGTGCTTTTTTTATTTTTGGAGAAATGTATTTATAAAAATCTGCTGATATGTCGGCAATATTATTTTTTAATTCCTTGCCTTTTTTGGAAGACATAAACATGCTAGCAGCAACTCCTAGCGCTAAACCAGCAACTGCTCCTTCTAACATTTTTATTGCTCCATTATTTTTTTTTGCCATAATTTTGTTGTTTTAAATTTACTATTATTTTGAGCGACCTTTTTTATTTTTAGATTTTTTATTAAAAAACTTTGAAATAAACGACAGACTAAAAATATTTTCTAAATGTCTGTTAAGCTTTTCATAAAACTCTGATGATTCCTTATGTAGATTTTCTATAAGCTCATTAACAGATTTACTAACCTTAAATACGTCGTAAGCCACTATGCCAATAAGGACAATAACTAAGACTGCTGTCAAAGATATAATTAAATTAAATATTACTTGAGATGTTTCTAGTATAGACATAATTTAGATATTTTATATTTTGTGCAAATTAATTATAACAAACCACTAAAAACAATACAACTATTTAATCAACCGGCACACCTTCAGAGAATATTAATTGAATTAACGCACTTTTGTTTATGCTCCAGTCTCCCCTGTTATGGTCTGTTAATTCTACAGTAATAGCCGGCTTAGCCACACTTTCCACAAACCACATCGTAGCTGTTCCTGAAAAATCCCAATCAACATTTTCAGCTGCTGCTACGGCGTCATCAAAATATACATATCCTGTTTTTCCCGAATACCATTTTCCTAAAACAGCAGATTGTTCACCATCCTCAGGAGAAACTATTCCTCCTGCAGTATGATATGAAATCATTAATATTGGTTTATATTGTTCTACTACTTTCTTTATAACTTGAGATTCTGGCTCAGAAAAAGGATTTGGCCCAGCATAAGTTCCCAAAGGACCATAATTTGCCCAGCCAGTTGTATCAAAATTCAAATTTAAATTTACACCAGCACCATTTAACTTATTACTCACAGCATAGCCATCTGGGTTTACTACGGGGATTATTATTAGTTTTTTAGATCTAGACACAAGCCTTGGGTCTGCTTTTATCTCTAAAACCAGTTGATCGAGCAAATAGGCAGAACCTAATTCATTGCCATGTATTGCACCAATTAATAATACTACGTCTGAGCCATTTCCTATTTCATAACCATTTATTGGACTTCCCTTAGCAGAATAACCAAATACTTTTTGCTCAATTTTTGCAGGACTGTCTATTAAGGTTGTACTATTTAAAGCAGGCAAACTCAATGAATTCTTATTTACTAAAAAATACACTTGCAGACCAATTTCTGCCAACAAAATAATAGATATGAATATTATCCAAAATATAAGGTATTTTTTATTGACCCTACCAAAATAATTCATATTTCATTCTATCACAAATATCAATAAAAAAACCACCTCGATGCAGAGTGGTTTTTTTAAAATTTTATAGTTTCCCCAGGTCTAGAGTAATATCAACTTTAATGGTGTCTACAAATTCTTTAGCGTGACTCACTAATATCATAGCACCATCAAATTCGTTTATTGCTTTTGCAATTACTGGAATATGCCTAAAGTTAATATGATTTGTTGGCTCATCTAAAATTAGTAATCCTGGTTTTTCTAATGCTATTGTTGCGAAAGCAACTAAACCTTTTTGCCCTTCAGAAAGTGAACCAATTTTAGCTTTTAATATTTCTGCATCTAAAAGGAAACCCGCTGCATGAGATCTTAAACTTTGCTCTGTTCCATCGCTATCCATTGCCTTCATTAACGTTTGGTGAACCGTAGCATTAAAATCTAAGGTAGAAAAATCTTGCCTATAATAACCAATTTTTACACCGGCTTTTACGTGCTCCCCTTTTGCATGCCCAGATGCTAATTTTTCTAAAAGAGTTGTTTTTCCAATTCCATTGGGCCCAGTTAAAAGCAATCTTTCCCTCTTATTCAAAGTTATATTTACTTTTTTATCTACAAACTTATGATTTTTAGAAACAGCAACAGAGTCTAATTGCAAAATTACTCCACCTATATCTTTCTGTGAAGGAATAGAAAAGTTTCTTATTGTTTTATCCTCCCTTCTTAGAGAAACAATATCGCCCTCCAATTCTTCAATTTTCTTTTTCATTTTTGAAGACACATCTCTTAAATGTCCTCCTTTTTGAGCAAAAAAATTGGCCTGTTCTTTTCTATGAGAAATATCTTTTTCCAATCTAGCATTCTTCATTCGCTCCCTCTCTAAACGCAATTTTATTTCTTCCACCACTGTAAAATAATCTCCCGTGTATTGCTCAACTTTTTTTGAGAATATATCTAAATATAAAACTCCTTGAGTAAATTCATTTAAAAAATCTGCATCGTGAGAAATTACAATACAGGTTTTTGGGTAATTTATAATAAATTTTGTTAGGTGCTCGATTCCCGCCTTATCTAAATTATTTGTAGGTTCATCGAGTAATAGCAAGTCTGGATTTTGTATTAAGGCACCTGCTAGAAGAATTCTAGCTTGCTGACCACCAGAAAGATTTTTAACTGGTCTATCATGCGGAGTTGTAAAGTTAACAACTTCTAAAATATCATCAATTTTTTTATCAATATCATAAACCTTTTCAGAAAAGCAATTTTCAAAAAACTCTTTAACGGTTAATTCTAAATCCTCTCTTGGAATTACTTGCTTTGCAGTAGCCGTTGTTAGGTTCTTATTTATATTAATTGCTCCTGCCTCTGGTTTCGATTCTCCGGTTACTAGTTTGAAAATAGTACTTTTACCAGCTCCATTCTGCCCCATTAATGTAATTTTTGAGCCTCTGCGTACAGAAAAACTGGCCTCATTTAAAATGGGCTTTCCAGCTCCCCACTCAAAGGAAACATTAGAAAATTTTAGTATTACTTCATCTTCTGCCATAGAAAAACTTTAACACATTTTTTGAAAAAAATCCAGCATAAACACAAAACTACCCTTAAAAGGGTAGTTTTTAATATTAACTAATCAAGTCTATTATTTTTTGCTAAAGTATAAACATCTAAAAATGCAAAGAGTAGGCTTATTGTAATAGGGCCCAGTAAGAATCCAATAGGTCCCAGAAAAACTATGCCACCAATTACTGAAAGAAAAATAATTAAAGGATGTATATTTATTCCTTTTCCAATAAGTATTGGCCTTAAAAGTGCATCAATTGAATTTACAACAATAAATCCCCAGGCTAAAAGCCCAACTGCAAAAATAATGTTTCCTTTTAAGAAAACATAAATAATTGCAGGTATTAATACAATTGCAGTTCCAAGAGTTGGTACCAGGGCAGATACAGTTGAGACAGCTCCCCACAATACAATATTTGGAACACCAAAAAGATAAAAACCTATTGCTACTGCTAAGCCCTGGATAAGTGCAACTACAAGGCTGCCGCCTACTACGGAATTTATTGCGATTTTTATTTTTTTATAAATAAGCTCATTTTCTTCATGACTTAATGGACTAAATCTAACTACAATTTTTTTTAATTCTGGGCCGTCCTTAACAATATAATACGTAATGACAATAAAAATAATAAAATTTAATAATAAATTTAAAGCACTGCCAAATATACTGCTCAGATTATTAAGTGTCCATAGCAACCCTTGTTCAATATATTTAGTGGTATCTATAACAAATGTTTGTTCTAGGGGGAAATATTTTTGAAAATTGCCGTTTAAACTATTTGTAAGATTAATAAGCAAATTTTTTCCCTGGTCGCTCACAATGAATGAATAAAATTGCTGAGACTCCTGAAAAATATTTATACCCAAAAAAATAACTGGCACTAAAATTGTTATTACAATGAAAGCTGTGGTAAATATAGCAGCCAACCATTTTCTATTTCTAAAAAAATGCAACATTTTTTTGTGGATTGGTAAAAAAATTATTGCACAAATCGCTGACAAAATAACAGTATATAAAAATGGTTTAAGAACAAAAAAAGTAAAAACTATAATGACCAAAATAATTCCTAATAATATGTACTGTTGTAATTTTTTGTTATTCATTTTTTTTTAATTATATTTCATTTGATTATTTTTTTTAAACAATTTTAAAACTTCAAACCAAGATAAACTTAAAAGCATAACCGCTACAATTGTAGTTAAATCACGAAAACTCAATGGTGCTAAACGAAAGAGATTAGAAAAAAATGGCACATATAATACGGCCGCTAAACACATTAATGTTCCTGCGACAACTATAAACAATATCTTATTAGCTGATAATAATATTTTATGAATATTTCTTTTCCACGACAAATTAATGACAATCATTATAAGATTAGCTAAAACCAAAGACACAAAGGCGAATGAGCGCGCTTCAAAATCCGTTCTACCAGTTTTAATAGCAAAAATGAATAAAATAAAGGTTGCTATCAAAACGCCAAAACCCTGAAGAAGACTCAGGGATACTGTTTTTAAATTAAACATTGGTTGATGAAGATATCTAGGAGGATGCTTCATTATATCCTTATCCTCTTTTTCAGCTTCAAAAACAGTAGAACAAGCTGGATCAATAATCAATTCCATAAAAGCAATATGAGCAGGCAATAAAACTATGGGCATGCCAAAAAATAAAGGCAAAATTGACATTCCTGCTATAGGAACGTGAACTGAAATAAGATATCCCATAGCTCTTTTTAGGTTATTATAAATCCTCCTTCCCAATCGCACAGAATCTACAATAGAAGAAAAATAATCATTAAGTAAAACAAGCGCTGAAGCTTCTCGAGCTACATCTGTACCTCTTTCACCCATAGCGATTCCTATATGGGCTGCCTTAAGGGCAGGCGCATCGTTGACCCCATCTCCGGTCATGGCGACAATTTCATCATTGGCCTTTAATGCATTCACTATAAGCAATTTCTGTTCGGGAACAATCCTTGCAAAAATATTAACGTCTTTTATTTGCTCCCTTAAATCAAGATGGTTCATTTTATCTAAATCTTCCCCAGTCAAATATTTTTCAGGATTTTTAATACCAATTTTTTGCGCAACATATTGAGCAGTGCCAGGATAGTCACCAGTAATCATAATAACTCTCATGCCAGCATCGTATACTTCTTTTACTGCATGAGGCGTTGACGCTCTAACTGGATCAACAAAACCTAAAAGACCTATAAAATCAAACTTAAAATCGTGTTGGTCATCTGGCAGATTATCCCCCACGAATGTTGCACTAGCAACCCCTAAAACACGCATTCCCTTTTCAGACATTTCTGTTACCTTTTGCAAAACTTCTTTTTTCTTACTCTTATCTGTATGACACAAATCTAAAATTGCTTCTGGTGCGCCCTTTGATGCAATCACTAATTCGTCGGCATGTTTTGATTTCCATACATGAGACAATGCCAACATTTTTTTTGATAATGGGTATTCTTTGACTAAGTCAAAATCATTATATTTTTCTTCTAAATCCTTTATATATAAAACTCCCATTTTATTTAACTCCCTTTCAATTGGGTCAAAAGGATCTTTCTGGCTAGCCAAAACTCCAAACATTAAAAGGTGCCCAAATTGCTCTGGTAATTCTGTAGCTATTAAATCATTTACTTCATGAAATGATCCATTAGTATATAGACTGCCCAACTCCATTTTGTTTAGGGTTAATGTTCCGGTTTTATCTGTACAAAGAACGGTTGCGGCTCCCAGCGTTTCAATTGCCGCAGAACGCCTAGTTAGTACTTTCCTTTTAGAAATTCTCCATGCCCCTAAAGTTAAAAAAATTATAAGTACTATCGGAAACTCTTCTGGCAGTATTGCCATGCTCAAAGTTATTCCAGATAAAAAACCACTCATTAAATCACCCTTAACAACTGCATAGAAGACTACCACAATTACGCAAAGAGCCAAACCAATAATAGCTATTGTGCGGACAATTTTTTTTGTTTCCTTATGTAAAAGAGTATCCTCCTCTTTAATTGTTTGCAAGCTTTTTCCAATTTTCCCAATTTCTGTATTTATACCAGTAGACAATACTTTAGCTAAACCTCGTCCACTTATTACTAACGATCCAGAATAAATAAATGGCAGGTCATCACCACCAGGCCTCTGACTTTTCATATTTTCGTCACCCTCACTTTTTCTGACCGGAATAGACTCACCGGTCAAAAGAGACTCGTCGACATAAAGATTTTCACATGACAAAACAACTGCATCAGCGGGCACTCTATCACCTTCACGTATTATTATAATATCTCCTTTAACTACTTCTTTCCCCGCAATTCTTTTTTGTTCACCATTTCTAATAACCAATGCCCGCGGGCTAGATAAGTCTCTAAGTGCCTCTAGAGTTTTTTCTGTTTTCCTTTCTTGATAAAAGGTAATTCCAATTACAACCAAAACTGCCACTAAAAGCATTACTGCATCCTTAGCCTCTCCTAAAAAAAGATATATTAATCCCGCTCCAATCAACAATAGAAGCATCGGCTCAGATAATACTTTAAACAATATAACAAAACCACTTTGTTTCTTTTGCGATGGCAATTCGTTAAATCCGTCTGATTTTATAATTGCATCTACCTCTTTTTGACTAAGACCCTGCGGTTCAATGGTTTTTTGCATAAAAATTTGTTTATTTATCTATTGTATCAAAAAAATCCTTAATTATCATTACATCTTTTGTAATTTGCTCAATAGCTTCTGAATCATTTTTAAAAACTTTTTTGTCTCTAATTTTTTTTAAAATTTTAACACCCACATTCTTGCCATATAAATCTCCCTCAAAATCAAAAATAAAAGCTTCCATAATTTCTTCTCCAGAATAATAAAACGCTGAACTATAATTTTTGTTTTCTATAATTGTATATCCAGAATATATCCCAGAATCTAAATCCAAATCTATTTCAATATTGGCCGTCGGGAAACCAAGCTCTCTACCTTTCTGTTTTCCGCGTACTACTTTACCAATTAATTTTTTACCTTCACTGTAATTATTTCTCAATAATGTAATTCTATAAATACTAAATACTAATAAACAGGCAAAAAACCACTGGGAAGGAGTGAGAAATGTATGGTACAGAATCATATCTATTAAAATTGCTACAAAAGGAAATATAAGCTCTAAAATAGTTGATATATGAACTGGAGTCTTAGCTAATCCTTTATAGTAAATAACCAATGCCACCATGCCCGTAGAAATAGCAATCAATGTAAAAAGTCCAAACTGAGGTAAAGTAACCGCAGTTAGACTAGAACGATATCCAAAAGCTACTATTACTAATAGTCCTAAACAAGTTGTAAAAAGAAATCTATAAAAAGTGCTTACCTCGGCTCTAACCCTACCCAAAAGCATTTTTGAGAATGTTGTTGAAGATCCCCAGGCAAAAGCAGCTCCAAGGGCATATATAGCCGCAATAATAGTACCATTGCCAGTTGCAAAATTTACCTGTCCATTTGGAAATGTAACAAAATATGCCGAAATAATAGCTACAATTGCCCAAATTATATAACGCTTGTCTAGTTTTTCTTTTAAAAAAATAGACGCTGTGGTTATTGCAAAGATTGGTTGCAATTTCTGCAAAAGAAATACAACCGAAAAAGAAACAAAAGACACTTGAAGAAGCGCTGTTGTGAACCACAGCGTTCCCAGAAATCCACTCAAAACTGCAATTAAAATTATCAGCCACCATTCACGCTTACCAAGATTTGTCTTCATAACATATTTAAAAACAAATGGTAGCAATATAATCAGACCAATCAAATGCTCAAAGAAAATTATTGTAATTGGGGGCAATGTATATAAATTTCTACGTATTACCCCATCTACTGCCCACAGCAAAGCTGCAATTATTATTAAGATAGAACCTGCAAATATCTTTTTCATAATGAATAAAGTATATCATAATATATAACTTTTTACATAAAAAAGGCCCCGGCTAGAATAGCGGGGCATAAAATTCAAATTTCACTTACTTCGGCATGAATTCAATGAGCCGATAACCATATTGATTGGTTGCACGATTTGCCCAGTCATTGTCATATGGTGCGACAATTAGAGTGCCTCGTACGATGCTAGGGTTGTCAAAATTAGCGAGCACATTGTTGCTCAAAATCATTCTTGTATCAGTTTTACTAATTTGCTTAAAGATACTGTATGCAGGGGGTGTTGCTTTTAAGATTCCGTCTTTTGTGCCAGGACGATCCTGCCAAATTTCCGAAAGTTTTAAAGCGGGCGACCCCCATGGACTTCTGGCAAAACGAACAAATGGTAGCCAGTGAACCCATTCTCCAATTTTTTCCCCGTTAGCAAGAATAAAGCCAATTGGCTTTCTTCCAGTGCTTGCATAAAGAGATGAAAGGTATAAAACCCTCGACGGCCCACCTGGTAAACCGTATTGAAGAGTTTTTTTTAAGTCCCTTTCACTAACAAGTTTGCTGGCAAGCAAATTTTCTTTATAGCCGTCTTTACCCATAAAGGTGACAAACTGGCGCATATCAGAACCGTCAATGCTCGGAAAAGTTAACGGTACGCCATGACCATCTTTAACTATATAATCAAAATCAATTTTTGCCATTTTGGGTGGCAAATCAATAACAAAATTACCAGCACTACATGAAACAAAAAGTTGCTGAGTAATATGATTAGCTATAACTGCACAAAGAGGAGAACCGTGCCTTATACAAGTAATGGCCGAACAGCCACCAGTAATCGAAGCTGGCGCTCCATATTCCTTTTCCCAGTTAGTGCGAAAAGATGGATCACGAAAAACTTTTTTTAACAACTTATTCTTAGGAATATCCTTAATGGAAAGTTCCATCTGCCTTGATCTGTCAATTGGATCACTAATATATATTGTTCTAAATGCCAAAGGTTCTGGCATTGTGCTAATTCCAATCTCCCCCTTTGACCCAATCTCCTCTGTAATAACCAGCGCATTTGGATCATGCTCACGCATGACGCTAATAATACTGATCTCTGCTATGGCATCCATTCCGTCGGTATCTACCTTCCCATAATTAACGAGCTTCAAGGCATCACCTACTGTGGAATCACCAATCGCATAATGAGCCTTCATTACTGCTAAAATCATTGCATTAAAATGACCAATTTCTGTACCATGCATAATTACTCCTTTTCTATTATTGTTTGGGTTACTATTTATCAGTGGGTTTTTATCAACCCAGAAAGTTTTGATAATGCGCCAATTACTTGTTGCAACACCACTTTTTCAGGAACTCGTGCATCCACAAATTCCTTTTGCAAAGGAAGCTTTTCGTATACTTCCAACAATGCCGGGCGAAGCTTATTCAAATAATCACGATATCTTTTCATTATTGACTTATGTTGATTAGCATGAAAATATACCAATCGTTGTTCGTACTTGCGCCATCTGCGCTCCCACGAAAGTTCGGGGTCAATGTCCAGAAAAATCACTTTGGCATTTAGCTCTTCCAGCCGCCACATATAATCTTTCCAGTGCCTGTAAATATCCTTAATCCCATGAGCCCTGGCATGAGCTATGGTGAAGATATTACATTCATCTAAATAAATTATTTTACGACTTGAGGGCCTGCGCATTATATCCATGCGTGCCAAATCACATTCTGCCACCCATTCTTCCTGTGCCTGTGTCATAAAAATAGCGCCCAAAAGCATTTCCTTGTGGGCAATTATCTGACGGCTTTCCTGTAATGGAAACATCAAGGGCATTTTGTGCCTCCCGGATTCTAAAACCGGAGAAAGTGCTTGAAGATGCGCGCATACGTTTGCGATAATTGTTGACTTGCCGGCCGCTTGGGGCCCAGAAATGATAATCAGTTCTTTTTTCATATTAGCTCCAATCTATTTTAAAAGGGCAGACTGTCCTTGCCTCCACACTAACATTTAGGATTTTTTTGTCAATAAAAAAAGGCCGACCACTAGGGATCGGCAAAATAATCGTTTTGACAAAATCTTATATATAATATTCCGGAACTATTGCAGCAAGAGCAAGTAATCTTTCTCTCTCTTGGGCAAAAGCAATAGCGCCACCAAATTTAATATAATGTAGGATTAACCAATTGCGGTTCAAATACAACCCATAATCATCACATTTATACTCCTGCATCGTTCCAAGCCTATTAAGTGGGTCTAGAAACGCTTCTTCGACTTGCTTTGCATTATTGGCACAAGTTGCACAATCTTCTGGAGTTTTCATTTGGATTTTTCCTTTCAAGTTAAATGTTAATGTGCAGAAAAAATAAAAAGCTTATATAAACAACATACATCTTATTAAAAAGTTTGTCAAAATTATTTAAAATACGACATAATAAAAAACCGCCCCGATATTCATCGAAGCGGTTTTAAAATATTCTATTTGCTTTCTGCTACAGTAACTTTTTCCATTACTACTTGAGTAACTGGTTTATCATTTGCTCCAGTTTTTACATTAGAAATTGCGTCCGCAACATCTTGTCCAGAAATTACTTTTCCAAAAATTGAATAGCTATTTGGTAATGGATAATCAGCAACCATTATAAAAAATTGGCTACCATTGGTATTTGGCCCAGCATTTGCCATAGCTACTACACCTTTTTTATATCCTGCTTTATATGACTCGGTCTGTGGATTCAATTCGTCGGCAAAGTTATATCCTGGGCCTCCAGTACCTGTTCCTGTTGGATCTCCCCCCTGAACCATAAATCCAGGAATAACTCTATGGAAAATTACTCCGTCGTAAAATCCTTTTTCTGCTAATGTAATAAAATTCTTAACTGTATTAGGAGCATCGGCATCATATGTTGCTATGCTTATGTCTCCCATGTTTGTTTTGATTGTAATAATATGACTCATATTTTTTATATTTGAATTATTTACTTGATTATTTGAATTACTATTTGATGCCTGCTCGCTTGAAGTCGCAGTATTATTTTCTACTGACTGCTGTTGCAGCTTAATAAAATATATTGCCCCAACAACAATACATATAATAATTACTGCGCTTGCAAAAATTGTTATTACTTTATCTTTTTGCATATATATTTTTATTATTATAGCTTATTACTTTTTCAGTTTACCAAAAAAATTTTTGCAAATCAACATTCTTTTAAATAAAAAGCCCTTTGATGTTATCTCGGGCGCAAAAAGGCTTTTCGGCCTATAATCTTGAATACCCAGGTCTTGGCAAAATACGGACCGTTAATGTCTTCGCGCTAGAATCTATAGAAGTTATTCTAATCCTTTCCAGTAATTCTGCGTTAACCGTGATGCCTTTTCTATTAATAATTGCCCTAGCAGAAGCAATCTGCAAAAATATATTCCTCTTCCGTTCTTTTGTAATCGTGCTACCCTCGCCCTCAATAATTATTGTAGTCCCGACTGGGCAGACATCACCTAGCAAATCCAATTCATCTGGTTTCATGACGTATTTTAAAAGTTCATCTATAATTAATTTTATAGATAAATATAAATTACAATAATATAGCATAAAAGTCAATCAAAAAACCGCGCGCTTGCGGGGGGGGGCTAAAATATCAATTAGGCATTTTTCCATTTAGATAAACTAGACGCAAGCGTCTTTACAATATTCTTATCAAAAATAGAAGGTATAATTTTATTGCGAGTTGGTTTTTTAATTATTCCCGCTAACTTTTCTGCGGCAGTAATCTGCATCTCATCTGTAATTTTTTTTATATTGTAATCTAAAGCTCCACGAAATATTCCTGGAAAAACTAACGCGTTGTTAACTTGATTTTCAAAATCTGATCTTCCTGTTGCTACAATATAAGCTCCAGCTAATTTTGCAACATCTGGCATTATTTCTGGCACAGGGTTAGCTAACGCAAAAACAATCGGCTTATCATTCATGGTTTTAATAAATTCTGGTTTTATTATGTTTGGGGCAGAAAGTCCAACAACAGCATCAACTCCAACCAATGCATCTGCTAATAAACCATCCTTGCATTCTCTATTTGTTATTTCGGCTAATTCTTTTTGATGTGACAACAAACCTCCTCTACACTTTGATATAATTCCATTTGTGTCCACTACAAGAATATTTTTTACTCCATAAGCATGCAAAAGTTTTACAACAGAAGTACCGGCTGCTCCTGCACCAATTACTGTCACTGAGCTATTTTTTAAATCCTTTTTTGCAACAGCAAAAGCATTTATTAGACCTGCTAAAACAACTATTGCCGTTGCATGTTGGTCGTCGTGCAATACAAAAATATCTAGCATGCCTTGAAGTCTTCTTTCAATTTCAAAACACCTTGGCGCAGAAATATCTTCTAAATTAATTGCCCCAAAAACTGGCGCTATATTTTTAATAGTTGTAATAATTTCCTCCACGTCTTGCGTATCTAAAACAATAGGAAAAGCATCTATATTAGCAAATTCTTTAAAAATCATTGCTTTACCTTCCATAACTGGTAATGCACCTTCTGCTCCTATATTCCCCAATCCTAACACTGCAGATCCATCAGAAATTACCGCTACTGCATTTTTTTTAATTGTATATTCTTTTACTTTATCTTTATGTAAAGCTAAATAAGAACTGACTGCTCCAACACCGGGCGTATAAGAAAGCTTTAAGTCTTCCATGGTCTTTAAGGGAGCCTTAGCAAAAACACCAATTTTTCCATTAAGTTTTTTATGATATTTTAATGCCTTTTCTGTAAGAGAATTATTTTTTTTCATTATCTTGTTTTATCCAACTCCTTTAATTGATTATTAAATTCATTTTGAATCTTCCTATAAGTAGCCTGATTATTTTCTAATAACGTTTGCTTTTGATACCAAAATTCATTTTGCCTTGCACCTAATGCCTTTGAAATTTCCACATTGCACTCAGCATTAACAAACTTATTCTCAATATTTAAATTAAAGTCATTAGATTCTTGTTTTTGTGCATCAAGCCAACAATTTAAATTGGTGAAATAATTATTATTATATCGCGAAGCCATTTGATAAAATGTCGTATAAAGACAATCCTTTTTAATGAGTAATAACTCTTCATTAAGAGCTTTAGAAATTTCTGCAGCACCCGAAGCGCTCAAATAATTGCCTCCCCCTCTTATAGCTATTTTTTTTAAAAAATCCCTAGTGGCATTATCTTTTGTAAAACCTATAACCTCTAGTTTAATACCCGGCACCTCAAATTTAAGATTCTCTGCTGATATTAATGGGTCGCCATCGCATGTTTCAATTCCATCAGAAACTAGAATTAAATAATTTTTATTTCCGGTTCCATTCTCCATAAATATATTTTTTGCAAAATCTATTGAACCTGCCAACGGAGTCCACCCTAATGGATAAAAACTATTCATGGAAGATATTACATTTCCGCTATTATTTTTACCAAGCTTAACAACTTCCTCAATTCCACTGCACGACAAACTCTTTGAATTTGACCCCTTGCTACCATATACTATAAGTCCGGTATTTACGCCTTGTGGCATTTTAATTAAAAAATCGGAAATAGCTTTTTTAGCAATATTAATTTTTGTATCTTTATCAATTGCTTCCGCCATAGAACCGGAAGAATCTAATATAACAAGTATATTTACACTAGATAGCTTCTCTGTTGCTGGATCAACTCCCCCACAATATTCTTCTGTGAAATCAAATGGGGCTAAACACTTAGAATAATCTGCACCATAACTTTTAATAAATTCTTCAAACTTATCAAAACATTTATTTTGCATTTCTATTCCATAAACAGTAGTTATGTCTTTAGTAACATTTGTAGGAATTACTTCTTGTCCACTTTTTATATCTAAGCGTCTTTCATTAAACCATTTTATAGGATTTATCCAAATAATTACCACAACCAATAATACAAAAAAACAAACCGCCAACGAAATTAGAAGCGTCTTATTAAAAATTGGTGGTTTTACATCCTTTGGGTCTATATATTTTGACTTAGCAGTTTTCATAAATTATCCATACAACATTATCTGTTACCTTGCATTGAGTACGGTATTCCAGTTGTAATCATAAGCTTTTCAGACTCCGCTATAACGTAATGCCGGTACAAAAAAACTGCACCGAAAAGAATATCTGTTACAAGAAGAAGAATTATAAATCCCCTAGTAATGCTTACTTTTTTTGTTAAAAACTTATTCATAATTTATAGATTATATTATAATTGTTTGTATAATATAATTATATTACATGCAAAGTAGAAGTAAATGAGTAATAGTGGCATTCATTAATAATAAAGGGTAAAATAATATAATGATTTTCAAAAAACACGCCAAGATTAAGTGGATAATCGTCATACTAACACCATTTGTGGTCAGCGCCACAATTATTGGTATATTTGAGTATAAATATTCTAATAAATTTTATCCAGGTATTTCTATTGCGGGCGAATCTGTAAGCGGAAAAACATTTAATGAAGTTTCAGAAGAATTTAAAACGAAAGCTGACGCATTAACAAAAAATGGACTCACTTTGATTTTTGAGAAAAAAGATAAAAAGACAGAACTTAATATTCCAGCGACTACTATGGGGCTTACTCCAGACATTTTAGTAGAATATTTTTCCATCAACAACCAACAACAAGTTATTTCGGAAGCCTATTCGTTTGGGCGAAAAGGAAACGTTATCCAAATAATAAAAGACCAATTTTCATTATTCCAGGGAAAAAACTTTATTCTTCCCATATCAATTCACAAAGAAGCCATCAAATCACTGCTATCAAGAGAAACTAAATACTTCTTAGAAGTCGGACTTCCAGCTTATTTTTCATTAGACAAGAATAATGAAATAGTAATTATTCCGGAAAAATTAAGCGACAATATAGATATTGATGAAATGGTTAATGCAATAGTACAAAAACTAACTGCTATGCAAATAAACCCAATTATTTTTGAAATTAAAGCTGGCACTCCGCATCCAACGCAAGAACAACTTAAACCATTCTTAAAGCTAGCAAAAGAAATTTATAAATCTGTTAATATTAGTTTTAATTATAAAAAAAACAATTGGAATGTTGATAATAAAGAATTTTTATCTTGGCTTACTCTCCAAGCAAATAATAAAATATCCGTTGATAGTAAAAAACTAAAAGAATTTTTCTTTGCTTCAGTTATGCCACATATTGATAATCCTCCAGTAAATAGCCGCTTTGAAATGAGAAATAATATTATAGTTGAAATATCGCCAGGAAAATCTGGCACTGGAGTAAACGTGCCAAATGCTCAAGAACAATTAAACGAGGTCATTTCATACATTCAGCAATCTTATACTACAGAATCAGTTGTAAATATAATTTCTAGCCTAACCAATAGTTCGGACATTAAGATTTCCTCCAAAAATAAAACCATAAATATTCCTATTGAAACAATAGATTCCGAACCAGAAATTACGCAAAAGACTATAGATAAATATAAAATTAGAGACTTAGTTGGAAAGGCAACAACTAATTTTACTGGTGGAAGCTTGGACCGTCAAAAAAATATTGAAGTTGGTGTTTCAAAATTAACGGGAATTTTAATTGCTCCTAATGAAGAATTTTCAACTGTTAATGGAATTGGCGACATAACCGAAGAAGCGGGCTTTGTGAAAGAATATGTTATTAAGGGAAACCAAACTGTTAAAGAGCTCGGGGGAGGCTTATGTCAACTAGCAACAACACTTTTCAGAACTGCATTAAGCGCTGGCCTTTCCATTACTGAACGTGCTAATCATCAATATGTTATTCCCTACTATGGCCCAGGCTTAGATGCAACAATTTATGGCCCTCACCCAGACTTTCGATTTGTAAATGACACTGGGAACTACCTCTTATTGCAAGGCAAAGCAGTCGATAATGAAGTAACATTTGAATTATATGGCATTAATGATGGCCGTAAGGTCCAAATATCTACTCCTATACTATCAAATGAAAAACCTGTACCGGAACCTAGAAACATAGAAACCCCGAATCTTCCAGCGGGAGTAGTCCAATGCCAAACTACCACCCATAAAGGAATAACTGCCGACGCCACATATACTATAGACTATCCAAACGGAACAAAAAAAGAAACCATTTTCCACAGCGTTTATAAGCCGTGGCCAATGGTTTGCTTAGTAGGTACTAATTAAAATATTGTTTTTGCTTCATTCCAAATTTCTGGTTGATTATGAACAGTTTTCATCCAATACCACCATTCTACCCCCCAAAAATAAAATTTGTTCAAACCAGTTTCGCGCGCAAATTCAACATCCTCTTTAAACATTTTTAAATTCATAGATTTTGCTTGTTCTTCTAACGAAGAGTTTACAAGATCCTCTTTCGTCCAAGGCTCGGCCTGCAACTCTATACAAATTACAGGTTTTTCAAAAAGCTTTTGTATAATTTCAGCCTTTCTCATATATGTTATTGGGTTTAAGAAAGAATAAGCATTAACACCAAAAGTTTCTTCAGTACCAATCCATGCATTCCTATACATGGTAATTCCTACAATATCACCAATTTTTGCAACTGAAAACCAATTAGACTGCTCTCCTGTATCGGAAATAATAATTTTTCTTGAAGGGTCTAAAGATTTTACTAAAGCAACCTCTTCTTTAAGAAAATCGTCATTTTTATAGTACCAAGCAGGACATGCTCCAAACCCAAACAATGGCTCATTCTCAACTTGCCAAAACTCAATTACCTTATTTTTTTTGTACCTCTCAACTGTAGCGGTAATATAATTTAACACCTCTGCTTTTTGTTCTGTTACTGAAAGACTACTTGCCCAACCAGGCACGTGACATTCTGGCCACCTGCCAGTTTTCATTCCAAGAACGTAAATAATTTTTACATTATTTTGTTGTGCTTGTTTAATTTGCCAATCGACATCATTAAAATTGTACTCGTTCATATTTTTTCCGACTGAATTCCAATTTATATGAAGCTTCATATTTGTAACCCCTAAATCATTTATTATTGCTGAATATGTTTCTTTCCAATTTAGTCCCAAATATTCTGCCTGAGACTGAGAAAAGTCCACGCCCCACTCCGAATTTTTTTGCGCTTCAGCATTTCCAACAAAAAAATACATAAAAAAAGCAATTGCCATCAAAGCAATAATGATTCCCAAAATTAAAATTATTTTCGTTACTTTTTTCATTTTTTAATAAAAAAATCGCTGTTTTCACGGCGAGACAAAGTCTCTAGAATATTTACTAATTTTATAAATTATAACATAAAACCACCTCAATGTAAAGGTGGCTAATACAAGTTGAGCTATATAACAAAATCTATAGAATCCAATTAAATAAATACCCAGTAAAAATAATACCCATGCCAACTACCGAAGCGAAGATTATTATTAATTTTACCTTCATTACTTTTTTTAATATTAAAAATTCTGGCAATGATAAACCAGTCACAGCCATCATAAAAGCTAATGTGGTACCTATAGATACGCCCTTTTCAGTTAGAACACTAATTAAGGGCATAATACCCGCCACATTTGAATATAAAGGAATACCAATAAGCACGGCCAATGGTACAGAATACCAGTTTTTACCGCCCGCATATTGAGCAATTAAGTCTGCTGGCACATAGCCATGTATCCAGGCACCAAGCCCTACTCCTAATAAAATATACAACCAGACTTTTTTTACAATTTTTATTGTATATCTAATAGCATAAATAAATCTATCCTCATAGGACTTATTCTGTGACAATATATCTCCCGCACTATCATTTTCTGAAAAGCCGTAAACCAAATTCTCCACTTTTAATTTACCAATAATCACCCCCGAAAGAATAGCTATTACTAACCCGCTAATAATGTATAAAAACGCAATCTTCCAACCAAACATTCCAAACAACATGACAAGTGCAATTTCATTTATCATTGGTGAAGCTACTAAAAATGAAAAAGTAACCCCAAGTGGGACTCCAGCTTCTAAAAATCCAAGAAATAATGGAATAGCAGAGCAGGTACAAAATGGAGTTATTATCCCAAACAAAGACGCCAAAATATTACCAGTATATTTTCCCCTGCGGGAAAGAATATTTTTAATTTTTTCTTTGGGCAAAAATGACCTAATAAAAGAAACAATAAAAATTATTACAACCAATAATAGAAAAATCTTTATTGTGTCATAAATAAAAAAATTTACCGCATCTGCTAAAAGCGTTTCTGGCGTTATAGAAAACAAATTATATGTCACCCAATCGGCGAATAATTTAATCATAAATTTTGTTAGTCACTTAACTCTATCAAAAACGAACTTAATTATAAAGTAGCTTACAAAAAATATCGGACTATACTAATATTTTATCGTGGCTTTCCAAACTCTTGCACAAGCATCCAAACTATTTGATCGTTATAAGTTCCCTTAACAGCTGCCACCCCAATTTCCGTGAAATTTCTATTTAAAATTTCTGCTTTATGTGGTGGGCTTTTCATCCATGCATTTAAAACCTGCTCCTCGTCGTAAAAAACTCCTACAAGTAAATTTTCACCCACTTCCGCATAATCATATTTATTATCCTTTGCTAATTCTTCTAAACCAAAACCGCTTGGAGAGACATGATCAAAATATTGTTTGGAAAACATATCATTTGCTTTTTCCTTTGCCATTTCATTTAGCAATTCGTTCTCACTTAAGGAAAATAAACCGTTTGCTACTCTTTGAACATTAGTCTGGTAGATAATTCTATCGGTTTGCAGAACAACCATATACTTTAAATATAGAGATGGACTAAAAAATAAAAAAGCCGCAATCAAAATTATCAGCGAGCCAAGCAAAATTGAAATTCTATTATTCAACATACTTCTATTATACACTAAAAAACCACCTCAATTAGAAGTGGTTTCCGAAAAAAGCGCGGGGTCGTGGACGACGTTAGAACCAGAATAGAAACAAATGAGAGGCTTATTTACATCCCCACCCTAGACCTAAACTAGCTAAGATACTATATGGATTAATATTAACTATTGGATATTGTGTGGCTGCCACTATAGCTAGTTTATCTGGATAAAATATAAATTTTTCCACTAGATATAATTAATACACGAGATAAATCAGCATTTGCATCATAAACCCCATTAATCTCGGGCACTATATTTACTGTTTGAAGCGCCCAATTATCACCCATATCATTAGAAACTAAAACTACACCATCTTGTGAAATAACAATAATTCGTGATCCATCGTTTGATAAGACTATTTGTGTGTAGCCATAAAACATATTGCCAAGTTTTTTAATCTGTGTCCAATTATCACCACCATCCTTAGATATATAGATGAAGTCAGGCTGATCTGTAGTTGCAACTATTACTTTTCCGTCTGATGACATTTCAAAATTATGAATTTTTAATTTATTCATTTCTTCAAATTTAGACCAAGTTAGTCCTCCGTCAGTACTTTTATAGATATTTCTTGCAAAATCGCCCGTAGCCAGATAAGAGATTATCATCTTTTTTCCATCACTTGAGATCTCAGCATTTTCCGGTATCCCCCCACTAGACGGGGAATTTATTTCTTTCCATGTTTGTTTTTTAATATTATAAATGTATATATTATAGAAATTATAAAAATATAAATCATTGTCTGTATTTTTCTCATTAATATATAGATAAGATTTATATTCTGTATTTTCAAAAATTCCTCCTGTGCTTTCTTTTGGAGTTATTTCATACCAGCTTTTTCCATAATCACTAGATAATTTTGTATTTTCGTCAGATCTAGCAATTATAACTCTTCCATCATCAGATATAATTCCCTCTACTTCAATAGTTTCAAAATCACGAATAGTAAAGTCACTTATTTTATCAAAAGTTAAACCAAAATCTATGGTGCTATATAAGCTTTTATCATTTGTAACAAATATTGTTTTATTATCAGTAGATAATTTTGTTCTAGTCCAATAGGCATCTTCCTTAAGTCCGGCTAAGTTCTTTAAAACAGTTGCTTCATATGGGTCAAATAGTGTGATTCCTAAATTTTTAAAATACTCCATGGCGCCGGTAATCTTGTATTCATCAATCTTACGAGTCAATTGGGCGACATCGATTTTTGAATCAAATAAAACCGTACTGTTAAATATCTTAAAGTAAAATAAAAATCCTTCCTTGTACTTAATTCCTATTTCTTCATTTTTATCATTTGTGCCCACTAAAAATTTGCCACTCCCGGTACCGCTTATCTTATATGCATCTTTATTGTAAGCTCTATTTAAAATTTCTAAATTACCTACAGTTGGTGCTTTTGCAGTATCAATTAATTGGCTGGATGAATTTTTAACAGATTCAATATATATTACTGGATCAATTTTATTGATATTCCCTAGCTCAATATTAAAATTATTAGCATTTATTGTTGTGTTTTGAAATCTATAACCGATGCTTGTCTCAACCCAACCGTCTTTATATGAATAAATCTCCTTGTTTGCATTTTTAAACCCATATTCATCCAATACCTGATCAAATGTTTTGTAAATAGTTTTATCTTCAATTGTAATTTTTTGTTCCGTTTTTAGATTTTGACTGCCCCAATTTTTTGTAAATACATACCAAGATGAACCAATAACAACTAATAATCCAATAATTATCAATATTATAGTTATGCTAGTAAGCGGGCGTTTTTTCTTTTCGCCCCCCAACGTATTATTGCTTTGCGTGCCAGGATTATTTTCTATTTTTTTATCGCCTAAATTATTTTCTAGATTTTCCATATAATTCTAATTTTTTATTTTATATATTAATCTATTATACAACCAAAAAGCCGTCATTGAAACGGCTTCAGGATTATGCGCAGGTGGCTGGACGCTTTCCGAACCTACGATTGGCAGAAAGTATTCCCCACTCCCGAACTTACTATCAAACAAATCAATCAATTATTGATGCTAGTTTAGGTGCAGTTTGCCTTGCGGAAAGTAGAGTTTTGTGGTTCAATTGAAGTAAATTATGCTAAATAATAAATTTATCGTTTTGCTATAAAATATGATTGAACCAAGTGATATAATCAAGAGAACAATTACCATCGACGGTTCTCAAAGTGATCAATCAAATAAAATTGTTCAGACAAATATACGCTTTGGAAAAAGAACAGTTACCTTATTAACTGGGCTTGATTTGTTATTAAGATTTGAGTATAAAAAGCAAAAATACAGCAGGGGCCTTAAGTTAATAAAAGATCAAATTTTGAGAGACGAAAAAATATTTAATCCTGAAAAACATTTTATTATTCAAAAAATCTTATTATTAGATAGAGAAATAAGAGAAACAATAAATAAAGACAAGAAAGAGTTAAATCGCCGAGAAAAGTCAGAATTTGAGGACTTTGTGGAAAATTTAAAAAGGAGAGAGGAAAACTTAAAAAAAATTACGAAAAAAAATAAACTTCATATCATAAAGCCACAGAAAGATTATTATTGTGAATGTTGTAATGGATTCCGTTCCGGGCCAGACCTTGTCCCAACTTCTATTCCAGTGTGCAATATTTGCCAAAATAAACTTACAAAAATGAACATCAGTCGTATTGATAATGATATTGTTTCATATTTAACAGGCTATTGGTTTGAAGACTATATCGCAAACATGCTTAACTCTTACGGCTGGAAAGCGTGGTCTTCTCCAACTCTTATGGTTTACGGTGTATCTGGTGCGCCACACCAGATTGATGTTCTCGCAATTAAAAATGGTCGAGTGTTAGTTGTAGAATGCAAAACAGGTGAATTTATACCAACCCAAGTTAGAAACTTCCTAGGTAAGTATTATGATACGCGTTGCCATAAAGCATTAGCAATAGCTATTGGTAGCATCCACCCTGACGGAATAAAAATCATTGAAAAAAATCCTGCTATAGATTATTATGACAATATAAAGAGTTACAAAAAGTTGATAAAAAAAATTTCCTCAATATGACAAATTTTATAAATAGATCTGGTGTTTTACCATGGCAAGCTGAAAAAATCGAAGGGGCACCGTCCACTCCGGGGGTTTATGTTTTAAGAACCGCAACTGAAATCGGCAGCATTATTTATGTCGGAAGCACAGATAATTTGAAACGAGGATTAAACGAACACTTTTTAGCCGGCGATGTTCCAGATATTATGTTTTTTGATTGGTACGAAACGGTTTCCGTAGATGTAGCGAGGGTGGTAGAAAAAGAATGGGTTGTTAAGTATTCTCCAAAATATAATGAAGAAAGTTAATAAAATATCTAATAATAAAAAGCCCCCTGTTGGGGCTTTTTTACTATATCCGTAAAAATTACTCTACATTCTATAAAAATTAAACTAAAAATCGAGTTTTCAAACACCATAAAAGGAAGCCTTATGCTTCCTTGTTTCATAAAAAAATACTCTATTTAGTCAGCGACCGGTTTACTTTTTTTATTTGGGTCTTTCTTGGCTTTATATTCAGCCACTTTCTGACACGCTTTTTGTATCGCTCTCGATTGCGCTTGTTCGTTCTCCTCTATTTCCTTGCCGGTTATTATCATTGGATTCTTACCTTCCTCCTCATCCGAAACATATTCCGATAAATCCTTCTTTGGTTGCTGATGTTTTCCGTCTATCTTGTCCATCGCCCATTTAAGGTCGCCCATTAACAACTCTTCCTCCTTGCCGGGATCGTGCTCCAAGGGATTCCTTGTTAATTGTTTTCCCTGACCTCCTAGGCCCTCTTCCAGCCCTTGCTGGAAGCTCTTTTGAAACGCTTCCTCTTCTTGGTCTGGATCTTCTATTTCCAGCGACCTATCTTTATTATATTTTCTTATTTGTCCTGTCTTCTCTAGGTAATCCAATAATGGCTGGGGATTCTTTTTGAAGTCCTCGTTCATTTGTTTGGTGCTTTCTATCGCTTCCTGCCTGTAATTCGGTCCTTGAAGTTTCTTTAATTTTTCGTTCATCTCCAAACTAGTTGGTTTTTTTACTGATTGCTCTTTAATCACATTGCTTTTCCTAATTTCAAATAATCTGTCTTTAGCTAGTTTTTCTAATATTATCAAATCTGTTAATTCTTTTTCAATCATAGCAATCCTACCTTTAACTACATCTACGTTTTCATAATCAAAACATCTCCTTTCTTCATTAAGGAGATTCTGTAACAACTCTATCCTTCTATCAATCATTCCCTTGGCTTCTTTTATTTTTATTACTTCATCCATAATTTAATATATTACAACTTGAAATTTTGAAATAAATATCAAGTTTAGACCTTTATGCTTTTACTAATTTTCGTAGGATAGATTGGCAACAGTTACCAGAACACCAATCCTTTTTTCCCTCTTCTATTTCTTCCTTTGTTAAAGATTTATACCATAATAAGAAATCTTCATCTTTTTCAAAACCAATCTTATTTAATAACTCGCCCATACTAATTCCCTCACTCGCACCTTGCGAATGGAATTTCCCATTCTGATAATATCCACGAAGTATATCAAATCTATTTTGATTATTATTTTCTTTCATAAGTAATTTAACGATAATTTTGTCCAAAATCACGCACTATCAATCCAACTAGAATGACAATAATAAAAATCACCCAAAAAGAAATCCTAACAAAAATATTTTTACTATTTAACATTTTTCGCTTCAACCAAACAGAAAAAAAAGTCCCTATTGCATAGGGAATAAAACCACGTAAACCGACACTCCATGCAAAACTAGTTCCAAGAATAAAACCAATAGCATAATCTCCTAATACCATATTCTGTTTTTTAGGACATACCTGATCGATTTTTTCTTTTATTCTTTTCACTGCATAATGAACATTCCATTCTTCGGGTAAATAATCTCTTTTTCTTACCTCTTCCTCAATGATTCTTTCAGCCTCTTTTGAAGGTAAATTTTTAACTCTCTCAATTGTCTCCCCTAATATTTCATTTTCTATTTTATTTGCTATTTCTTCGTTCATATTTTTATTTTTTTCTTTTTGTAAGCCTATGTTTGTATATAATACTTTTTAAAATATATGGAAATTAAATATGTTTCTGAATATTCAATAGTTTCCAAAAGAATGAAGCTACCCATGGCGATATAAAAAAAGTTACAGGCACAAAAATCCAACTTATTTTATATGCACAATAAAGCCCATATATAGTTAATCCTACGCTGACTAGATGTAAAACAGGAGCAGCAATTGAAGCGTGAAACACCTGCTCCAATTCGTCTATTTCTCTCGGCCTAGCTACGTGCCACTTACCGCCTCGTGACCATAACCAAAAAAATGAACCAAATGAAGTTAATAGAATCGGTAAGATATATTCCTGCATATTATTTTTGAGTGGTGGTAACAAAAAGCCCACCACAGGTAGTAGCCGAAGCCACTCATATAGGTTTCCCTATACGGCCGATTAAGCAGACCCTATGATGGGTTCTCTATGCTTAATCGGACTGTTTGCCATACCTTATAGTTTCCCATAAGGGTTAGGCATAATATTAAGTTGTAAATTTATTCTAGCATTTTTCTTGACTTTTTTCTACTTTAGCAAATCCACTAAAGTTTCAACCACTACATCACGATCAAAATCTTTATCAATCCAATCGGCATATTTAATTCTACAGAAATTCCAACCAGCAGCCTCAAGCACTCGTTGACGCTCTTCATCGCTCTGAATATGAATTCCGTATGTCTCATCAATTTCGTTTTCAAAATGACAAGGGCCGTCACACTCAACGGCAATACGCTTTCCCGTTTTTGTATTACTTATAACAAAATCAATTTTAAAACCACAACTCTCGACTTGGTTCTGAATTTTATAGCCACGTTTCATATTTGCACGAATAAGATTAAAAAATTCTTCTTCAAAATATGAATCAAAAGGTTTAAGATCAGTAGAATAAAATGCTACTTCTCCATTATCTTGTACATAATCAATATATTTCTTAAGCCAAATTTTCTCCGGAAATTCCTGCGGAGGCATACTAATAAAACAATGCACTTGCAGTTTTGCACGAGAGAAAGCAACGTTAACTCTACCTTTGTTTATGTCTGCACGAATATCACCCCCCTCACCAGTCAACGGAACATATCTATTTTTCTGTTCCATGGTTCTTATAACAAAAGAATAAATGACTATGTCTTTTTCATCACCTTGGATACCCTCAATAATACTCACCTTATAATTATCATCTTCTTCTTTAAATCCTTCGCTTTCAAAAAGTTTACGAATGTAAATAGCTTGAGCACCGAAGAAAGATAGTATGCCAATAGATTTATCTCGACTTCGATCATCTGCCCTTAATTCTTTGAAAAGATTCAATATTTCTTTCGCTTCAGCAACATTTATATTATCTGATATTTCCTCGCTCCAATCTGATTCTACCTTGTGAACAACCATCACACGGTTTGTATCTTTATAAGTTAAATAGTTACTGTTTATTGGGATCAGCTCCTTGCCTTTCGGAGTATAAAAATATTGATTACTAAAACCAATCAATTCTGCAGGAGAACGATAATGATAGTGCAATGGTCTTTCCATAAAACCACGATTCTTCGCTATGTCTAAAACGGATTGCACCGCATCACCCGTAGCTTTAATTTGTCTGTCCGCTGGAATTCCATATGTGTGTGCCAATTGATCAAAAAACCTATTTGATTTAAACATTATTGTGCTATCACGCATTTGTTCACTATCACCTACAAATAGAACTTTATTAGTTCTGTACATTACTGGCAAAGTATATGCCACATTACATTGTGATGCTTCGTCCAAGATAACGTAGTCAAAAATTCCTGCTTCAAGCGGGATGATACGACTAGCATCATCAAGCTCCATTATCCAAACAGGAATTAGGTCTAAAATTGCATTAAAATTATTCACATCCTTACGAAGGTTATCAAATGTCTTAAATGCTTTTTTAGATTTTCCGAAAGCTTTTGATAATTTATTTACTATCTGTCTAATTGTTACACCTTCCTTCCATTTATTTGCAATTCCTTCATTTATAATATTTTGAATATATAAGCCCACACGCTTAACTCGTTCATATTCAAGACGCTTCGAAGTAGAATCTATCCTGTTAATACTATCCATTTTAGATAGTTCCTGTATTTCCAATTTAATTTCCTGAATTCTCAAAATATTTGTCTTAATTCCTTCTAAATTAGCGCTATCAATACTGCTGATTTTATCATCTAAAACTTTGAATTCCTCATCAGAAACACCACATGTGCTTAATCTTTCTCGTAATTTTTCTTCAGCAATCTTTAGAGAGTGAATATTTTCATGATAATAACAATAATTATATAAGCTATCTAATTTCCTTACTTGATCGCTTTTTGGTATGTCGCTTCCTAAATATTTATCTATATAATCAACGATCTCACATGGTAATTCTCCTCTAACATTACCTAACCTAAAATTTCGACTGATATTATTGGTTCTACGAAAAAAAGTTGAATGCCGGTCGTACCCAGTTTTTTCAACATCATCCTTAATTTTCTTTATTGATGATGAAAAATTTTTACCGCTTAAATTAAGTAATGTAAAAATAATATCAAGCTCTTTTTTGTCCTCACTTCTGCTGTATTTTTTAACTGCCTTATTAAGTATTTCTATTTTCTCTTTAGCATCTTTAATCTCATACCACTCTACAGATGAAAAGCTTTTTGTAAAACATCCAAAATCAGATATATCTATGTCGTATTCCTTGAGGGCTAATAGTTCTTGATGAAGCTTATATACTCTCCTTTGAGTTACTATAATTTCGTTAAATTCATGACGATTTTTTTCTTTTTTAGCAACTATTTGTTCAATTCCTGGAACGGTTGATTCCTCGCCAATATATTCCACCGAATGCCTTCTGGCATTAAATTTGTATCCAAGTTTGGCTATATACGATGCAAGTGCGCTTAATTGTGGCGCTATTCCATCTGCTTCATCATCCTCTCCAATTTGCGCAGAATTTGGATTTGGAAGATAGCCGAATAAATATTTTACATCAAGTTTTTTGAGCTTATCTTTTACAACCTTAAGGGCCTGTGCTTTTTGACTAACAAAAAGCACACGTTTGCCCGTAGCAGCGAGATGACAAAGTATGTTTGATATTGTTTCCGACTTACCCGTTCCAGGAGGCCCTTGTATAATAGCTCCCTTATTTCCGAGAATTGAAAGCGTAGACAATTGATATTTATCATAAAGGAATGGAAAATATAAGTCCTTTTCCATCGGAGTTTCGCTTTCAATATTTAGGTCAGTATCCTGCGTCCAGCTCGTTAGCGCTGTCTTTGAAAGTTCTTCCTCCGACAATTGGGAAAGTTTTGCCAAATCATCTGCGAGGAAATAATTAGCTTTCGGACTTAAGGCAATTTTAACCTCCTCTAACGTAAAAGACTTCTCATTAAAGTTCGCATTTTTTAATCTTAATTGAGCTTTAATTTTATGCCAAACCTCTTTAAAAATGTTCAAATCATTTATTGGTAAAGAAAAATTTCCAGCCATTTCGTAACCGCCCATTTCTCCTAAAAGCTGAAAATATAAATCCTCCCCAAGCATTGGCTCTAATATTCCAATATTAACCTGAACCTCTGTATCAACAAAATACACGGAATACTCTTTAGCTCCAGTTTTTCTATTAAATTCTTGTTCTATTTTTACGGGCAGAGAAAAAAGAGGATATCGATCAATCTTTGTTTTTATTGTTTTATCTTCAGCATCTTCTTCCTGCTCTTCTGATAAAATTACATCGCTATTATTTTCAATTGGAATCTCAACTTCAAAATATCCAAAGCTTAATGTAATTTGCTTTGTATATTCATCATTTCTATACTTGCTATAAATGTCATCTATTTTATTCGCTAATTCTTTTTCTTTTTCGTAATTATCAAGTTCTTCCTCCGGCACATCTTTGGGATCATATTTATAAAAAGTTTTCAGATCAACTAGCTCACCAAGTTTTTCGTCAACATCTCCATTCAACAAACCAGCCAAGCCAAAATATTCCCCTGGTAAATTAACAGAATATTTTTGTTGAGCGAAGACGGTACGTTCCCTGGTTAATTTTACATAACCAAGACAATACTTTATAAAATTTGATAAACTATCATCCATGTTCTTTCTTTTAATTTACTCTTTTTTCGATAAAGTTTCAACCAGTCCAGCCTTATTGAAAAGTCATGAAAATGGTGTCAAACTTATGTATAATACACTAAATACATAGAAAATGACTCCCCATCGAATTAAAACATTGCTTAAAAATGATTACATCTTCAACAGAAAAATCTGGAATACAAAGAAGGATTTTATAGTATATTTTAATAAATTACTTAATGATTGGTCTTCGCCATATAGGGATAAAACTCTGGGCCAGTTTTGTAAGCAAAAAAACTATAAAACCGCATTTAAAAAACAGACTATTGCTACTGACCAACGCCTTAAATTTATAAAATCATTAAAAGAAAAGGGTGAATTTGAAAAATTTAGTGACGACATATATGACTTCATTAAGAAGTATGACTTTGGTTTTGAGTGGTCAATTCCAATAATGGATATTGTAATTAGCGACTGGTTCTGTTCACCATTTTATAACCTAAATATATCGTCCTCTGGATCAAAAAATAAAAAGAGGATTACTTTAACATTAAACCCGGATACTTCTCTAGACGACATAAAAGATGCATGGGCAGAGATTAAAAAAAAGCAACATAAAGGGTGGCCAAATTTTAAAAAAACTAACATTACAAAAAAATCCTTCCCTAATTTGAACACAGCAATAAAAGATTTAGAAGAGCGCCTATTAAAAGGAGCAAAAGAATTTGATGAGATTACTTTACAGAGCTATAAACAAAAAGACTCCGATATTGCTGGTAAAATATGGTCTGAAGAAGATGATATTAG
>Ga0247841_10001546_pt1 | contig 50786 bp, 52 predicted proteins | sample LaCruzMarch2015__2_FD_192410 | JGI IMG/M metagenome (GOLD analysis project Ga0247841, IMG submission 192410) | Freshwater microbial communities from meromictic Lake La Cruz, Castile-La Mancha, Spain - LaCruzMarch2015_18m | ecosystem: Environmental > Aquatic > Freshwater > Lake | place: Spain... | reverse complement strand
ATCTTGAGCAATCATCAATTACTGCAAAACAATACTTGCCTTGAATCTTCTGGTCTGATAAATCCATTTGCCATAAAGAGTTAGTATGCTTTCTCTGCCAGCGAATATACTTTAGTCTTTTTCTTCTTCCATTTATCCTAATTAAAAGTCTATGTTTGTTCAAGATTTTATTAATTGCTTTATGTGATAATTTTGGAAAATAATTAGTTAATTTCTTTTCTCCAAAATTAGTCTTTTTTCTTAAAGCAATTACTTGTTGTTCCATTTCTTCAGTTATTTTGTAATGAATTATTTTTGGTCTTGTAGAATTATCCTTTAAATCCCATTCAGTAGTTTTGCTTTTCTTTTCCCATCTTTTTAATGTTCTAGTCGTTGTTTCAAATCCAGATAAAGCAAGAAGTAATTTTTTACATTGATTGTAAGAATGTCCTTTTATTCTTAGCTTGAAAAATTCTTTTCTTATTTCTTCTTTTTTCATAGAAGAAATCAAGAATCAGAGCAGAACTAATTTTCGGTAGCCCTAGTGACATATGTCACGTGGCTACACACGGGCGAGAAAAATTATATCTTTACAACTTCAATATCCAGCTTCTTTTTAATGAGTTCAATGAAAGCTTCTTCTTTATCTTTAGAAATAACACATCCTGCTGCGAACTTATGGCCGCCCGATTCCCCGCCGATAAGTTCAGTTATACTATCCATTATATCCTTCAGATTTCTTCCATTTTCTGTTACATTTTTTCTACCCGATATTCTTGAAGAAACCTTTATTTTATCCTGGTTGTAGGCCATAGTGATTATTATTTTTCCTTCCTCATATAATGAAGACATTGAAAGAATACTCGCTATTGTTCCAATGATGGTATCGGATATCCTCTCTTGGGCATTCATTATCACATATTGCTTGCCCTCTATTTTTGGATTAGAGTTTATCTGATTAAGAGCATTGATAATACTTTGTTTGTATTTGATATATATTTTTTCAGCTTGTTCTTTTGCATTTTTGTTTCCCATGCAGAATAATAATGCTACTTCGCTATTTCCCATTCTGCTGCAGGCGTTTATTAAAGCAGATAGTTCTCTTGCATCTTCAATTTTGTTAAAAAACTTTATAAGAAAAAGATTGCCTATAAGTCCGCTTATTGCATCATGATTTGGAAATCTTAAGGCAAGTGCTGTAACGAGTTTTTGCATTTCATCTTTTTCAAGTTCTATTAAAGATTTATACCCGTTCTTTGTAAATTCTACTCCTGCTTCTCTTAATAGGTCACAAGCTCCAAATGAATTTCCCGTGATTCCCGGAATATAGGGGTTTGAACAATATTCTAATGCTTTGTTTAGGGGTCTTGTTGAAGGATAAAGTAAAAGCCCTTTTTTTATTGTAGCTCCCGCATCTTTTAATATTTCGTTTACTGAACGGCCTAGCTCCCTTTCCATCATATCTCCAACCATTCCGACTATAGCCAAATTTGCTGATTCTGTATCTTTTTTTGCTAGCTCTTTTGAAACCAGGTATGAAACACAAGAACCGGATATTAATTCGCAATTTTCAATTAAGTGGGGATTTATAATATTCATGTTTTCAGGATAATTAAAATCCTTTTGTATTTCATGATGGTCTATTATGAATACTTCATTTTTTAGTTTTGAAATATCTTCTAAACTTCCAGAACCTAAATCTAGAAATACAAGAACTTTTGTTTTTGATAGGCTATTTATTATTTTTTCATCAAGACCTTTAACTATTTTAAAAGAAAAATTTTTATCAAGTTTTTTTAAACATTTTCCAAAAATTGCCGCAGATGTTATCCCATCAGTATCAAAGTGGCTTATAACCAGAATATCTTTTTTTTCTGTTTTTTTTAAAAATTTTTCTGCAAATTCCTTCAATTTTGTTAACATGTCCCCTCTTAAAATTTAAATGAATAATATTAACTGGTTCCGAGATATTCTTTGATTAACTTGTGTCTTGCTTTTGTTCGTATCAGGGATCTCCCTGTTTTTTTATCTCCTTTATGTTTTGATAAATGTTTTTCTAACTTTGTAACTTTTTCACCTATATTTTTTAAGTCCGGGTCTTGATATAGATTTTTTTCTTTTAGAACGTCGCCTATCTTGAAACCAAAAATCTTTGTTTTTGGTATTCCGTATGTGTCTCTGAGTATAAGTCCAATCTTTTCAGAAGTTATTCCCGGATTTTTTTCTGCTATTTTTAGGATAATTTCCTTTACTTCCGATTCTGTATATTTAAGCCATACGGGTTTATTGAGTATTTTTTTTGTTTTTACCATTTTTATTCTTTATCACCATTTTTTATCTTTTTAAAGTTTGTTATCTTGATGTTTTTTTTATATTTCTCGTCGTAATTGTATAGTTGTACAGCGGTCAAAGAAAGAGTTATAAGGTCTGTTTATTTATATTATTTATGAGAATTCTTATGAAAAAAGGAAAGCAGAAGGAATTATTAAAAAAAGTAAGAGAATTACAAGATTTAAGTTGGTTGGAATTTGCAGAAAAATTGGGATTGAAATTTGGAAAGCTTTGGTCTTTTGTTTACGAATATGCCTGCATAGATGAAAATACGTTTAATAAACTTTCATTAAAAAAAGACTATGAAAAATATATATTAAAAAAATTACCGGATAATTGGGGGTTAGTTAAGGGGGGCCAAACATCTCCAGGCAATACTAAAAACATGAAAATCCCCGAAATGAATGAAGAACTTGCAGAGTTTTGGGGAATATTACTCGGAGATGGAAATATTAATAAAACAAGAGGGTATAAACTTGGCGTATACAATATTAATATATCCGGGCATCGTATTCTAGATAAAGATTATTTATTAAATTTTGTTCAACCTCTTGGAGAAAAATTATTTGATATCGGAGGGAGGTCTTATTATGCTAAATACAATCAAGGATTAAGAATAATTTTTGATAGTAGAAAATTAGTAGATTTCTTTGAAAAAGAAAATTTTAAATCGGGAGATAAAATAATAAATCGGGTCACAATTCCTAATTGGATAAAGGAGAATCCCAAATTTCTTGCTGCTTGTTTAAGGGGTCTTTATGATACGGATGGTTGTTTCTATAAATTAACTAATCAGAATAGTTATCAGGTTGGTTTTACTAATTATAATAAAACATTATTAAATAGTGTTAGAGACAGTCTTCTTTCATTGGGAATTGGAGTTTCAAAAATTTCAAGGGGCAGAGATATCACTATTACTAAAAGAAGCGAAATAGCTAAATTTTATAAACTGGTTGGATTTCACAATTCTAAGCATCTGAATAAAATTAAAGTTTGGAATGCTAAATTTAGCCCCTTGGTGAAGCGGTCAATCATCCGAGCCTTTGGAGCTCGTGTCCCCGGTTCGAATCCGGGAGGGGCTATATATTATTTACGAAGGAAATAATTTTTCTCCAGGTATTCAGATTCTTTCGAATCCCGAGCAACTTCATTTTGGCAAAAAGAAAATATCAGATAACCAAATGGGGTTGCGAGCTGGCAGGGCTATTATTCTAAGATAAAAATAGATAGTTTATTATAGATATACTTAAAATCATTCCATTTATTTTTATTTAATGACATTTCAGACATGTAGAATAATTGATACGAATATATGCGGATTTGTTGATCCAAGGAATAAAGATTTACAGAATATAACTGTTGGAGAAATAATGCCACTGATTAATCAAAATCCTTTTTCTGAAAGAATTAGATTTATCCTAGGAGATTTAGGTTTAGCTACACGTCATTTTTTAAATAAACATAATGAATCAAAACCCCCTAATTGTTTGGGTTCTGCTTTTTGGATTGCAGGAGTCAGTGATTTAGATTGTCCTTATCATGCCTATGATTACGAGTTAAAAAAACATATGAACAAAAATTCCGGACCCAATTATTGGGAATCTATTAAACTAAATTTAGAAAATGCTATTCCCGGGGCTTTTGTTTTTTCTTGTGCCATTAGTTTAGATGGTGCAGATTGGCATTCAGGAGTATATTTGGGGCAGATAAGAGATAGACATATAATGTTTGAGCAACATTGCACGGGGGGTAGTTTTGGTCCAGAATCCTTGCAGAGATATATAAGACCCAGATTTTATATTCCTAGAACTTTAAGAAAAGAATAATTTTAGTGCTTATATCTCCCTCTTTCTTCAACTTTCTTAAGCTGTTCTAGAATCTTATTTTTGTCTTTTGAATTATAATATTCTAAAATTATCTTTTCACATTCCTTATGAATTGAAAAATGTTTTGCTTCTAATGCTTGTTTGATAAGGTGCAAGTCTACTGCTTTATCCTCTATCCTTTTGCTTATGAAACCGAGACCGAAGTCTATAAAATATAACTTGCTTTTTTTAGAATCATCAACCCAAATCATATTACTTGTGGTAAGATCGCCGTGAATAATATCGTTATCATGAAGTTTTGCAATACTTTTTCCTATTTTTCTTGATATTTTTTTATAGTCCAGATTTTCAAGGCTTTCAGAAAGCTTTTTGCCTTTTATGAACGGCATTTTTATAAGGTTTATTTCATATGTTTCTTCGGGGGTTGGTGCGTTTATAATCTGTGATGCTTTTTCAAGAAGATTTTTTTCTTTTTTTGTTCTAGTCTTTATTATTTTTTTATCTAGTTCTGGGTGACGATAATCCTTACTAACACGATTTTTAATGATAGATTTACCTTTCTGAATGATGATGGCTTCGGCGCCCCTGGCAAGTATTTTCTTTTTTGCCATTTTAATTTGATTTAAAAATTGTTCTTTTAACTTTATTTTCTAAAATATCTTTGATTTTAAAATTTCCATTTGCAACAATTGTGTTAATCCCATTTTTTGCTAAAATTTCTGCTGCAATAACTTTGGAGTACATGCCCCCCAAACCGAGATAGTTTGTATCTTTTTGAGCCATTTTTTTTATATTTTCGTCAATATTAATTACTTCTTCAACTAATTCAGAATTATTGTTTATTTTTGGATTTGATTTGTATAAACCGTCAACATCTGTAAGAATTATGACTCTGTCTGCTTTCATTTCTTTTGCTACAAGTGCTGCAAGAATATCATTATCTGGAAATAGTTTGTTATCTTCGAGTTCTTCTTTGTTAATGAGGTCGTTTTCATTAATTATAGGGATTATTTTTTGGTTAAGATAAGCGTTGATTATATTTATAATTACCTCTTTTTCTTCTTTTGTATCAAAGTTATGGTGGGTTAAAAGAATTTGTGAAACTCTTATATTTTCTTTTGCAAATAATTCTTGATAACTTTTCATGAGAATTATCTGGCCTTCCCCCGATAATAGCTGTAGCTTTAATGGTTTTTTAGGTCTTTCTTTCAAGTTTTCTATTTCCATACCGCAAGCAACTGCTCCAGAACTCACTATTAATATTTCATTGTTTTCTCTATGAATTTCAGATATTTCTCTTACTTTTTCCTTTATCAGTTCATAATTGAACTTGTTATCTTTGTTTGTTAGAGCGCTCCCAATTTTTATTAGAATTCTCATCGTAAAAATTATCTCCCCATCTTTTTTCCGAACTTTTTTGCAAGTTTCATCATTTGTTTTTGGGAAAATCCACCTGTGCCCAAATCAGATTCAGACATGCCACCTTTTGCAAATTCTTTTAGAAGGTTATATTGTTTTAGTAATTGGCGGATTTCAGAAGTTGTTGTGCCACTTCCCTTAGCAATTCTTCCTAGCCGTGTTGTTTGTTTTTCGATTATTTCCGGATTTTCAATTTCTTCAGGAGTCATTGAATTGATAATATGGCTCCATTTTTTCATTTTATTTTCTTGATTGCCTAGCATGCCTTCCGGAATTTTGTCTTTGTTGATTCCCGGAATCATATCAAGAATTTTATCAAAACCGCCCATAGAACCCATCGACTTTAATTGTTCTTGGAAATCTCTAAGATTAAATTTTCCGTCTTCTAAATTTTTCTTTAATTTTTTTTGAGATTCTGAATCAACTGCATTTTGAACTTTTTCCAGCAAACCTTCTAAGTCGCCCATCCCTAAAATTCTAGAGACGAAAGATTTTGGATTAAATGTTTCTATTTCATTTGTTTTTTCACCCGTTCCTATGAAAAAAACAGGTGCCTTTGTTTCATAACAAGCAGTTAATGCTCCGCCTGCTTTTGCAGTAGAATCCATCCTGGTGATTATAACTCCGTTTACACTAAGATTTTTTTGAAATTCTTCTGCTTGTTTTTTTGCTGCTTGACCAATATCTGCCTGAATTACTAAAATTTTATAATCTGGCTTTATCTTCTCATTTAATTCTTTTATTTCCTCAACAAGTTCTTTATCCAGGGAGTGTCTTCCTGCCGTGTCTATAATAATTATATCATATTTGTCTAGTTCTGTTTTATTTTTCTTCCAAATTTTTAACGCATTTTTTTCTTCTTTATCTATGAAGCATGCAAGTTTGTTTTGTTTTGCTAATTGTTCTAATTGGTCTGAAGCAGCCGGTCTGTGAACATCAAGTCCAAGGAGAGCAACCTTTTTTCCTCTTTTTAAATAATAGAGTCCAAGTTTTGAGGCAGTAGTTGTTTTTCCAGCACCATATAACCCCAAAAGCAGAATTATTGTTTGTTTCTTTTCATTTAGGATTATTTCTTTTTTTTCTCCCCCAATTATTTCTAGAAGCGTATCATTAAGATATTTGATTAATTCTTCTTTTTTTTCTATCCCCTTTAATCGTTCGTCATAGGCTTTTTCTTTTAATTTTTCAGTTATTTCTTTTACTAGGAAGACATTTACATCTGCACTTATTAGTGCTCTTTGAAGTTCTTTTATTATTTCTTCTACTATTTTCTTGTCAAGAAATATAGCATTCGCTATTTTATTCGTCGTTTTTCTCAGTGCTTCTCCAAGTTTTTCTAGCATATTTTACCTAGTTATTTTGGGTTTTTATGTTTATTGATGTCAGAAATTAAAATTACCTCATTTAGGAGGTAAATGCAAATTTTACTATTTTCATTTCTGATCATGTCAAGATTGTAAAATCTTGAGCACTATCAAAATCTTCCGATTTTGAAGTCCTAAAAATAAGTGCTAATTAGACAATTTGGGGAACATTGTTTTTTTGATAATGTTTAAATAAGTCTTCTGATTTAAACTAAAATGATATATGAAATATTTTTGGCGTTTTTACAGGCGGCAACAGAGTTTTTTCCGGTTTCATCTTCAGGTCATTTGGCATTAGCCGAAATTATTTTTAAGCATAAGCCAGATATGTTCTTTTTCGTGATTCTTCATTTGGCTTCTCTTTTGGCAGTTGTTATTTTTACAAGGAAAGAAATAATTAAACTTATTGGTTTTGATCGCGAGTATAGAAAAATGTGGATATATCTGATTATTGCTACAATACCTGCAGCAATATTTGGTTATTTTTTTAATTCCAGAATAGAGGGCTCTTTTTCTTCACCTCTTTTTATTTCTTCTGCGTTTATTTTTACTGGAATTATTTTATTATTTACTAAATTTTCAAATGTCTTTTCTGAAATTAATTGGAAACATTCTTTTTTCATAGGGCTTTTTCAAGTTCTTGCTCTTTTTCCCGGTGTTTCAAGAAGCGGGATGACTATTTCAGCAGGACTTTTTACAGGAATTAAGAAGGAAGAAGCGGCGAAGTTTTCATTTTTACTTTCTATTCCAGTAATATCTGGTGCATTTTTATTAGAATTAATTAAAACTCCGATTAATTTACATTTAATGTATTCTTGGATTGTGCCATTTTTAGTTTATTGTTCTTGAATTTTCTTTATTACATTGTTAAGAAAGGAAATTTTTGGATGTTTTCTTTTTATTGTTTTTTGATAGGAATAGTTAGCTTATTAATTAATTTTTCTTTGTAATTATAAACCTAGTTGTTTTATGAATTTTTCTTTATTAAAACTTTCTAAATCCCCATATTTTTGACCTGTTCCCAAATAAAGAATTGGTTTTTTTGTAATATAGCTTATGGAGATTATTGTCCCCCCTTTTTCATCCACATCTGTCTTAGATAATATGGAACCATCTATTCCTATCATGCTGTTGAAAGCCCTTGCTTGTTCTGTTGCATCATTTCCAGCTATAGCTTCTGCTGTAAATACTTTTAGATTTGGTTTTGTAACTCTGCATATTTTTTCCATTTCTTTAAGTAAATTCTCTTTTGTATGCATTCTTCCAGCAGTATCTATTAATACAACGTCAATATTGTGGTGTTCTGCATATTTTATCGCATCAAAACCAACTGCAGACGGATCACCCCCATAATCACTTTTTATCATTGTTACCTTTAATTTGTCAGCATGTAACTGCAATTGCTCTATTGATGCTGCTCTAAACGTATCTGCTGCTGCAAGAACGCATGAAAGCTTGTTTTTTTGAAGAAGAGAACATAATTTTGCTATGCTTGTTGTTTTTCCCGCACCATTTATTCCAAAAAATAATATAACAAATGGTTTTTTGTTCTGTTTTTTAAATTCTTTTATGATAGTCATAATGTCTTCTGGTTCAAGTAAGATATTTTCTAGGGCTTTTTTTAGACTTATTCTTATTTCCGATTCTAATTCATTTTTCTTTATTTCTTTTTCAATAAGTTCTTTTTCCATTTCCTCTTTTATCTTTTCAACAACTTCTAAAGCAACATTATTTTCTAAAAGAAGCATTTCTAGCTCAGAGAATATGTTTTCGAAATCTTCTTCGGTAATTTTATAGGAAAAAATCTCCTTTAATTTTGCAAAAAATCCTTTTTTCTCTTGTTTTTCTTCTACTCTTTTTTCAACTTCATCATCAAATTTCTCTTCGGGCGTTTTTATTTCCACTTTTTCTTGCCTTAAATCGCCCATTAATTTTTCTGTAACTTCCCTTTCGGGTCGCATTTCTTCTTTTGTTCTTTTTCTTCTCTCTTGTTTTTGCTTTTTTTCAACTTTTATTTTATTTTCTTCTTTTTTTGGAGTTTCAACTATTTTCGATTCTTTCTCAATTTTTTCCTTGGATTTTCCAATCCAAGATTTTAATTTTTCTTTTAAAAATCCGAACATAGGTAATCTAGTATCTCAACATTTATAAATTTAAACTCCCTAGTAATCCTATGAAAAAGATGTTAATTATAATTGATGGTGCAGGAGATCTTCCCTGCAGACAATTTAATGGAAAAACCCCATTAGAATTTGCCAATATGAAAAATCTTAATGAAATTTCGAGGAAATCAAGACTGGGATTTATGTACCCTGTTTCGGAGGATTATGCCCCCGAATCAGATACCGCAATAATCTCTATTCTGGGAAATGATTTTCTTCTTTCTTCAAGAGGACAGTTTGAAGCGATTGGTAATGATATAAAATTAAGGCGAGGAGATCTAGTTATGAGGGCAAATTTTGGAACTGTGGAAAATCTACAATCAAGAAAAATTTTAGATCGGAGGGCGGGTAGAACCTTAACTACAGATGAAGCGGAACAGTTGGCAGAAGCGATAAATAAAAATGTAAAACTCCCATGTAAATTTCAATTTTTTTCAACGGTTCAGCATAGGGGAATACTTGTTTTTTTCGGAGGATTTTCTGACAATATAACTAATACGGACACATATATGCATGAAAAAGGAAAAATATGGGTTAAAGGCAATTTTGATTGGGCAAAACCTCTGGATGATGATGAGAATACGGAATATACTTCAAATCTCTTGAACTCTTTTGTTGATCAGTCTTTTAAAATCTTAGATAATCATCCCATAAATCAATTAAGAAGAAAAAAAGGTTTATTGCCTGCAAATATAGTTCTTACCCGAGATGCGGGTGTTGAAAAACCGAAACTCCGTAAATTTTCAAGGGCAATGGCAATAGTAAACATGCCCCTTGAGAAAGGAATAGCAAAATGTTCGGAGATGGATGTTTTTTCTTTTGATTATCCTCAAATGAAACATTATGATGTTTATGAACATCTTTACCATGGACTTAAAGAAATGATAAAATTTTCAATAAAAACAATTGAGAAACAAGGTAAATATTATAATTTTTGTTTTATCCATTTTAAAGAAACAGATGTTCCCGGGCATGATAATAAGCCCCTAGAAAAAAAGAATTTGCTTGAGATGATTGATAAAGATTTTTTTAGTTTTCTTAAAAATTATGCTGAAAAATCAGGAGTTCAGATTATTGTTACTGCCGATCATTCAACTCCTTGCAAGATGAAAACACATACTTCTGACCCTGTTCCGGTTTTGGTTTTTAATCCCTCTGAAAAAGGGGATAATTTGGAATTTAATGAGGAGAATTCTAAAAAGGGTAGTTTGGGTAAGATTTTTGGGAAAGACCTTTTAAGAAAAACTGATTTTATAAGTTAGTATTTTTATCTTCTTCTGTAGCCCATGAAATAATCTTTGATTCTTGAATAAATTGGCGTGTCTGATTCTTTAGATTTAGATTTTTGTGAGGGGTTAAATATCCGCATATATTTTCTGATGCCTATTTCCATGGTCATAATCCGTCCATTCCAGTCTAGAACATCCTCCTCTGGGGCCCTATTCCATAATTCCCCACATTTTCTTTCAAGACTGCAAAGACCGGCCAGGGGGTCACCATGTAATTTATATCTACAAATTTTTGAAAGATAATAACCTACTTTAAATAACATAAATCTATGTGTGACGCTCATAAGCTCCCCCCTTACTTCATCATAACTCCCCGGATTATTCTCTTCAATTTTGTTTTTTTCCATAGTCTATTTTTCCGTAAACTGATTTTTAAATATTATTGCAGTCGAGTTTATTCTATAGCCAGTTATTATAAACCATATATTGTTTTTTTGCAATAACAATACTTTTAAAGTAAGTTAAATTATTTTTACTATGATAACATACAACGATATTTATGAGGCGCTTAGAAAAGAGAAGTATAGTGAGCAATTACAACCACTTACAAAAGATTTTGTTAAAGAAGTTTCAGTTTATCTTAAGGAGAAAGAAGACATTTCTAATAAGGAAACCGATTTGTTTTCAGAAAATAAAGTAAAAAACAAGAAACAATTGGAAAATGCGGTTTCAATTTTTAAAGAGTTGATGTTGAGAAGAAAGAAAAAACTTCTTGAACTTGCTTTTGTGTCTGCTGAAACGGGAGTCAGCAAGAGAGATTTTGAAAACATGCTTCATTTTGAAAAGGAAGCGTTTGAAAAGATTATGAAAGCTATGTCTGAAGGAGAAAAAAATATGGAGAAGATATTGAATGGGGTCGAGGAAAGTGTAGAAAATAAAAATAAATTAATAATTTTTAAGAATGACATTGAAGAATTTTTGGATTTAGAAGGCAATAAGATTGGGCCATTTAAGAAGGGGGATATAGTCAATTTATCTCAAGAAATTGCGAATATTCTTATTGTAGATAATAAAGCAGATCCTGTTGATGAAGATAATTAAAACTATTTATTTTCTTTCTCCGAATAAAATTGTTCCTAAACGAATTATTGTTGAATCATGGGCTATCGCTGTTTTATAATCTGAACTCATGCCAATTGAAAGCTCTTTTAAATGGTATATCTCTTTGAACTCTTTCATTTTTTTAAATGTTTCTTCTTCTTTTCCTATTGGTGGAATGCACATTAATCCAATTAAATTAATGTTTTGAAAAATTTTTATTTTTTCTATCAAAGAATCAAGTTCAGGAATTAAAACTCCGGATTTTTGAGTCTCTCCAAAATTTATTTCAATCATAATATCTATTTTTTTATTTAATTCCTTACAGGCATTATCTATTTTTTCAGTGAGCTTTACTGAATCTATAGATTCTATACAATCAAATATTTCTGCTGCTTTTCTCGCTTTTTTTGATTGGAGATGGCCTATAAGATGGAGGGAGATATTTTTCTCTTTAAACAAAATTTTTAATTTTTCATATTTTTCTTCTGCTTCTTGGACATAATTTTCTCCGATAATGTTTATTCCAGAATTTATTGCTTCAATAATGTCTTCAACCGGTTTTGTCTTTGTTGCAGCGAGGATTTTTACATTTGGCGGAATTTCTGCTTTTATGCGTCCGTATGCTTCATTATTGAACATAAATATGGAAAGAAGTTTAAGAATATAAAGATAGCGATTAAACAATAGGTTTGAAGCCTGTAGAGGTCCAGAAAATTTTTGATTTTCTGGCTCGTCAAGTGCTTCGCTACTTGCCGACATTCAAACTCCGTACAAACATTTGAATCCCAAAAGAATTAATAGGTTGTCTAAGACAACTTAAAAGCCTGTAGAGGGATTCAAACCCCCGACCCCTAGTTGTTTCGGAAGATTTTTGATATTGTTTTTGCAAAAATCTGCATACAAAACTAATGCTCTATCACTGAGCTATACAGGCATAATTTTTATAAGAAAAGTTAGTTTAAAAGTTTAATTATCCCAAATCATAATCTCGCCCCTGACTTTTATCTTCTTTATGGGATAAATAATTTCCGTAATCTCTTCTGGCTTAAACCATAATTGAATCTCTTTTTCTGCAGAATTTTCCGAATCAGAACAATGAATAACATTTTCAAATATCCTAGTTTTGCTGTTTATTCGACCATATTTACCTCTTATTGTAGTAAAGTCTGCTTCTTCGGGATTTGTGTTTCCTGCAGATAGTCTTATTTTAGAAATCGCTTCTTCTCCGTGATAAACTAAGGCTAAAACTCTTTCGGTATGGAATTCTCCCTGAATGTATTTTAAAACACTTTCAAAAATTTCGGTGCCTTTTTCTTTTCCATGCTTTTTTATCTGAGCTTCTTTTAGTTCAGAATAATGTTTTTCTGCTAATTCCCGCGACACCTTAACAATCTTTGCTCCAACAATCTTTAATTTTGTTTCAGAAAGAGCACTGATTATATTTCCCGTTAATGATTTGATAAGACCATCCGGTTTGATAAGAACAAGACATTGTTGAATGGCCATATTCATCACTCTTTTTTTTCTTTTTTATTTTTCTTGGGCTTTTCTTCAATTATGTCTTCTATTTTTTCAGATTTTATTTCTTCTTTTATCTCCTTTTTTTCTTCCGGTTTTTTTGAATTATTTTCTACCTGGATTATTCTTATCTCGCATAATCCCAGGGGATATATTTTTTTTAATTTTAAACTTAGTTCTTTTTGAAGTTGGCCAGATAATATCTCCTCAAAAACTTCATCATTTGTTTCGGTTTTTATATAATCTTGTAAGAAGTTTTTTGCAGAATTTCTTAATGTTCTCTTTACTGCTCTTGAAACTTTTTTTCTTGTTATTAAAAATGGCTTTATAATGAGTTTACTTTCATTTGATTCTACAGAAAAAGAATCTTCAACATAATCTACTCCAACATGCAGCATATGTCTTATAAAATATGGAAGAATCGTGAGCTTTTTTGGTTTTGCTATGGCTTTTCCTTCTTTTATCGTGATTGAAAAAATCATTTCAGAACTTTTGCCCTTAAGAATTCTGGTCATGTCCAGTTTTAGCGTTTTTCCATTGATTTGATCTAGGGAATCTGAGAGAACTTCTGCTTTTTCATTTATCAGGGGAATATCAACTTCAAAATATTTTTTCTTTATTATTTTTACCATGTTATTCAAAAACGAGCTTGCTTACCCTCCTTGATTTTTTCCCAAGTGTGCTTTTCTTACATTTTTGGCACGTGTATATTAAAACCTTTCTTGTTGTTGTTTTTGTTTTCATTTTCCAGGATTTTACTGCTTTTTTACTATACCTGCCCTGATTTCCATATCCCCTATTGCTTCCCCTTTTTCTAGCTCTTGAAAGAGAACCCCATGTAAGTGTACCTCTTTTATGTCCTGTGCTTACTACATCTATTTTATGTTCAGTATGGCCATTGCATTTGGGACAAAATCTTTTTGTTTTTTTTGGTAGCTTCATTGTTTTTTATAAAATACTTCACGAAAGTAGGTATTTAAAGATTAGGTTTATTTTTCTTGTTAGGTCCATACTCTAGACTTAGTATTAATAAAAACATTTTTAAAGATAGGATTCATAAATTAATCATGGCAAATTCGGGGTGGAGAGTCAAATTAGATTCGGGAAAACAAAGAGAATTGATTAAAAAACTGATAGAACAACATGGCTCTTTAAAAAAATTGTCCTTATTTTTTGGGATTTCATTTTATACCTTTAGAAATTATTATCGAGAAGAGAGATTATTACCTTCATTGCTATTTAATAAAATATTGGCAGATCTTAATTTAAATGAAAATTCAATTAATTTTTCTTATCTTCCCCCAAATTGGAGTCAATCTCTTGGTGGAATAAAAGGCATGGTAACTCTTAAAAAAAGATATCCAAAAAAACTCTTAAAATGGAGAAGATTGGGGCTTATAAACTCTCATAATGCAAATATGAAAAAGATTAGAATTCCTAAAATGAATGAGAAATTTGCGGAATTTATCGGGGCATATCTGGGAGATGGAACATTAACGCCATATTTTTTAAGGATTTCGGGAGACAGCATTTATGATACCCGTTATTATGACTATCTACGCAAATTAGTTCAAGAATTATTTGCAATATCTCCTTCAATAAGAAAAGAAAAGAACAAAAATACTATCAGTCTTACAATCTACTCTAAAACACTTTGCTCTTTTTTAAATAATAATCTTAAACTGAATTATGGCGATAAAATAAGAAATAAAACGGTAATTCCGAAACAAATAATTTCCGAGGATAAATTAGCAATTGCTTGTTTAAGAGGATTGATGGATACAGATGGTTCTGTTTCCAGAAGAGGGAGAAATGGAGAACAATTCTGTATACAATTCAGTAATTATAACAAGCCCCTGTTGGACCAAGTAATTTTCTTAGGAAAAAAACTTGAAGTATTCACATTTTTTGAGAAAAAGGGGGCTGGGTCAAACAGTTGGAACAGCATACTGAAATATTTTAAAATTGTTGGCAGTTCTAATTTAAAACATATTATAAGATTTGATTTAAGATTAAAAAGGATATCTGCTTATAAGTCAGATATCATACCTTATCTTGAAAAAGATTTATATAGGAATTTGAGTTTGCCTTTTAAGATAGACGGACTTATAGTTCAACGGTAGAATACATCTTTGACGTGGATGGGGTCTAGGTTCAATTCCTAGTAGGTCCATTTCATCCATTTTACATTCTTCTCCGGTATCCCAATAAAGTTTATATACATATTTTTCATTAGAAAATTATGAAAAAGGGATGTTTATTTAGATGTAATTTTCTAAAGTCAAAAGCCTCAAACTCGCGAGCCGATTTTGAGAATAGTAAAAGAATACTGCTAAAATCAACTCGTTCACAAATAACGATTTTTGTTATAATTGCGCTTATTCTTATTGTAGGAATAGGAATATATTTCGTGATAAAACCAAGTCAGCCATTGAATACCAATCCTCAATTTGATATAGTTCATAATTATTATCTTTCATGTATTGATGTAGCAGGAAAAACTGGAGCAAGTATACTTGGGCAACAGGGGGGTTATATTGAGCTTCCTGATTTTGAACCAGGTTCAGAATATTCCCCATTTTCTTCACAACTTGAATTTTTGGGGATAAATATTCCCTATTGGTACTATGTTTCTGGAAATGGGGTGAAGAAAGAGCAAATTCCCACAATAACACAAATGGAAACACAGTTAGCAGAATATATTGGTGAAGAAATAAGCACGTGTGATCTTTCAGGTTTTAGAAACTCTGGAATAAATATCACATTGGGAAATCCCTCGGTCTCTACACATATCGAGAGTAATAAAATAATTATCCATGTAATTCAAAAATTAACACTTTCAGATAATAATACTACAAATATTATCGAAAGTCATAACTCCGAATTTATTTCAAGTCTTGGAAATTTATATCAACTTTCAAAGAATATTTATGATTATGAGAATCAGAATCTCTTTCTTGAAAATTATGCTAAAGACGTCCTTTATATTTATGCTCCAGTAACTGGTACGAATCTTAGCTGTTCTCCCCTGATATGGAACCCATATAATGTTTTTGATAAATTAAAAAGAGCGTTGGAAGCAAATATTCAGTTAATAAAATTAAAAGGGAAATATTATACCTTGCAGGATAGTACTGATGGTTATTTTGTTGTAGATCCGGGTTTTGATTTGGGGGATAATCAAGTTAATTTTATGTATGCTCAAGATTGGACATCAAGATTTGAGGTATGGCCTACTAAGGGAGATGTTATGATGGCAAATCCTGTTGGAACTCAAGAGGGTCTGGGTATAATGGGTTTTTGTTATGTTCCGTACAAATTTGTTTATGATGCCTATTTTCCGGTTCTTATCCAGGTTTTTAGTAAAGATAACCAAGAAGTTTTTCAATTTCCGATAGGAGTCGTAATAAATAAAAATAATCCTCGTGAGCCAGCAGACGGAGCAAGTGAAGAAATGACAGAAACAATATGCGATAAGGCAAATACGAATATATCTGTATATACTTACGGAGAAAATCTTGAGCCAGTTGAAGCCTATGTTGAATTTAAATGCTTTAATGATAAATGTTCTTTAGGAAATACAAAAATTGAAAATTCAACAAATGAATCATCTTTGAATGTTGCTGTGCCAACATGTGCTAATGGGTTATTAATTACTAGTGCGCCAGGATATAAAGAAAACAAACAAATAATGTCTACAAACGAAGAAAGTAGCTCAGATGTTGTTATGAGCAAAGAATATACTCTTGGATTGCAAATTTATGTGGACAATGTGCCTACAAATGATATGTCTGTTTTAAGTATAAGCGAGATTATACCCGACGTTAATACTACTGAATTTGTTAATTCCGTAGCATATCCTTATACTACTGAAGTTAAATTAGCCAGTGGTTATTATGAATTTGATTTAAAAGTTTACAAGCAAGGTTCATTGACATTACCCGAAGTAATGAGTAAGCAGTGTGTTAATGTTCCAAAAGAAGGAGTTCTAGGATTATTTGGCATGGAAGAAGAAAAATGTTACGATGTAACTATTCCTTCGCAAACTGTTACAAATGTTGTTTCTGCCGGAGGAAATACTCAAGATTATCTGACTTCAAGTATGTTAGAAAAGGCAAAAACAATTAAAATTTATGCAACAAGTATTAAAAAACCATCGAATATTAATGAACTTCAAGCAAGTTATGATAATATTCAAGTAAAAAAAATTAACATAAAAATTGAATAATACAAAAATTAGTGGCGTTAGAGTGTTTATTATCTTAGCTGTTGCTATGTTCTTTCTTTTTTCATTTGTATCGGCAGCATCTTTTTCCAGTACGTCTATTTCAAATCCGAGATATTACTCTACAACTTCAACATATAATGCTCCATCCGGATTTGAATTTGATAATTTGATTTCTGGTATAAATGCCCCAGAAAATGAAGAAGAATTTTATGATTTGATGGTTACAATTCTTCCTGGCGGATGTAAACCGATGGTCGTAAGGAGTGATTTACTTGAGGAACAAAATGTTCCTGTTTTTTGTGAGCTTACTGCTGTAAAAATAAATCCGGGGGTGGATATTTCAAGAATAGCAAGAATTTCTGTAAAGAATTTAGAGAATAACCCATATATCGCAGGAGTAGGTTTTTATCCTGCAAGAGCAGCGATAAGGTCTACTAATAATTTAGGGGGTTCTCCTGTTACGAATAATATAGGTTATGCTGTTGTTGTCTTGAAAAGAACAGAAACAGAAAATGCGATGCCCAGTAATATCACTGCAAAATTGTCTGCGATGTTTGAATATGATGCAGTAAATGGTTTTGGAATTGGAGTTAATGAGCTTTATCTACCTGTAATGAGTGACGATGAATTTACAAGCAGACAGAAAGAATATGGTTTTTTTAATGGTGTAGGATATTTGAGGGTAGATAGTATGGATCAAAATAGTGCTGTTGTTTCAATTTATGATTCTCAAAATAGAAGATTATTCAGTCAGAGATTAGAAAAAGATATAACTTCCAGAGAGTTTAGAATTCCCACCTCAATTTTTTCATACTCTTATGAACATCAGGCAGTTACTCTTACATTAAGAGAAATAACAATGCCCCAAACATCTGCAAAAATAATTGTTAATGATGGGAGTTATGTTGCCTATAAAAATGGAAAGTTCGCAGATAAATGCACACTGACAAATGTAGTATCTTCTGGCGGAGGAACAGGAACTGCAACAGTAAATTGTGGTGGAAAGATAGTAACATTGGAAAAGAAGTTTAATAAGATAAATCTCGTTGTTAATGGTGCTCCTGGCAATTATGCTTTGGGAGATAAAATATCTCTGTTGACTGATCAAAAAACCCAAAATTATTATTTAGTTTATGTGGGGAGTGTTCCAAATGGGGATGTTGTTGGAAATAAGAACACATTCATTTTTTTAGCAAAAGAAGAATCTGGAACTATCCTCACCATTGAAAAATCACGGCAGATTGCAAAAAATATTGAAAGTCAGATAAAAAATATGAACAAGGGAGATTATTATGGTTCACTTAGTAAAATAAAAAGTTCTTCATTATTTTCAAGTGACGAGTTAATATTGGTTTATCAAGGAGAAGAAGCAAAAGAAAAAGTGGGGGACGTAGACACCCCTCTGGCGATTACATTTAAAGAAGCAAAATTTGAAAATGCCGTATTTACTAGTGCTTCTGGTGCAGAAGAATATTATGACAAGGCAAAAAATGGTTATGATGATGTTGAATCGAAATTTCCAAATGAGAAGAATAATTATGATTCTTTAGGAGATACTAATGAGAGTTTTGGAGCACTCTCTCTTTGGAGTAAGTATGCACTTGCATCTAATCTTAAACAAGAGCAAGATGTTTTAGAAATTCTATCTGAAATAAGAAATAGTTATCCTAATTCAAAGAACGTCATTAGGGGTTCAAAAGGAGTCGATAAAACCGCAGAACAGATTATGATAGATAGTGATAATCTTTTGAGTTCAGAGGGGGCAAGCACATTTATTGAAGATCAAAATTTATATTTGGAATTAGTTTCTGTGAATGAGCCTGCAGAAAGTGAAGCAAGTGTTCAGTTGACGTATAGCGGGATAATGAATTCAAAGACGACGACAGAATCGAATGTTGAACCAGTAGAAAGCGATACGGGGGAGGGGATACTAAAAACTGGGCAGAAGTTTAGTGCGGGTGGATTTTCTTTGACGATTAAAAATATTACTGCAATAGACACGTTTAAGATAGATTATTCTTGTAATGGGAAAACTTATTCAGGTTATGAGATTTTAAGGGGAGAAGCATCACAAATTTTGAATAATTGTGGAATACAATTAACGGTCAATACTATTACTTATATTAAAGATAGTAATGCAAATTCTGTTAATTTAAAGGTTGAGGGAAAAAGAACCATACCAAAAGGCGTTAATCAGGGCGTAAATTTAATGAATTTTGTTTTCGTAAAATCTAATAGTGATTCTTCGGGCAAGATTATCGGTGCGAATATTCAATATAAATGCGGGTCTAAAATAACAGAAGCAAGTGGTAGAGATGTTTTAATTAACCAAGAAATTGAAGATTGCAATATAAAAATAATTGATGTTAAGGATGGCGAAATAAACATTACTTACAAATTATCTTCAATAACTTCTACACCCGAAAAATCTTCAACAGAAACAACCATGGGAACAGAAGGATTAACTGCCAGAATGGGTGAAAAATTTATAGATGTTGGAACTGGTAAAGTACAAGTAACACTTAAATCATTTACTGCCGATACTGCAATATTTACCTATTCTTGTAATAATTCTGTAAGCAATAAAGATATAGATATTAAAAAAGGAAATACCGAAATTCTTCCGGGTTGCGAGAATAGTCAAATAAGAGTCGACAAAATAAATCTTAAACAAGTTGCAAAAGTTGAATTAAATCCAAAAATTCAAGGAAGAATAAGAGAAGCGAATTTTACGTTTTCTGTTGGAATTGAAAAAAGAAGTGACTTTTTACTTCCTTCTCCCGAAGAGATGAATAAACAGATAAAAGAATTAGATGAAGCAATAAATAAATGGAAAAATACTACGGAAAAACTTGGAAATCTTGTTAAGGGTATGAAAGCCGCTTGTCTTGCTACATCGGGGGCATTAACTTTGAAAAATTGGGCAACGGGCTTGACTGGAGAAGCAGCAGCAAGGCACGAGGTTATGACTAGATCGGGTGGCTGGAATGATATTTGTAAAGAAGAAGTTGCTAAAAAAGGTTCTCAATATGGTACTATTGATCAATGTTTACTGGATAAAAATTCAGAAATTCAAGCATCTGTAGAGAAAACAAAAGAGATAATGAAAAAATATAATGATGAAGAAGAAGCAAGAATAAATGCGAATAAAAATGTAACAAAAGGAGTTACAGATTATAATAAAGTTAAAGAGGATCAGCTTAAAACTTTGAAAGATACCTATAAAACTCCAATAAATATTTTAAATCCTGACGGAACTCCTAAAAATAATGTAGATATAGCAACTATTTTGAAAAATCTGAATCTTAGTGAGGGAGATGCAAGTTCTATTGATTTAAGAGAGCTTGAACTTAATCTTCAGCTTATGAATAGTGTTGGTGTTGATGAAAGTTTGAAAAATTCTGCAAAGAAAAAAGTGGATAATTTATTGAGCCAGTTTGAGGGGAGAAATAGCCAAAGAGTTATCGTGGAAAATATAAGAAAAGAAAACTCTGGTCTGCCTATATCTTTTTCCACAAATGAAAAGACAGAAGAAAGGCAATATCATGATCTTGTATGGAATGAGGATACTAGAAAGAGATATAATCTTATTCTCGGTACCGGGGTAAGTATTGGCGAGGGTTCTAAGGTGGCTATTCTTCCTTCTAAAAATCCTGCGGTGGATAAAAAGATTTATCTTGCTGTTTTAACTGCTGGAATTAACAATCAATTTCACATAAAACCCGGAGAAACTTATAACCTTGATAAATCTGCGGAGATCTATACTGTTAATAGTTTAACAGAAAAAGATAAGGAAAATGTTCCAAGTAATATGGTTTTCAAAGTTTATGATGCTTCTGCATATAAAAATCCATGCAAAAATTGTAATTATGTCGAAGTTTTTAATTCAGAACCATATAAGGGAATGCCTTCACTTCTTCCTTTTGATGATAGGGAAGGATGGTATGTTTCTATAAGACAGAATATTCCTAGTTTTGGAAACTTAAAATCATATCAAGATTCGGGGGCATTAAGTAGTTTTTATTTATGTAATGTTGGAGAAAATGGGATGATGGAAGGAGATAGTATTGATTCTTGTCAGAACTTTAATATAAACACTGCGGACGCAAATATTGAATTTACTGGATTGACTCCAACTGAAACAAGGAAAAAATTAACTGCTGCAAATAATGCGATAAGAAGTGCTCAGGATCAATTAGCAAGAAATCCTTCTGCAGAGTATATTACTATCAGTGGTGTTTCTAAATCACTTAAGGTTAAGGGTGTTCAAGGAACAGCCGGTGGAAAATGTACTGATTTTATGTCCCCACAAGATTGTAATATTATGTTTAATGTTTGTGATCCTGTTGTTTGTCCTTCAAGTAGGTGTGATATGGGTGGTAATTACAGGGTGGATAATGTTATTCAATCAGGAATAATCGGAAGTATTGCATTATGTCTTCCAAATTTTAGGGAGGGAATATTTATTCCCGTTTGTCTTACTGGTATTCATGCAGGAATGGAAGGATGGATCTCAATAATGCAGGCACATAGGGATTGTTTAAATGAGAGTCTTGCTACAAATAGAACAGTTGGAATATGTGATGAGATTTATTCAGTATATCAATGCGATTTTATGTGGAAACAAATAGGACCTTATGCAAATGCTCTTGCAAAAAATGCTCTTTCAGGAACATTGTTTGGAGCTGGTTCTCGTGGTGGAGGAGAATATATGTTTGTAAATCAAGCATTTAGTAATGCAGAAAATTCATGGCAGTATTTTACTTCGTCTTATGCTTCTGATTCATCGCTTTCATTTGGAGCTCGTTCATTTTCTGAGATTGGTTCTGATATTTGTAAGGCAAAATTGTCTGCTACATATCCTGATGAACTGGGGGCAGCATTAGAACCAGATTCACCTGTCCAGATATATGCTTTCTTTGATGAAACAGCTTATACTGATGCGACTGTTCCTCCCACGTCCCAATATAAGGTTTATTATCATATTTTTGCAGGAAATGATCAGGGTCGCTATTATCAGGTTTATCTCAAGTCTTCACCAACTTCAATTGGAGTATTAAGTAGGGGGTATTCAAATGTTGCTTCTGGTTATATAGCAAAAGGCGAAACAATAGATCAGACAAAAGATTTCTTGGATAATTCTGGATTTAAAGAATTGTGTGTAAGAATCGATACAAAAGATTATTGTGGATTTAAAAGTGTTACAACAGATTTTGCTATAAATTACGCAAAGGATAAAGCTCTTCAAGATCAGGCAAATAATAAAGTTACAACAGAAAAAGATTGTGTTTCTGGAAGTCCAAGTGTTGGGGCGTTTATTACTCCCAATATTCAGCAGGGAGCAGAACAAGTTATTTCTCCTGAACTTTATAATCAAGGGATAGTTAGGGTATGTTCTTCAGATAATCCTGGTGCGAGTGTTAATCCGGCAAGATGGAGTGAAGTGGGATATTGTGATAACACAAATATAAAATGTTGGGTTGATCAGGATAGTATCAGGAATGCGATACAGGGACAGGGTATTGAGAATTCAACGCTTCAGCAGATTGATGCCATGAATATTCAGCAGATGATTGATGATGGGGGGATGACTAATGCTGGGGGGAATGCTTCTATTGAGGGGATAATAAAAAATTATCCTTTATTAGAGATTGGTACTTTTACTCCTTCTACTTATTTAAACATGGAAAAAGATATTAGCACAGCTTATGATAAGATGATATTTAGTTCACAGAAGGCAGCATTGTTGTATTATAGGGCAATGGTTTATGATAGGATTGCGAGGGCGTTGTATTTGAAGCAGGGAGGGAAATCTGCGGATGAGCTTGCCACACCGACTTTAGATGCAGAAGAATCACTAAATCTTGAGGAAATTATCACAGCAGAGTCACAAAATCAAGGAATAAAATATGTTAAGCCTATTAAAATAGCATATATAGAAAGTGGTTTGAAGCAAATTAATGCCCCTAATAGCGCCGGTGCATTGGGGGTAATGCAAGTGACCCCTATCGCACTACAAGATGTAAATGCCAAGAAAAGTATTCTAGGATTTTCAACAGATTATTCACAAGATGACCTGCTTTCTGTTCAAGGGAATGTTGAAGTAGGCATAAAATATTTGAAGCTTTTGGAGTATTATGTTGATAATGATCCTAATTTCAAGGACTTGTCTGGTGAGCAGAAAGAGCCGATAGTTGTTGCTTTTTATAATGCCGGATTTACGAGAGTGAAAGAAGCGATAGAACAAGCAGTAGCTCAAGGCGAGATAGACCCTTATCAAAAAGAGGCGTTTAGTAAATATCTTCCGGACGAAGCTAAAAATTATCTGGCTAAATATTATTCTGATGAAAGTAACGTTGTGGTAACCGCTTTGAAACAAACTGGATCTGCTGAGACTACAATAACTAGCGGATCTGAAGTTACTACAATTAATCCTAACACAAATCAACAAACTATTTACACTATTAAGAATGAACTGGAGTTGGGGAATGATTGGGTTTCTCATCCATATATTTTTAAGGAGGGTAAACGAACAGATTTTTATTTTAATGAAGATAAAAATAAAATTTCTTACAAAAGATCTTTACTTTTAGTAAGTTTAGTAAGCTGGCAAATATTTTCTGTGGAGAATAATAAAATTGTTCAAGCAGGTAACTTTAATGAATATGTGAATAATTTAAAATTAGATAATCCTGAGGATTATCAAATTGCAATATCTCTTGACGGGGCGACGATTAGTGGTAATAATATTATTCTTGCTACTATAGTTGGATCTACTTTGGCAGCAGCAACCCCTTAAAATCGAAAATGTTTTACGTTAGGCATTTTTGATACTTCTTAAATATTAAACGTTTCACACATTTTATTTTCATATTATTTATTAAGAAACTTAAATGAAAAGTGTTCCGCATTCTGCTTTTTCATACTATTTTTGAATTTACTTAAAAGCAGAATGCGGGGACTAGGAATCGAACCTAGGTAGCACTAAGCACTTGGTTTCTCCGAAGTTCGTTCGCATATTTTTAAGCGTTTAAGCTCGCGAACTCCCTCGCCTAAGCCAAGTCCGTTTGACCGCTCCGGCATCCCCGCATGGACTAAAGACCTTTTTTTAATTTTTATATGTTTGTATTTTATTTTTTATTAATTTTTTTGAATAGGGGAAGATTGGGGGTGAGGGGGATTAAATTAACTAGACTATCTTAAAAGGGGATTGCAAAAGAGTTGGTTTATGGGAGACAAGGTTAATTTTGAGATATTATCACTAAGAATTATTTTTTATTCTTTTTTTCTTTTGCTTTTTCTCTTTCTTTTTCGAGTTTTGTTTCTGCTTCCTTAATCTTCATTTTATCTTGTAAGTCTAATCTGTCTAAAAGTTCTTTGTATCTATTTCTTATTGTAACTTCTGTGATTCCTGCAACATCTGCAACTTCTCTTTGCGTTTTTTTCTCATCATTAAGAAGAGCAGCAACATATAATGCAGCTGCAGCAATTCCTGCAGGCCCTCTTCCTGAAGTTAATTCTGAATCTTCTGCTTTCCCCAATATTTTGAGGGCCTCATTTTGTGTTTTTGGAGATAAATGGAGAACAGAAGCAAACCTTGAAATGTAATCTTTTGGAGATGATGGCTGGGTTTTTATTCCCATTTTTCTTATTATGAATCTGTAGGTTCTTCCTATTTCTTTTCTTTCAACATCTGATGCATTTGATATTTCATCCAATGTTCTTGGAATGTTATACGAACGACATGCAGAATATATACATGCAGCAATAACACTTTCCATACTTCTTCCTCTAACAAGTCCTCTTTGAAGAACATAGTTATAGATTCTTGATGCTTCGTCTCTTACAACAGAAGGTAAGTTAAGAAAAGAAGCAACTCTTCTTAATTCTGACATTGCTAACCTTAAATTTCGTTCAATACTTGTAGAAACTCTTTCCTGCCATTTTTTTAATCTTAAGAATTTCCTGGTTTCATCGCCTTTTAATTTATAGATATCAGACATTTCACCAACATTAGTTATAAGTCCCTTGTCAAACTTCTGGTCGCTTAGTGGAGCTCCAGACCTACCTTTTTTTTCTTCTCCATTAAAACTACCTTGCATTTCTTGTGTTGTATCTACTATTTTTTCTTCGATAACTAAGCCACAATCATTGCATATGACCTCTCCTTTTTGATCATCATAATAGAGATTAGAACTTCCACATTCAGAACATTTTTTTACATAAGACATTTGGTGATTTTAACAGTTAAATTTATAAATAGTCGATGAGCTTTTGATTTTTAAACCTTTCTATGCTCGTCTTCGGACATTTAGAATTATTCAATAAGAACAGCGTTAATATTTCCTTCTTGTCCCGGTCTATTTGTTATTCTTGCCTTTCCTAGTTCTGTTTCAATTATCGCACCTTTTACCATTATATTTTGTCTTGCAAGGAAACGATCTGATTTTGTTTCAACAACATTCTTTATTTTCGTCTTTTTATCATTTGTAAGTACATTTGCATAATCACAGGATAAAAGTATTGTCTTTATGTTTCCACCTCTTACTTTAACTGTTTTAGATTTTGTAGGTCTCAATTTTACAATTCTTTTTATACCTACCTTCTCATAGAGTTTTGACTTTCTATTTGCGTGATATTTTCCCCCGCTTATTTTTTTTCCTTTTCGCATAAGAGTTTGATAAAAAGTTGATTTAAATACTTTACCTAAAGCACCAAGGTTCTTTAAGGTTTCAATCTCCTTTAATTTTCTTTTTCATAAAACCATATTCTCAATTTAAGATATATTTAAAAACTAAAAAAACCACAAATTTTTATGGTTAATGGAATTGAAAGGCCATTAGATATGCTTAATGTATCTAAGGGCAAAGAAGTTTTATTGCAGCTTAAGAATGACAAGCAAGTAGTCGGAACTTTGGTTGCATTTGACATACACGTTAATATCGTGTTGGACAATGCGAAAGAGTTACAAGGAAATGACGTAAAGAGAAGCATCGGCCTTACATTTGTAAGGGGCGATACTATAATTTTCATTTCTCCTGCTTCAAGATAAGCGCAATTTAGAAGATTAGAGCGTTTTGCCTTTAAATTCGCTGGGCAGAATTCTTAGATAATTGATGATAGACGGGGCTTTGAAGATTTATACTAAAAAAAATTTGAGATATATAAATTCAAGAAGTAATTTATGATTATTTTTTAGTAACCTTTTCTTCCTTTAAAGCATATTTTGCTATCAAAAAGACTACAAAAGCTATTATGACAAAGTTTATAATCGCGCCTAATAATGCTCCCCAACTAATTACAACTGCACCCATTGTGAATGTTGCAGTTTGCCATGCTCCGCTCGGAATAAACGAGAGTGTAGCGAAGTTACTTTTTTGTGGGGCACCTTATAATTATTTTAGTTGTCTATTTGTTTAATCAAATGTAAATTAGTACACCGGGTAAATGACAGTGTGATTTTATCCTTTGTGCTTCACTTATATGGTGGGGTGGCTGTCTTAAATACGCTTGCTTTAAATTTTCAGTCCCATATTTTAATATTATGTTTAAAAGAATTTCCCTGCCATCATCATATTCATAAACAGAATTATCACAAAATTCTACTGTTGCGTCAATATCGGCAAGGATTATTTCATTTTCAGTCATCATTGGACTTAATCTTTTAATAAAGCACGATGTAGCTAGTCTAATATCTACATTTGAGTCATTTTTTGCTACTTTTTCAAGACCCATTATATCTTTTGTTAAGTCTATTCTTTCTTTATTTGTCATTTCAATCTTAGAATTCTAAGGCGATTCTTTACCAACACCTCAATTATATTCAGATTTTCTAACTTTTAAATCTATCGAAAATGGACCCACGAGGAGTTGAACCTCGGAATACTCGGTGTAAATGGGGTGACTATGGGCATTACTAAATTGTCCACAATTGATTTAACTAAAGAAGTAGCAGCTAAGCCAATTATTAAAGCGACTGCTAATCCGATTACTTTATATTCTCTTAGAAATTCTTTGAACTCTGTGAGTATTCCTATAGAGTCCATATACTTCTTAACTTTAAATATGTTTCTTTTAAAAACTATAAGAATTATTTAACACATCTACAGGGCTTTAATCCACGATTAAGTGCCTTACTTTTAGAATTAAATCTTATTATATTTTTTGGCTTTATATTCTGCGCAAAGGGGCAATTTTTCAAATGAAATTTTGTTCCTGTTTTGTTTGCAACATAAACCTTGTGTCCTTTTTTGCGAGAGCTTGAAACAATTTTTACTTTTTTTACTATTCTTACCTTATCTCCAGGATTTTTTATCCCATTAACTTTTTCATTTAATTTGATTTCGTCAATATTAAGGTTCTTAATCATTTCAATAATTTTTTGATGCTGCTCATTAAGTCTTATTACTTCGCTTTTTAAATTAATTATGTCTCTTTTAGCAAGTTTAAAAGAATTAATTATGTTATCTTCAAGTTGATTTTTCATATTGGAAATAATCAGCAAGAGTATTTAAATCCTTTGTCTGTTGTTATTAAAAAATGACAATCTATTTGTATAAATGCTAAAATTTAAACCATAATACTCATTAAATCTTCAGCAATAACAACATTTTTGAACTTCTTTTTTGCCTCACCAAGAACGGCCTTTTCATTGCAGTCATATCTTTGAGAAAGATGTGCAAGAATAAGCTTTTTTGATTTTGATTTTTTTGCAATATCTCCTGCTTGTTCTGCTGTAAGATGTTCGTGCAAATCTGCTAAATCTTTTTCATTGTTCAGGTAGACTGCTTCTGTTATGAGTAAATCACTATTTTCTGCGATTTCATAACAATTTGGATTTATTTTTGTATCAAGAATAATAGTTATCTTCTTTTGTTCTGTTTTGTATGTTAGTTCTGATGCTTTTATCTTCTTTCCATTTAAGACAATATCCTTTCCTTTTTGGATTTCTCCTATAATTGGAGAATTAGGAATCTTATACTTTTTTAATTTGTCTTTCTTTATTCTTATCCTTTCTTTTTCTACAAAAGAAAATGCAACAGCAGGAATGCTGTGCTTGAGTGGAATGGATTCTATGAAAAAATCTTTTGTTTCAAGAAATTTTCCATTTTCAACTTCAGTTACAATTAATGGGATTTTATTATATGGCACTAATAAATCGAGAAGTGCATTTAGATTGTGCTTTGTTCCTCTTGGGCCATAAACCTGAAGCGTTTTATTATAGCCATTAAGTAAAAGTGTTTGAAAAAGCCCAGCTATGCCTAAGATGTGATCTCCGTGCCAGTGTGTTATAAGCAATCTTGTGAGCTTGCATGGATTTAGTCTAGCTTTTCTGAATTGTCTTTGTGTTCCTTCCCCGCAATCAATAAGAATATTTTCATGGTCATATTGCAAAAGTATGGCTGTATGATTTCTTCTTGCAGTGGGTATTGCTTGGCTTGTTCCAAGGAAGGTGATTGGTATTTGCATGTTATATCTGGGGGAATATAGTTTATAAAATGTTTCGTTTATTCAAGAAAAAGAGTTATCTTCTGCAGTGAATATAATTTTTAATACCTCTTTTTTATATGTTTTTCATGAGTCTTGAAAGGAAAGTAATCGCATTGGATATAATGACTGCAGAAAAAGGCATAGAACCTCTTGCTAGGGCAGTAAGATTATGCTTAGAAAGACATAAAGATGTTCATTTTTTTCTTGTAGGAGATGAAGCTAATCCCAATCTTGCTAACTTGAGAGGAGATAGAACAACAATAGTCAATTCTACCCAAGTTGTTAAGTCTACAGATAGTTTAAGGGAGATTTTGGGAAAAAAAGATTCCTCTACATATATTACTGCTAAGATTGTTGGAGAAAACAAGGCAGAGGTGGGTTTATCATTTGGAAACACTATTGGTGTTGGAATTGCTATTACTAAGAACATTCAATCTATTAATTATGTAAATAAATCTCCATTTGCAATATGTGCTCCAGCAATAAGAGGAAATCTTCCGAGTTATTCTATTTTTTTAGATGTGGGTTCTACGGGATATGATGATTGTAGTTCACAAATGCTTCTTCAGTTTGGAATACTTGGTTCGGATTATGCTCGACAGAAAGGAATAATTAATGTTCAGGTGGGATTATTGTCTAATGGAAAAGAGCTTACTAAAGGTACGAAAATTCTTCGAGTAGCAGATAAACTTTACAAAGAGCATGTTAAAGTTGGCGCTTCATTTAATTATGTGGGGTTTGTAGAGTCAAAGGATATTTTTTGTGAGACTGAATCTCGGCCAGATATAATTGTTACAGATGGATTTAGTGGCAATCTTGTTTTGAAGGCAGGAGAAGGAGTAGCAGGATTTACTAAGTTTGCCTTAAAGCAAGCATTTAATTCTAATTTATTAACTCGTTTAGCTGGTCTTATTGCTTATTCTTCAGGAGCTTTTGATAAAGTTAAGAATATTATTGATCCAGATAAATACGGGGGAGCTCGTTTTTTAGGACTTCAACGTCCTTTCATAAAAGGGCATGGTTCTGCGAGCGAGGACGCGATGTCAAGTGCCTTAGACTCGGCTTATAATGCTGCTTGCTCATATGAACAAAATGCAGAGTTAGAACAAGAATTAAAAAGAGCTTCAGAGATTAAATTAGTTTAAACAGGTAACTTTTCAATTTTTTTGCAGAAACCTTAACTATTTTTTTTCTTGTTAAATATTTTTAGATAATCCCCTATAAAGCTTTCAGAAAAATTTATAAATTAAGACATCTATGAATAGGGTATGCAGTTCATAAGTGAAGATTTAAAAAAGTTTGATGATTCTGGGAAGAATGTTTGTGTCTATTCCCCCGATTTATTAGAATTATTTGTTAAATACACGCCTAAAGATTTTCCAGAATTTAGTTCCAGACTTTTTTATTTTTGGAAGAAGCAAAAAAGACCTATCCCGGTATCTGTTGCTATAAAGTTAATGAATGAGAATAATGTTGAAAAAATAAACATAAAATCTTTTTCAGTAGGCAGCGGTAATAGGATAATCCCACCCGAACATAATTCTCAATTCTTTTATTTTTTGGGTCTATTACTGGGGGATGGATGTTTAGTTCACCGCAAGAGAGGCCAATATAAGAACATGTATCATGTTCAGATATCTTTTGCTACTAAAAAAGAAGCAGGAATTTGTAGGAGCATTGTTAATAGATTATTTGAAATAAATTCCTCCATTTATTTGGGAAAAGGATGTTATAATCTTTGTATTTATTCTAAGCCATTAGTAATACTTTTAAATTCTATTTATGATATCCCTATTGGTGAAAAATATTCTAAATTACATGTTCCAAAATTAATAAAATTTTCTTCAAGAAGTTTAATATCCTATTTTCTAAAGGGGGTTTTTGATAGTGATGGGAATATTTATCGCTACAGAAAAGGAAAATCGGTTCAACTTAGGCAACACTCAGAATCTTTCATTAGGGAGCTAAGAGAATTATTTTCAAGGGTGGGCATAGACTTTAGACCCCCATATTATGATAAAGCAAATAACTCTTGGGTTTTGTGGACTTCTAAAAAAGACTTAGTAGATAATTTTATAAAGAAAATAATCAACTTAAAATTACAGAATGCACCTGTAGCTCAGCCTGGATAGAGCACCAGCCTTCTAGTATTACTGATAGGAGTGAGTTGGGGGTCCACGGTTCAAATCCGTGCAGGTGCGTCGAACGAGTTCATTTAAGTAACTTAAAAAAATAGTATAAAAATGGGCTCACGAGATTTTGTTAATATGATAAAAACATCACAAGGATTTGTGGGGGCAGAAGATATAATCGGAGTTAGAAATCCAAATTATAATGAGGATAATGTCTTTTATGAAACTATGAAATATTTTAGATTAATTCCACAAATTAGTCTTACTGGTGATGGGCGTGATATCGGGGCTTATGAACTGGCTTCGAGAAGATTTATCAAAAATGGTTTAGCACAAATAAGATAAAAATTAAGAAATAATTTTTAACATACAAAACCTTTAAAACTATATTTGTTCTGATAGGATTATGCACAGGTGGCACAATGGTACTGCGTCTGCCTGCAGAGCAGATTTTCGGGAGTTCGATTCTCCCCCTGTGCTTTCAAACATTTAAATTTTTAGCTATTTCAAATAAGATTCTCCCAAATGCAAATGCGAGACTGTTTGGAGAATCGAAAGTTTAGAATACTAAGCTTACTCGCTTCAGCTTTTCCATATTATTTTTTAAGATACTTAAAAGCGAAAGCTCGCATAACCTACAACACTTTCTTTATCCCCCGTAATATCCCCTGAATTTTTATATTCAAGAAGTTTTGGTTTGTATTTTCTTATCTTGCATAATTCAAATGCAATCATTAAAGGGTAAATTCCACAAGCAGAATTCTCGTCAATTTTTTCTGAATTTAAATTTTCTATAACCTTTATTGTTTCATCATCTTTCTTTTTTGCTTCTTCATACTTTAAAAAATGAGATAAGTCTGTTGAAATTATTAAAACTCCCCCCAGCATTATTATTTTTTCAGCAATTTGTTTTGCTTCTTCCTGATTTATTTTTCCTATAACGAGGGGGAGAATCTCATTGAAACCTAATTTTTGTAAGAATGGAATTTGATTATCGATCGCATGTTCTTGACTTATATTTTGTTTTGGAAAACCTCTTTGATTAATTTTTATTTTTCCAAGGGGAGTTATCCATTCAGATTCGTTATGGCTTGTTGCATTATTTAATGGGAGATAGTGGCTCGGTGCAAGGATTATGGCTTTTTTTTGTTTAGAATTTTTAAGAAAAGAATATGCTTTTCCTGCAATTCCCCCCGAAAATTCATAGCCTGCGTGGGGGACGATTATGCCATGTATTTCTCTTGTTTTTATATTCATCCCCCGGCTTAGAGACTTTTCTAAGAGGTCATTAAGTTCTTTTTTATCTTCAGGATACCAATTTTGCATAAGATATATAATCGGGCGATGTTTATTAAGATTATGAAAGAATGTAGTCTTTATAAAACAGAGAAAGAACAAATCAGATGTCTTGCTTGTTTACATAAATGCCTAATTGGTGAAGGTAAAATCGGAATATGTGGAGTAAGAAAAGATATTGGAGGAAAACTTTTTCTTCTTGTTTATGGAAAAATTGCTGCAATGAATGTTGATCCTATTGAAAAAAAGCCGCTTTATCATTTTCTTCCCAGGACCAAGGCTTTTTCAATCGGCACTGTTGGATGTAACTTTAAGTGTGAATGGTGTCAGAATTTTGATATATCTCAAATATCAAAAAAAGAAAAAGTTATTTTTGGTAAGGATATTACCCCTGAAGAAGTTGTTGAGGAAGCAATTAAAACTAGATGCAAGAGTATAGCTTATACTTATAACGAACCTGCAATATTTGTAGAGTTTGTTAAAAACTGTGCGGTTCTTGCTAAAAAGAAAGGACTAAAGAACATTTTGGTTACAAATGGTTATTTTAGCAAAGAAAGTTTTGATTTCATTAAAGATTATGTTGATGCTGTAAATATTGATTTAAAAAGTTTTAATGAGAAGACATATGAAAAATATTGTGGAGCAAAATTGCAGCATGTTCTTGACAATATTCAATGGTTTTATGATGCAGGAGTTCATGTTGAGATTACAACTCTTGTTATTCCTGGCTTGAATGATTCGAACAGAGAGTTAGAAAAAATTGCAAAATTTATTGCGTCTATTAATGTAAATATCCCCTGGCACATATCTCGATTTTTTCCAATGTATAAGATGAAAGACAGAGATATAACCCCTGTTAGGACTTTAAAAAAAGCAAACATAACAGGCAAAAAATATTTAAAATATGTTTACCTGGGAAATATATAGCTTTTGAATGAATTAGCTATAAGGAGGTTAAGATGAAGTGTATGAGGTGTGGAAAAGAGGTAAAAAAAGTTTGTGCAGATTGTTGGAGATGCAGTCAATGCAAGCTTGATTGCAAGAATCATATGAAAAGGCTTATTGATGGAATGATAGAGAAAGCTAAACCTTAATTAGTAAATTTGTCAGTTTTTCATTTTTATGCAGAAGATATGTAAATTTATAAATACTAAAAAGATATAATATAATGGTAAAAAAACAGCTGCATCCTGGTGCGAGATGGTTATTTAGAATAAAAGGATTTTTCAGTTCCTTACTGGCAGTTTTTTTCTTTTCATTTTTCTTTAGCGTTCTATTAGCAGGATTTAAAAATGGAGAACCCAGTTTTTCTTGGATCTCTCATGTTCTTATTTTTGGGGTAGTACTTTTGGTTATTATTGCAGAGGTATATGCCCAGTTAGCCTATAAATTTTGGTTTTATGAATTTGCAGATAGTCAGTTAAGAATAGAAAGGGGGATTATATGGAAAAGATATTCAAATATTCCCTATGAAAGAATACAAAACGTAGATATAACCCGGGGCGTAATCGCGAGGCTAAATGGATTTTCTACTGTTAATATACAGACCGCAGGTTATTCTATGCCTGCAGGAAATAGGGGTGGTGCATTTTCAGAAGGATATATTCCTGCTGTACCCCTGATTGAAGCAGAACATATTAGGGAGTTTGTAATTAAGAAGATAAGTAGAAAAGGAAGAAAGCAAGGGTTGTAATTCTCATGAAAGAGCTATTAAAATTAGCCAGGAAAACATTGAAAATTTATTTTGATAAGGAAGAATTAAAAGTTTCTCAATACACAAAGAAAAAATTTTCTGAAGAAAAGGCTTGCTTTGTTACTCTTACCAAAAATGGGGTGTTAAGGGGATGCGTGGGAAGTCTTGAAGCGAGACAAGAGCTTTGGAAAGATGTTATTGAAAATTCCATTAATGCTGCTTTTAATGATTCTCGTTTTCCTAAACTAACTTCTGAAGAACTTAAGAAGATAAAGATAGAAATTTCTATTCTTTCAATTCCAAAAAAAATTTCTTTTATAAATTTTGAAGAACTCAAAAAAAAGATAGGTGGAAAAGGGGTGATACTTAAAAAGGGATTTGCTTCTGCGACATATCTTCCGCAAGTTTGGGAAGAAATTTCAGATAAAGAAGAATTTCTTGGAAGTTTATGTCTTAAGGCAGGATTAAGCGGAAATGCGTGGAAAGAAAAAGGTTTGGAAGTTTGGATTTACGATACAGAAAAATTAAGTGAATGATTTTTCTGTCTTGTAAAAATCTGTTGATTTTTCCAATGTGAAAAAGATTAAAGAATGGGGGGTAGTGTCTAAGAAAAGTTTAAATATCTTTATGTAGTGGTTAAAATAATAACATGGCTTTTATTGTTAAGAAAAAGATTAATGGTGGGGAGTATTATTATCTTAGAGAGAGTAGAAGAGAAAATGGAAAGATTAGGGCGATAACTTTAGCTTATTTGGGAAAGACCAAGAAAGAAGCTGAGAAGAAAACAAGGGATTTTTTGAAAAATAGAGAAAAGATTAAAAATGAAGAAATAATCAAAGAGAAGATGGTTGAAGAAAAAAAACAAGAAATAAAAGTTGATGAAAAACTAGAAGCTGAGAAAAAAATTAAGATAAATATTGACGAACTTACAAACTTTTGTAAACGGGAGGGGTTTATATTTCGTTCTAGTGATATTTACGGTGGTTTTTCAGGATTCTGGGATTATGGGCCACTTGGAATAGAACTTTTTAATAATATAAAAAAGGAATGGTGGAATTATTTTGTTCATCAGAAAGAAAATATGGTTGGAATTGATGCCAGTATTATTTCCCATCCAAGAACATGGCAAGCATCAGGACATATAGCTAATTTTAATGATGTGGCAGTGGTATGCAAAAAATGCAAGCAGGCAACAAAGATTGATAAAACTGAAGTCGGAAAGGTAAAATGTGAATGTGGCGGGGAATACGATGTTAAAGGAGAGTTTAATTTAATGTTTAAGACAAGGGTTGGTGCTATCGATAGTGCTGATGCTTATCTTCGTGGGGAGACTGCGCAGGGAATGTTTATGGACTTTAGGCTTGTACAGCAAACATCAAGAAAACAACTTCCTTTTGGAATTGCCCAGATTGGAAAATGTTTTAGAAATGAAATCGCACCAAGAGATTTTTTATTCAGAAGCCGAGAATTTCATATTGGAGAATTTGAATTTTTTATCAATCCTGAAGAAAAAAAATGTTCTCTACTTGAAGAAAAACATTTGGGATTAAGGATAAAGATTTTAGATGCAGAAACACAAATTGAAGGAAGAACTGAACTTAGAGAGACAACAGTAGGAAACATGCTTAAAGAAAACAAACTTGAAGAATGGCATGCTTACTGGCTTGCAGAACAGGTTTTATGGTTTAATTCACTTGGATTAACTGAGATAAAAATAAGGGAACATATGAAGAGCGAACTCTCGCATTATTCTTCTGCTACTTTTGACTTGGACTATGAATATTCTTTTGGCAGCAGAGAAATAGCAGGAATAGCAAATAGGGGGCAATATGATCTGACACAACATACAAAAGAAAGCGGAGAAAAGATGGAGATATTTGATGAGAAATATAAAAATAAACTTATACCAAAAGTTATAGAGCCTACATTTGGCATAGAAAGAGTCTTTCTTGCTGTCCTTACTAAAGCTTATAATTTTGATGAAAAGAGACAGAATGTTATTTTGAAAATTCCTACAAAACTTGCTCCTGTTAAGGCAGCTGTTTTTCCTATTATAAAAGGAGAAGAATATGAAAAAATATCTGAAGAGATTGTTAGAGATCTGAGAAAAGAATGGAATATTGCTTATGATAAAAGCGGAAGCTTGGGGAGAAGATATGCTCGAAATGATGAGATAGGAACGCCAATGTGTATTACAGTCGATGAAGATAGCTTGAAAGATAAAAGTGTGACAATTAGATGGAGAGATAATGCTGAGCAAGTTAAGGTAAAAATTGATAATTTAAGAGAAATAATCCGATCTGTAATAAATGGCGAGGATTTATTTAAATTTGGTAAGAGAGTTAATACTCGTAAAAAAGATTAATCTTTAATACTAAACTCAAAAGCTCTCCCTAATGACTTTTTTCGATTTCCAATTATTAACCCCTTTTTCTCCAAACTTCTTAAAACATTAATTATTCTTGTTCGATCCCTCCCTATTAATTTTGCTAATTCTGGAGCTGTTAAAAACTTTTTTAGTTTTTTATTAAAAAATTCTAATTTTTCCATATAAAATTTATCTACATCTCCTTTTTTAACTTGAGCATGTTTATAACTCCCAGTAATTCCTCTTAATTTTTCTCTCTTTTTGCTTTCTATTTCAAATATATCTAATTCTTGTAGCTTATTCATTTCATAAAATCCCGATATGGTTATAAGCCACATGCCTTCTTCATTTTTTACTCTCAAGATACTTGATTTTATTCCAATTACTTCATTTAGCAATTTCCCCAGATATTTTATTTCTTGTTCATTTTTCATTTTAAGATGAACACTCCTACTTTTACTTTTAAGATTATATTTTGGAGAGCCTTCTGCAGCCATAATCCCCTTTACATACTCGACTGCAAGACCCCTATTTTCCAGACATTTTTCTTTAACTACTGAAATTAAACTATCGAATTCTCTTTTAGCTTTTGCATTATTAGCCCAAATATCTATTATGGTGTGATGGTGGGGTTTTGACTTTTCTTTTAGAGATACAGAGTGAATAAACTGTTTGCCTATTCCCAATTTTTTACTAAACTCTCCTTTTAATTTTTCTTCATTATAGTTGGGATCAGAGGTCTTAATTTTAATTTTTATATCTTTCAATTTGAATTTAAAATATTCTTTTAACCATTTAAGAAAAAATTTAATAACTTTTTCATTCTGATTTACAGTTGATAAACTTCTTGGCGCTTTCATTCTACCATCACCGATATAATAGCCAACACCTTTAACGAAATCTTTATCTATCCTCATCAAATAACCAAGATTAGGAGCTATTTAAATTTTTCTATTGGGATAGAGATACGACTAAGCAGATAAGAGTTAAGATTTCAGAACTTCACGAGGTTGTAAGAAAAGTTGTTGGTGGAGAAGATGTTTTGAAGTTGGGAAAGATTGTTGAGACGAGAGTGAAGGAAGAGTAAAAAAATTTAAATTATGGCTAGAAAAAATAAAAAATACTTTCTGAATTTTGTTGAAGAAGCTGTTCTCAATTCGAATTATTTTGGCTGCGTCGGCGGAAGAGTGGAAGTTTACAGTAGTGGTTCTTATGCAGATTCTGAAATAAGATTCTTCTTTGAAGGATATGATTACAATCAAAAAAATCCAGAAAACACCCAGTATGATACACCGAAAATGAAAAAATGGAGCAAATTTAGAGAATACTGGGATTTTAAGAATTGCACGATCAAAGAGTTAAAAAAACTTGAAACTATCATAAAAGAAGAGTGGTATGAAATTGATAGAATTAAATTAAAATAAATGGACCCGCCGAAAATGGACGCATCGGGAATTGAACCCGAACCACAACCATGCCATGGTCGTATCATGCCGTTAGAACATGCGCCCTTAAGATTTCTAGGGGGCAATGTTTTAAAAATACTTTCTTCTTAATTATTTTGTGAATCAAGTATGGCTTTAAATTTGCCCCCTGAAAAGAAAAAATAACAGAGAAAGTTTGAAATGAAGAAAATAACATTAATAGACGAAGAGATAAAAGCGATGTATCAATTAATTAAATCTTTTGAAGAAGGATTAATTGAAAATCCTTCTGAAACTTGGGAATTAGATTATTATGAAAAACCACTTGTTGATAGAAAACCTCTCAAAAAGTTGTTGGAAAAGATTGAATCTTTTCTGCCCAAAAAAAGTAAAGAAGATGTTATTAACTATTTTCTAAGAAGAAGATATAGCACCTTTAGTAACGAAATAGACGAGAAAGTTTACAGCATAATTGAAAAAGCATTTAATTCTTTAAAGACCATTGAAATAGAATATTTTAACATGGAGTCTGCTGAAATTAACAAAAGATTATTAGATGTTTATTATAAGTCAAGAAAGTATATTATCGGATATTGTCATTTAAGGAAAGCTATAAGAAAATTCAGAACAAGTAGAATTGTTTCAGCAAAAATAACTTCCGAATGTTATAAAGTTCCCCTAGATTTTGATAAAAATAAACATTAAAAAATGAATAAAGAAGAACAAAAAGCAAATATTAAAAAATTCCCGGCAATGAGTGAATTTAGCAAGGCGTTTGAAGAGTATTTCAAAGGCAATAAAAAGCCTAAAAATGATAAGGAAGAGAAAAAGCAAATGGAAGAATTTACAAATTGGTATAATAATGAAAGAAAGCAAGACGATACGGGTAAAACGCCTGCTGAAATGTACAGAGAAGTCTATAGAAAAGAGCCACCAAAAAATTCTTTGGATTCAAATGAGCCGAGTAGAATAATGAATTTTGAATGGGATGAGGATTATAGAGAGCTAGATGAAATGTTTTGCGAAGCAGATAAGCTCTGTATTCAAGGAAAATATAAAGAAGCATCGAAATTAGTTGAAAGAATATTAGAAATTATTCCGAATGATGAAGAAGCTTTATTGCTTAAATCTCAGATATTAACAAATCTGAATGACTTAAAAGAAGCTGAAAAATTATTGGAATATTCTGCTAAAATAAATGGAAAAACAGCCCATTGGCATTTTTATTTTGCTAATTTTTTATTTTTTAAAGGAAACTTTGCCGGTGCATTTAAGAATGTAAAAAGTGCTATTGAAAGTGAGCCAGAAAATTTTGATTTTATAATGAGCTATAGCCAATATCTTTGTTGGAATAATGATGAAAGATATAAATATTATTTAGATTTAGCCAAAAAAATAGATAAAAAGAGGGCAGATAATTTTTATAAAACTATTTGGATGAGTAGGGAAGAATTGTTTAGGGGAGAATATGTTGGAGTCTTGCTTTTAGAAATAAATAATCTTCTTGCAGAAAATCCTGACAAAGCTATAGAGAATATATATTTTGTTATTAAAAATAAAGAGTTTTTTCCGGAAAAGATTATAGATATGCTTCTTGGCTTAGAAATTGAAGCACTTTTTGTTAAAAAAGATATTACTCTCGCCTCACAAAAAATAGAAGAATTAATAAGAAGAAATAAAAATAATCCTCATGCTTATTATTATAAGGCACAATTGCTGCTTCATGAGAAAAAATTTGGAGAAGCTTTAAATTTAATAGATAAATGTTTAGAGATTGCAGAAACTGGAAAAATGCCTATTCCCCATCCGGATTTTTATCTATTGAAAGCAGATATTTTAAAGGAACTTGATGATGATTCTTGTATATATTATGAAAATAAAGGAAAACAGCTTAGAGATCAAACAGATATTTTAATGAGGGGTATGGAAGATCTCATGGGTGGAAAGAAATAAAATGATGAACTTAGTATGGCTTTATTCTCTTGCAAGTGTATTTATTGTTAGTCTCATATCCCTAATAGGAGTTTTTACTCTGGGGATAAATGTGGATAAATTAAGAAAGATTTTGATATATCTCATCAGCTTTTCTGCAGGTGCGCTTTTCGGAGACGCATTCATACATCTTCTTCCAGAGGTCATTAAGAATGGGGGATTTGGAATTTTGAGTGCAGTTTATATTCTTGCAGGAATATTAATGTTTTTCATTTTAGAAAAAGTTATACACTGGCAGCATTGCCATATGCCCATTACAAAAACCCATGTTCATCCTTTTGCTTATATGAATCTGGTTGGAGACTCATTGCATAATTTCATAGATGGACTTATTATTGCAGGAAGTTATCTAGCAAGCATTCCTGTTGGAATTGCTACAACTTTTGCAGTTTTGCTTCATGAAATACCTCAAGAGATTGGAGACTTTGGAGTTTTAATTCACGGTGGATTTAAGAGAGGAAGGGCAATAATGTTAAATTTCCTTACTGCTCTTACTGCAGTTATAGGCACGATTGTGGCATTGGTCTTGGGTAATTATATTTCTAATATTCAGCAAATTATTGTTCCTCTTGCGATTGGTGGATTTTTGTATATTGCAGGAAGTGATTTAATTCCAGAACTTCATAAGGAGACAAAGGTTTGGATATCCATCGGACAGATAATTTCATTTATCTTTGGTATTTTAATTATGATGAGTTTGTTGCTGTTGGAATAAATTTAAATATCGATAGTTTGTTTTTTAATTATGGTAGAAAAGAAAGATTGCATATTTTGCAAAATCGCAAGCGGGGAAATAAAGAACGAGAAGATTTACGAAAACGATAATTTTTTTGTTATTCCTGATATCCATCCTGTTTCTGAAGGGCATTGTCTGATTATAACTAAAAATCATTATGAAACAATTTTAGATATGCCTGCAAGTTTGGGGACAGAACTTGTAAGCTTGATTAAAAAACAGGGATTAGAATTTATAAAAGAAAAAAAAGCAGAAGGTTTTAATGTAGTTCAGAATAATTTTGAGTCAGCAGGTCAACTCGTTAAGCATGTCCATTTTCATATTATTCCTAGAAAGTCAAATGATGGCGTGAAGCTGTGATTAATGATTGTTCGTTTCATGAGCGTTAATTATAAATCGTAGTTAAGCATAATTATCTTATGGATTTTGATATTTTTTCTTTTAATGATGAACAGAAGTTTGCACTTTTTTATGGAGTTATGCTCGGCGATGGTTGCTTATCACAATATCGAACAAAAGAAGGTAGAGAAAGATTTGCTATTTCTATTACTGGAACTTTTCCAGACGATATTCCTTTTTATAAAGAAATCCTGACCCCCCTGTTAAAATCATTTGGTAGGACTTCTGTTTTAATTAAAAAAAGAAAAGATTGCAATGCAATAGATATTAATTTTCCAAATAAGGGCATATTTTATAAAATAAGTGAAAAAGGTTTTCCCATAGGTAAAAAAGGACCTTTTTTAAAAATTCCAAAATATTTTTATGATCAAACTTTATTAAAATATGTTGTTGCAGGATTTATGGCTACCGATGGAAGTTTAGTTTTAACAAAAAATCCAAATAAATATTATCCGAGGATAGAAGCGAATGGAATATCTGAAAAGTTGATAAAACAAATTCAAAAGTATTTTTTAAGTATCGGGATGAGTGGCTCTTTTTATTTAGCTAAAAGAAAAAACATGAATTCTTGTTATAATGTTCAACAACAATATCGAATACAATTTAATGGAATAAAAAATCTTTTAATATTCAATAAACAAGTAGGATTTGTTAATTCTAAACATAAGGATAAATATGAAACTTTCTCGAGTTATTCCGAAAATTATGATAAATCTATTCAGAGTATACCTACTCAAAAACAAAAAAATGTTAGATTAAAAACTTTAAATGGCTGGGGGGGGAGTCAAACCCTCGACCTTCGCCTTATGAGAGCGACATTCCATCGTTGAACTACCCAGCCATAGCAAACATAAAGAAAAAGGATTTTTAAACCTTGTTTGCTTGTATTATTTAGATAAAAAGAGGCAAAAGAGAAAATCCTGAAAATTAAAAATTTTCTGGCTTTTTAATTTTCGCTAAAACTCAAATTAAAAATGGCAAAAATAATGAATACTGTTTTTGGAATAGGAATCGCTATAATTTTATTTATAGTGGTAATGCTTGCAACCCAAGTTTTTTATAAGGCTCCGGTTTATGAGGATTTTTGTAATTTATCCTATTATGATAAACCTGTTGCGGTTTATGATAGTACTATTTGTAATGATAATATGACTGTTAAAGAGTGTAATGCGATTATAACAGAAAAACAAACTACTTTAGATAAACAACAACAAGAGATGGAGAAGTGTTCAAAAGCATATTCTGAAGCAGATAAAATTTATGGAAAAAATCTTTTTGTTATAAATAATATTGCAGGAATAGTTGCGGTTATTGCAAGTTTATTTTTGTTTTCAATGGTTAATATTGCCGCAGGAATTTCTTTTGCTGGTCTTGCGCTTATTGTTTATGGCTTTATGAGGGGATGGCAAGGAACAGGCGATGTTTTGAAGTTTATTGTTGCTTTGATTGTAGCCATATTATTTGTAGTATTTGCTGTTTTTGTTAATAGAAGATATGAAAAGCTTAGTAAAAAGAAATAAACCTTAAAAAATGGCTGTAGAAATATTAAATCAAACTATTCCTTCTAATGCTCCAGAATTATCCGGACAGATAATAAAAACAATTATAAATAATCTTCCTCCGGCAGTTGTTCAAGGAGCAAAAGTTCTTGGTGTTGTTGTTATCATTTATATTCTTTTTCTTATAGTCCGTACCTTTTTTCAAATTCGCTCTGCAAGAAGAATAGGAAAGATGGCAGAAAATATAGAAGAAATAAAGAATAAAGTAGATATACTTCTAAAAGAGAGAAAGAAAAAATAAAAAATCCCAATCACAGCAAGCGGCAGGGTATTTTTTAAGTCTTCAATTGGGACGAAATAAAAATTGTAGCAAGCTACGGGGGTATTAAACCCAATTGAAGCAATAAAGAAAATTTCTAAAATTTTCAGTCTTTTTTAATTTAATACTACGCTGGTAGAGTATCCGCCATTAGATCTAAAAAATAAAAAAATAAAAAAGAATAATAAAACTATTTAAAATAACCTACTGCCGGTTTGTAGAATCCTAGATACCAGATTATCAGGCCGTCTATTATTAGACTGACTATATTGAAGGGCCATAATGAGCTCAAAACTCCTAATGCTGCGAATATTAACATTAAGATTCTTGCCCAGTTTTTTCCATTCAATAATCCTCTCGCGATAAAATAATCAAGAATTGATAATACTATAAAGATTATTCCAAGAACTATAAATCCAATCGCTCCCAGTGTAGTAATTATTGTTCCTATGTCTGCCATTGCAGGTATTGAAGCAAGCAGATTTCCTAGATACGCCGAAAAAGTCAGCATTGCTAGACCCGTCAAAAGCGTTAAAACTGCTCCAATATAACCTAAAACTCCCAAGAGGGTTATTCCCCAGTGTCTTTCGTTAGAAACTTTTTTTGTCATTTTTCACCTCCTTTCAAATAAACTATTACCTATTATTTGGGAGAATATAGTATATAAGCCTTACTTTTATTCGATGTATATCCCGGGCTTATTTTGGGAAGCTTTTATCGTTTTTCCTGTTTTTGAAGCTTCTTTTATAGATAAAATTTCTGCATCTAAATTAAAAATATTTTTTATTTTTTCTTTAGCAGAAGAATAGAGCTCAACTTCATTCGGAATAGCAAATATTTTTATTTTTTCTTTTTTCTTTTCACCTTTTGTTTCCAGGATGTTTAAAATATTTCTTATGTCAGAAATTAACTTGTTAATTTGTTCCTCTTGCTTTTCAAGCATATCATCTATTTTGCTTTCGTCAGCTTTTGGCCATGATTCTAAACTTATGAATGTTTTATTTCCAAGATTATGCCATAGTTCTTCTGAAATGTGGGGGCAGATTGGTGCAAGAATTTTTAGAAAACTTTCTAAATCTTCTTTAGCAACTTCTTTTTCTTGTTCAAGGGCTTCAAATAAATTTCTTAATTTAATTATGCCCAAATTATATCTAAAATTTGCTATATCCCCCCCATATTCTTTTATTATTTTGTTTATTTTGCTTTCTATTATTTTAGAAGACTTACCTTTCTTTATAGCATTAAAAAAATTGAATATTTTTTTGACAATTTTTAAACTTCCTTCAATTCCACTTTCATTCCATTGGGTGTCTTTATCTGGGGATGCTTGGGACATTAAGAATAATCTGGCAGTATCCATGCCATATTTTTTGCTTACTTCATCAGGGTTGACAACATTACCCAATGATTTTGACATTTTATTTCCATCGCTCCCATGAAGCATACCCTGATTAAATAAACTTAAGAATGGTTCATCAAAATTTAAAAATCCTAAATCTCGAAGGGCCTTTGTGAAAAATCTTGCGTATATAAGGTGCATGCAGGCATGTTCTGCCCCCCCAATATATTGGTCAACAGGCATCCAATATTTAACTTTCTTTTTATCGAAAGCTTCATTTGAATTCTTATTATCGCAATATCTGAGATAATACCAACTACTATCAAAAAACGTGTCCATTGTATCTGTTTCTCTTTTTCCCTGCTTTCCACATTTTGGACATTTTGCATCGATAAAATTTTTATTTGTTGCAAGCGGATTTCCTTTTCCAAATTTTATATTTTCTGGAAGTAAAATTGGCAAATCTGCTTCAGAAACTGGAACTGGTCCGCATTTATCACAATAAATTATGGGTATGGGCGTACCCCAGTATCTTTGTCTCGAAACAAGCCAATCTCTGAACTTATAATTTATAGTTCTTCTTCCAAGCTTACTTTTTTCAATATAGTCAGATATTTCTTCTATTGCTTTTCGGTTTTCTAACCCATTAAATTTATTTGAATTAATAAGAATTCCTTCTCCAGTATAAGCTTGGATCATTTCTTTTTCAGATATTTTTTTATCTTTTGGTTGAATGACAATTTTCATGGGAATTTTGTATTTTTTCGCAAATTCAAAATCTCTTTGATCGTGTGTTGGAACAGCCATGACCATTCCACTTCCATAATCTGCGACAACAAAGTTCCCGGCATAAACCGGTACTTTTTCATTTGTTAGTGGATTAATTGCATAACTTCCTGTGAAAATTCCATCTTTTTCCATTTCTTCAAGTTCCTTTTCACTAACACTCCCGGATTTTTTAAGAAAATTTTCAACTTCTTTTTTTTGTTCTTTTGTTACAATTTCAAAAAGTTTTGGATGTTGACTTGAAATAACCATAAATGTTACCCCATGTATTGTATCGGGTCTTGTTGTAAAAATGGGCCAAGTATTGTTATTTATTTTAAAGTTTATTTCTGTTCCGTAACTTTTACCTATCCAATTTTTTTGCATTATTTTTATTCTTTCTGGCCAGTTTAATGAATCAATTTTTTCAAGAAGTTCTTCTGAATATGCTGTTGTTTTAATGAACCATTGTTCAAGCTGTTTTATTTCAACATCTATGTCTTTATGTCTCCAACACTTTCCGTTATGCACTTGTTCATTTGCAAGAACCGTGTCGCATTTGCTACAAAAATTAACTGCTGCTTTTTTCCGATAAACTAACCCTTTTTCCATGAATTTGAGGAAGAAATACTGATTCCATTTGTAATATTCGGGATCACAAGTTTTGACAATCCTGCCCCAGTCATAGCTTAAACCTAGTTCTTTTTGTTGTTTTTCAAAATTATGCATCGAAGTCTCTGTATATTTTTTTGGATGTTCTCCTGCCTTTATCGCAGCATTTTCTGCAGGCAAGCCAAAAGCATCATATCCCATGGGATAAAGAACATTAAATCCATTCATTCTTTTGAATCTTGCAAAAATATCTCCAATAGTATAATTTAAAGCATGACCCATGTGAAGTCCTGTTGCAGAGGGATAGGGGAACATTTCTAGAACATAACATTTTTTCTTTTTTGAATCTTCTTTTATTTCAAAGACTTTATTATTCTCCCACTCTTTCTGCCATTTTTTTTCTATGGCAGTGAAGTCTATTTTTTTTTCTTCAGAATTCTGATTGATGGAGGTTATTTCAACTTCTTTTTTTAATTCTTTTTTTGCCATGGAGATATTAAACTTTTGGGATTTTTAAACTAATTGTATAATGGGCTTGCCCATGCTTTTGAGCCACCAAAGTAATAATAAGTTATGGTTTTATCAAATTCTCTGAAATCTTTTCTTCCATTATGGCTTATTGCTATGCCTATATCGATGCCTTGTTCTTCTATAATTTGATGTTTTATTTTTGCTTGGATTGGATAACTGCTTTGCCCATTCTTAAACCTGATAATCTCTGCTTGTTCAGATTCGGTTAATTTATCTAATGTTATTCTTGTTCCTATCATTTTTTAAAATACCCCCTTTCAAAAGTTTGATATCGCTAGCTAGAAAAACGTAAAATTCCTCATAGATGTAGTTTTGTTGAGCCATTTTAAAAGTTTAAGATTTATAAAATGACTCTTATAAGAGAGCCACGACTAACACGAGTACTAGAACCAAGCTTTGTTGTGTTAGTCTTTCCATGCTGCTTTAATAGAGGGTAGGTTTAAATAGTTTTCTCAATTATTATTTATATGGCCGTATTTGAAGTATACAAAACTGGAAATTCATTCTTTTCAAACAAAAAAGAAGCAGTAGCTCTCTTTGAACAAAGGAAGCTTGGCGAGTTGAAAAATGGGAAGGTGATGTATTCTCTTTTTGAAGTTCTTTATTTGCTTGACGAAGAGAAGATAACGATTATCTCGGGTAAAAAGAAGATTGATTTTAATGAACTCCTTAAAAAAGATATAAAGAAGAGATATGTTGTTTTCAAGGATTTAAGAGATAAAGGTTATGTTTTAAAGGAGGGCCTTAAGTTTGGAGTTGATTTTAGAGTTTATGAAAAGAATATTTATCGGGAAGGACATGCAAAATATCTGCTTTATATTGTTGAATCAGCAAAACTTGATTTGAGAGATTTTTCTGCTAAATCGAGGGTTAGTCATTCAACGAATAAGAAACTTCTTTTGGCTGTTGTTGATTCTGAAGAGGATATTACTTATTTTGAAGTTGATTGGAAAAAGATTTAGAAAATCTTTAAGCAAAACATACTAAGATTTAAAAAAGTTTCAAGCAAAAAGGGATAAGATTTAAAGGATATCTAAGCAAAACTTGATAGGATATAAAAGTTTATAAGTTCTTTAAGGGATTATATTATTATGGCACAGATGAATGGAAAAGAGGTAAAAGAGCAGATAAAAAGAACAATAGATAGTCGTGGACCAAGTTTGCCTGTTCATATTGCTAAAGCAATAAGTATGAGCTCACTTTTTGCATCTGCTTTTCTTTCAGAATTGGCTTCTGAGGGAATTATTAAAATTAGTCATATGAAAGTCGGGGGTTCTCCACTTTATTTTCTTCCTGGTCAAGAAGAGAAACTTGCGAATTTTATTAAATTTCTTTCCCCAAAAGAAAGAGAAGCATTTGAATTATTAAAATTAAAGAGTATTCTTGAAGATGAAAAGCAACATCCTGCGATAAGGGTTGCATTAAGGGCCTTGAAAGATTTTGCATTTGCTTTTAAGAAAGGAGATAAATTATTTTGGAGATATTTTCTTGCTGGTGAAGAAGAGGCAAAAACTTTTCCTGTTGAGAAAATTGAGACTAAGTCTGAATTAGTTGAAGAAAATAATGTCGAAGAGAAAAAAGAGGAAACTAAACTAGAGATAGTATTGTCTAGTAAAATAGAAGAAATGAAAAAAGAGGAGGAAAAAATAATCGCTGAACAATCAATTATTAAACTACAAAAGTTAAGAAAGCAGAAAAAGATTAAAATTAAAGAAGATTTTTTAAATGAAATAAAAAAATTATTCTCTCAAAAAGGGATAGAAATTGAAAAGATTGAAAGCTTTGATAATAAACAAGTTTTTGCAAAAGTGAGAATGAACAATAATATTCTTCTTGCCGTGGCCTATAATAAGAAAAAAATTGATCATAAGGATTTGATAAAGGCATATAAAAAATCACTTATTTTTGGAATGAGTTATTGTGTTTTTTCAAAAGGAGAACTTAATAAGAAGGCGAAAGAAACAATTGAAGCTTACAAAAAACTTTCTGGAGTTGAAAAAATTTCCCCTCCTGAAGAAATTTCATCAAATCCCGTATAGAACAAATGATATTTTTCTATTTGTTATTTTCCATCTAGCAAAGGCACAAAATTTAATAAAATAAAGGCGTCCTTTGCTATAGCAATCTTTAAAAATCTAAAAAATCATCAAAATCTATAAACATGGGCAGAATAAAAAGCGCATTAGTAAAAAGAACGGCAAGAGCTGTTGTAAAAGAAACAGAAAGATTTACTGAAAAGTTTGATGATAATAAGCTTGTTCTTGGAAGTTCTATGCCGAGCAAGAGACTGAGAAATATGATTGCAGGATATGTTGCAAGAATAAAGAGAATGCAAAGAGAGAAGAAAGCGATAAAAGTTATAAATCCATTAGAGTAAATACAAGTAACATGAGTGAAGAAAAGAAACAGAGCGGAAACTATAGGGAAGAAAAAGAAGACACAAATATAATTTTTATAGGGGAGAAACCATTTATGAATTATGTTACTGGTGTTGTTACTCAATTTCAAATAAAAAAGCGGAATGAAGTGGTTATTAAAGCAAGAGGAAAGTTTATTTCTAGAGCAGTTGATGTTGCAGAAGTTTCTGCAAAGAAGTTTCTTAAAGAAGAAAATATAAAAGTGAAGAATATTGTTATAAATAGTGAGGAATTTGAGAATAAAGAGGGAAAGAAGGTTAATGTTTCTACGATAGATATAGTGCTTGTGAAAGAGTGATTTATTTCTCAAAAAGCAAAACTTAATAAACAAAAACTAACTCTTCAATTTATGAAAAAAATTGGTATAACTCGTGACGAACTCGTAAAAAAATATCTAGAATTTTTTAAATTAAAGGGACATAAGGAGATACTAAACTCTTCGCTCGTTCCAGAGAATGATCCTACTGTTCTTTTTACAACGGCAGGAATGCATCCACTCGTGCCATTTCTTCTTGGTCAGCCACATGCTCTTGGAAAGAGATTATGCAATGTTCAAAAATGCATAAGGACCGGGGATATTGAAGCAGTTGGTGATGATTTTCATCTTACTTTTTTTGAGATGCTTGGAAATTGGAGTTTGGGAGATTATTGGAAAAAGGAAGCAATTGATTGGAGTTATGAATTTTTGATTAAAGAGTTAGGTATACCCCTAGAGAAATTTTCTGTAACCTGTTTTGGAGGAGATAAAGATGCGTCAAAAGACGAAGAGAGTGCAAAAATGTGGGGATCTCTTGGAATAAAAGATAATAAGATAAAATTTTTATCTAAGAAAGATAACTGGTGGGGTCCTGCAGGAAATACCGGACCATGTGGACCAGACACTGAAATGTTTTTTGATGGATGCGAAATTTGGAATGATGTTTTTATGCAGTATGTGAAAGATGAAAAAGGAAATTATAATTTGGCAAAACAGAAAAATGTAGACACAGGCATGGGTGTGGAAAGAGTGATTGCTGTTTTGAATGGTGCTAGCAGTGTTTATGAGACAGAGCTATTTATTCCAATTATAAATAAGATTGAAGAATTATCTTCTAAAAAGAAACTCGCAACAAATAAATTTGCGAGAATAATCGCAGATCATATTAGGGCATCTGTTTTTATTATTTCAGAAGGAGTTAAATCTAGCAACGTTGAAAGAGGTTATGTTTTAAGAAGATTAATAAGAAGAGCTATAAGGTCTGGGCGGGAATTAGGAATAAAAGAAAATTTTACAGCTAAACTTGCAGAAGTTGTTATTGAGATTTCTGAAAAAAGTTATTCTGCGCTTAGTAAAAAGAAGAATATTATTCTTGCAGAATTAGAACAAGAAGAAAATAGATTTAAGTTGACACTAGAGTCGGGGATTAGAGAATTTGAAAAAATGATTAAAAGTAATAAACAAATATCCGGAAAAGATGCATTTTTGCTTTATCAGTCTTTTGGTTTTCCAATTGAAATGACACAAGAACTTGCAAAAGAAAAAAAACTTGAAGTGAATATTACTGAATTTGAGCAAGAACAAGCAAAACATCAAATCTTATCAAGAACAGCAAGTGCAGGAACATTCAAATCAGGACTTGCAGACAATAGCGAGGCTACAACAAAATTACATACCGCGGCACATATACTTCTTGCGGCGCTTAGGCAGGTATTGGGAATTCATGTTGAACAAAGGGGAAGTAATATTAATGCCGAAAGATTAAGATTTGATTTTAGTCATAAAGAAAAATTAACACCTGAACAAGTAAAAGAAATAGAAAAAATTGTTAATGAAAATATAAACAAAAAATTAGATGTTAAAAGGGAAGAAATGTCATTGAAAGAAGCGAAAGCCGGGGGTGCAATGGGAATATTTGATGAAAAATATGGGAATAATGTTTCGGTTTATACTATTCGTAATCCAAAAGAAACTGTTAGTAAGGAGATATGTGCGGGCCCGCATGTTACAAACACAAATCAGTTAGGGAGATTCAAAATTATTAAGGAAGAGAGTTCTTCTGCAGGCGTTAGAAGGATAAAGGCCGAGCTTAAATGATTTACCAATAGATTATACTCGTGTAGGTAGGACCTTCTCCAAACCAACCGCAACTCCCATAAGAGTCTTCTTGTTTTCTTTCTCTTTCCGGAAACGCGGGATTTTCTTTTTGGTTCGTGTTATTATCTGAAGCTATTGCTACAAGTTGGTTGTTTTTTGTTTCTTTATCTTTCATGTTTTCTCCTTCCATTGTATTTAGTTATTCCAGAAATCTTAGATAATTACAAACAAGGCCGAGAATTCAAAAATTTTAAGTGTTAAGAATGGTCTAAGCCTTTTGTTAAATTAGCACAAGACTCCGAGAATTTTTACAGCTAAGACTAGGCAAATCGATTCATTACATGCCATATTTTGTCTTTTCTGCATTTTGTTATTAGTATGTTTAAGTATATAAATTTTGTCCCTATAAAATTTTACTGTGTTATCCAGAAATAAGGTTACCTCGATAACACAGATAAGTTCTAGAAAACAACTAGAACTTATGAAAAAGCTAAACAAGAAGAAAATTAAATGGATAGTTTCGGAGGTAACTAAGCGAGAAAA
>Ga0247841_10001545_pt1 | contig 50819 bp, 58 predicted proteins | sample LaCruzMarch2015__2_FD_192410 | JGI IMG/M metagenome (GOLD analysis project Ga0247841, IMG submission 192410) | Freshwater microbial communities from meromictic Lake La Cruz, Castile-La Mancha, Spain - LaCruzMarch2015_18m | ecosystem: Environmental > Aquatic > Freshwater > Lake | place: Spain... | reverse complement strand
AGGTGAAGACCTTCTTGGTGAAAGCCTTTGCAGTCCTCCTTGAAGAAGACGGTTTCCGGGACTCCCTATATGGGCATTTGGATTTTGACAGTGAGGGTCCTGGACGGGTCTCCATCTTTCTTGGGCGCGTTCGGACAATAGCCTCAATGGAGATTGAGGCGTCTGATTCCGATTAGGGGACGCCGTGTGGGTTAGTGGATTCTCCAAGAGAGAATCAAAGGACCGCGTTGGACTCCCAGGATGTCATAGGGACCTCGCCGCGGACCAGTTGGATCGGGCAAGCGGAGTCCTTGTGCTAAATTTTCACACCCCACGGGGAAATCCCCATTAAAACCGTGAAGCATTTGACCACCGTAGAGTCGTCCATAACGTCTCTTCTCCAGTAAACCATAATAATATCAGCCCACCTGAGCACTTGGCACTGTAATTGCTTATGATACAAGCCAACAACGACTACTAACCCATATCCTCTTAGCAATCCTCCTTTGGGATTGCTTTTTTTTTGCGCTAAAACCAAGATCGTGGCTCATTTCGCAGTATCAACAAAGAAGATCGACCTGGACCTATTGTCCCGCCGAGCATAATCGCCGGTTATTCTGTGAAGAAGGACTTGCTGTGGACGCCGGTGCCGGTCTAGGAGAGCAACAGAAACACGACGATCAATGTTAGGCAGGCCAGCACCGCCCGCCTCACGCCTGATAATCTATTTCTGTTCCACCGAAATCATCCTCTCTGCGCCTTGGATGAGCAGTGCCCAGCGGCAGGCCCGACACCAAGAGTCCCTTTACGACGATCCGGTTCTGCCCAGCCCTTAAGCCCTCACATGGTCCCCCTTTCAATTCTGCCAACGCGCATCTTCTGTGACCGCCCATACGGCTACATCACCAAATACTACAATAATTGCTGGATATTATCGCCATATCTTGATATTGTAAACTTAAGATGACTCTATTGTACTATCAAAATAGAACAATAACTACCTAAAACAACATCACAAAAATTATCAGCAAGGAATATCAGCAGTCAGGACCGGGAATAAATTAGCAGGCATTCGCCTCTTCAATTGTCTCCAACGACCTATCTAATTGATATTGCGAACTATCTCGCTCGCTTGAAAAAGCGGTAAGGATTATCATCGACCAAAACGATTAATTGGTAAAGATCGAGATTCTGTACGCGGGTATGGAAAGCTAATGAGCAGAGTCCCCCGAGATGAACCGGACAAAAAGGCGTCCAAGAGAAAGGTCTACATAAGTCATTCCGATGCCGTTAGCCTTTTCAACCTCTTGCCGAAATGGTTTCGCCCCATGGTCCAGAACATCTATTGCACGGGCATTAGGGTCAGGGAGGCCCTCGGACTCAAAAGGGGCATGGTTGACACGGATCGAAGGATGATCTTCGTCAGACCGGGCATGGCTAACGAAGACGTTTGGGAGAGAATTCCCATCCGTAGAGAGTCGTTGCCGGTCCTTGAGTCCTGCCTCACAGCGACAACGAGGTCTGAGGACCGCTTGTTTGTCATCAGGAACCGTCAAGGAGTGAGACCTCCGAGCAACCAAAGTGTCAAAAATTCTTGGAGAAAAGCGTGCTTCGAAGTGAACTTTTGTGCAAGCCCCCGTCCAGGCGATCTTCGTCACACATGGAAACGAAATGCAGGACGGAGCGGACTACCTGACTGGATTGCGAATGAAAGAATGGGGCATTGGACCGTGAACCGGCGGTACGGGCTTTTTGCGGAGGATAAGGAATTGCTTCAAGCAATCGACCGTCTCACCTTTGGTCACGGCAGTTCCTACTTAGGATAGGAGGCGTATCACCAACGAATAGTCGTACGCGGTCGGAATCTCCTTCCGATCACGGGGCCTCCATAGGCGAGTGATTCCGACTTGGGGAAGGGCCAGCAGTTGAAAGATATCTGACAAACGCATGAGAATAAACGGTCATGCGGCAAGAGCAAATACTATGGTGGGGACGACAGAGTTCCAACCGGAAGTCGCCCCCGACGCAACGAAGTTGGAAATACGGCTTCGGAAATTCCAGCCTGCTTGCCTGCATAAGGACCCCAGAGGTAAGAATGTGTTACTACGAACGGCTTTACGGCAGCTATCCGACTTTCATGATCAGAATTGATGGGGAGTTCCAGGATGAAAATCCTGATTGCTCCATCTCGAAACATTCTGAGAAAGAAACCGAAGCTGTTTCTGATGAAGTCTTTGGAACAAAGGAAGCAGCTCGGAGACTAGGTTGTTCACCCGGTCAGGTAAGGAAACTGGTCCATCGAAACCTGCTTGGACACAAATGGAACGGGAAGAATCTAGTATTCCGATCTGAGCATATTGAGGAATATTGGAAATGTGGCCACGGGAAGAGTAAAACACACGGAGGAGGTGAGCCAGCAAAGAGAGGACCGCGTACGCGGAAGAAGATCGAAGCGGAGAAAGGGGATAAGAATACTGGAGTTTCTCGGACAGACTTGAAAGGGAGGCTGTCCGCATGGGACTGAGAAAGAGGGGAAAGATTTGGTACTTAAGGTTGAAGGCTGACGGAGAGGAGTTTCCAGCTTTGTCCCTCGGTACCACAAAGAAGACCGAGGCTGCGTCCATTGAAGCAGCCATAAAGATCGCTCTGAAAGATCGAAATCCATCGATCCTTAACGAGATTGAGCGTGGCGTCGTTCAACGGATTCTGGCAGAGCGAGTAGAGGAATTTCTACCAGGATTCAAACGGGTTGGCAGACATCAGCGGGACGAACAAGATCTGACTGTCCACGAGGCGTGTGAGATGGCTTACAAGGACCGCGAAGTTCGAGAGAAATCCGCTCCTTATCGTCAACGATTCAAATGCTCTGTCTTCCACCTGCTGGAGCACTTGGGTAGTGAGACGCCTGTCAAAGCCATTAAGGTCAGAGATATCATGGAATACCGCTATCAACGAAAGGAGGAGCAAGCAGCGGCTGCTACGATCAATAAGGAAGTCTGCATTCTTTCCAAGGTGTTTCGGATACTTAAAGTCAAGGAACGGGTGACAGATAATCCATGCAGCCTCGTACCTGCATTGCCGACCAGGGATTCCCAACGTCAGGTTTATGTCTCACTTGAGACCTTTAGAACAATCGTGGCGGGATTGCCGGATTGGTTCAAACCGATAGCCGAGCTAGGGTACTACTGTGGTATGCGACAGGGGGAAATCTGGACTCTCACCCGCAGCCAGATCGACCTTAAGAACCGGATTATTCGCCTCAGTCCCTCCGGTACGAAGGAGAGGGACCACAAATCAGTCCCCATGCCGGTGTTTCTGGCCCAAAAACTGGTTGGAATAATGGGTGGTACCCTCGTGGGAATAGATCTGGTCTTTTTGCGGGATGGTCTACCTATTCGCCGCCACAATCTCAAAAGACCGTGGGAGCGTGCTGTAAAAGCAGCAGGATTCCCGGATCTGACTTTTCACGATTTGCGGCATACTTGGAGACGTAATGCTCGTAAAAGCGGTATGGACCCCGATCTTCGCAAGAGCATCATGGGTCACTGGTTCAGAGGAAAAAGTGTTGATGAGGCTTACGACTTGTTTGACGATGAGGACCGAGTAGAAGCTATTGACCAAATGACCTACGACCATGGAGAGACAAGGATTTTGACCCCCAAGAGAAAGAAGGATCCCAAGAGGAGGAAACCTGCCAAGGGTAAAGAATCTTCAGAGGAGACGAAAGAGCAGCAACTCCCGCAGAGAACAGACGTTGGGGGGTACAAAAGGGGTACAACCCCTGCCACAGAAAAGCCACTGAGGATCGTGGTCAAACGAAGGTCGGCTCGTGGTGGAATGTAATGAGCAAGTAGCAGGAGATTTTCTATGGGACAAAAAGCCAACAAAAACAAATCCCGGATTAAACATTTATCCGGGACTCGTCTAAGGGGGTACAAAAGGGGTACAATTCTTGGCGGTCTTGATGCCCTTGGTTCTTGTAACTCCCCGTTTTCTTTGGCAGTCCCAACCGGTTTCGAACCGGTGTCTCCGCCGTGAGAGAATACCGACACACTTTTTCCGATGGATCTCAAAACCTCCGTGGACGCATACTTCCTGAATTTGATGATTTTTCGTGGGGTCCTTTTGGGGACCTTTTTCACCGATGAAACACGATTTTGCAAATAAAGGGTCCCCATGAAGGTCCCCAATGCTATCTCAACTCATAGTCGGTGATGCCGTTCCCGGAGATTGAAAATATCCACCCGTTCCCCAAAGGCATGACCCTTCTGGAACAAGCCGGAGAAAGATGACGAGAAACCCTTTCAGATCCATCCTGTTACGCGATAGGCTCCGAGCTAGGGCTTCCTGCAAATCCTCCTCTTGTAAGGGCCTCACATAATTCGCTTACCGTCACATTAGTATCCGCAGCAACAATCGCAGCCTTTTCAGGATAGCTCACCTCAACGCTTCTCACCCCGTGAACAGCCTCCAAAGCACGAGCCACGCGTGCCTCACACCCACCTCAGGTCATACCCTCAACTCGAAGGACGATCTTCTGGAAAACCTCGGATTCGTTTATCGTTGCTTTCTCGTTCATCACAGGCTGATTATGCTCGGACACTCCGGGCGCTGGATTCGGCGCTCACTTTAGTGCTTGAACCGGACACACTCGATTGCAGGAGCCGTCTCCCACGCAGTTGCCTGCATTCGGGTTATCGGCTACCTTACGGCCTTCGTGTTCGATGAGGACATACACGTCTCTGGAGCAGACATCTACACACATTCCACAGCCCGTACACTTTTCTTTGTCCACGCCAATACTATATGATGGCGTCCACTCCCTGCCGTCCTTGGTCGATGCGGTGTAGTATTTCACGGGTCTCGCGCTCCATTCCCGATTGATCAACCCAAGCTCCAGATATTCTTGATCGTACTAATCCCGCCGTAGGAAGTCAACAAGGGGCGACATGCCCCCGGTAAGGACCACTCAGCACTTGTTTAATCTTCCTGTGAACGGAGCACCAATGATTGTCTGTGCTTTTTCTTTTTCGTTATGATGCGGGTCGAACCCAGAAAGGGCCGGTCTTTCCAATTTCTTTGACGACAGCAGACAACTCTAAGGAATATGATTGCCTGTGGGAGACCCAATCAGAAGCCAGACGTTTTCGAAAATAGCTTGCCGACATCAATCTAAGTGCGTCATGAAGGGCAATAATCCCATCTTCCGCCTGAGGATCGAAGCGTGACCAGCTTCGGATATGTTCTTCCGACCGGAAGAGATTCATGGTGCTTCAGGCGCAAGAGAGGTCGTCGAACCACTTCCAAAAAGGAACAGCCACGTAACCCATTACACCCCTCGGTTCGATGTTGAGGATCTCCCCATCGCGAATTTCCAATCTGATCGGGAGACCGCAATCCAAACACGGGCAATCAACGCGAACTACTTTGCCTGGGAACAGCCAGCAGACTGCCAGCGATTCAAACCCTCACTGTCCGAACCACTTCTGCCGACCATCAACGGTGATCCTATATTGGTTGGGTAGATTGCTGAGCGGCGCAAAGGAGGCAATTAAGTCCGTGTTTGGAAACAGCCACCCTCCAACCCCTAATTCAAAGAGATCGTGGAGAGCCTGCCGCCCATCTTCCATAGGCAGTCCCAACTCTGTGGCGATCTCGGTATAGTGGGGAGATTGTCCGCTTTGAACCATTCGTTTCATTATAATATGGAAGGTCCTGTCCAACACGCCAGAATCACTCATGCGCGTTTGCCGCCCTCAGTATCGGTTCGGCCAAACTATTATTCGGGGACGAATGACCAAGCCCCATTTATAAACCGTTTCTCCACTTCAGACAAGGCGTTGAGTTACCGAGAATCGGGCGGCCAGCCTTGTCTCCGCCGGGTGAGTCAGTCTTCTTAACTGTTTCCAAGACTCATCGGACAGAATTGACTGCGCATGGGTTGCCTCGAATCTTGTCCAGAACCGTCATTAGGTTTTTCACGGCTCTGCCGTGTGAAGGCACATATTTCAAACCATCACAAGCGGCTATGCCACGATTTCCTGGAAGATTTCAGTCATCATTGTTCAATATTAGGCACTTTGGAGCGGTATTTTGGCGTCAAAAGCGACGCCAAAATACCGCCAAGATTCCAGGTCGAATTGCGGCATCTCAAAATGCTCTTTCCTTCAGGACTTACCAAGATCTGAGACATTTTATGGTTAATACTGAATCAGGTCATCTAATTCCCATTTCCGGGATACCAGGTTCACGGTGGTCTGAAATCTTTCAGGGGTATCTACGCCATGAGAATGTATGATTTCTATTATGGATTTGGCCCATTCTGCGTCGTCAGGAATCTTTTTCTCATGAAGGCTCAGGTATGCCGTTATAAAGTCTCGCTCTGCAGTGGGGCAATGCGGGTACTGGACCATTTCTGAGCCCAGGACAAACTTAGTCACTCTTGCCATTGTCTGCGCGCGATCGCCGGGAGGAAGACTGGGTGACTCAGGAATGAAGGAAGAGGAGGGATCACAGAGTTGCAACGCTTCTGAAAGGTTTTCGATTCCTGCGAGAGCCGGTAAGTCACAGACGGGGAATCCTGCTTCGTTCAAGAGTTGATAGACGGGAATATCTTCAATCATAGCAAATAACCAGTTTACGCGCTGCACCTCAACTTTACTGGGTATTCTCAGAAAATCCGCCCGCTGGTAACCTTCCGCAGCTAGTCTATCATGCGTGGCCTCGTGGGCAATTCCTTGTTCAAAGAAGTCTTCGAGGGGTAGGAAAACGCGGACATGGACATCTATCACGAATGTGTTGTTCTCCAGTCTACCTGAGAATGGAGGTCCCTGTGACTCACTATCGGGGATCTTTTCGACCTCCATTTTGTGACCGGTGACATCACGTGCATCGGCAAGATAACTCCTCAATTTCTCTGATTTCGGAATCTCGTCAATGGGCACCCGCTCTCTCATGGTGACTTCCTTTCGCAACTTGTTGCCGACAGGCCCGACCAGCCTATAGTCTCTCGTGCCATACATCCCCGTTGGACCAGCAGAGCAGTTTGACCGATCAAGCCGAGTATCCGGCTGCTCTATTCTGTGAATTCTTCACAGCTAATCGTATCATTTCGGATCGATCAGTTGTATTCCGATTCCAATCGTCTTCAGGAATCGGAACGGTTTTGGCCCCATAATCCAAAGCAGTGGGTTCATCCGCATCCTAACCGATGTTTCAACCAAGTAAACCTCTTCTGGGTCTTGTCGTTTTTCACGGCGATGCCCAGGGCCTTCTTGCTCCCCACCACGATCACCAGTCTCTTTCCCCTCGTGATCGCTGTGTATAACAGGTTCCGTTGCAGCAGGATGTAGTGCTGGGTCAGGAGGGGTATAACCACACAAGGGTATTCGGAGCCCTGGGCCTTGTGAACCGAGACGGCGTAGGCTAGGACAAGCTCATCCAGGTCTGAGTAATCATAGACGACGGCTCGCCCATCGAACGTGATCGTCAGCTCCTGCATCTCCGTTTCAATCCGAATGATTCGTCCAATGTCCCCGTTGAAGACCTCCTTGTCGTAGTTGTTCCTGATCTGCATTACCTTGTCGTCAATCCTGAAATTCCTACCGCCCCTCGTTACCCCGTCTTCTCTCGGATTGAGTGCCTTCTGAAGCTCGATATTGAGGTTGGCTGTTCCAACGAGACCCCTGTTCATGGGGGTTAGTATCTGAACATCATCAATGGGATCCAATCCGAACGCGTTTCGAATTCTGCCCCCGACAAGCTCCAAAATTATTCGGAGCGCTTCTTCTGGCTCGGTCTTCTCAATAAAATAGAAATCGTTCCTTCCTTCGTCGGAGGGCTGAAGTTTAGGCATCACGCCGCTGTTTATCAGGTGGGCATTCACGATGATGGAACTGTTCTGGGCTTGTCGAAAGATCTCGGTGAGTGTCGCGATCGGCACTGCCCCGGAGTCTATGATGTCCTTGAGGACGCTTCCTGGACCCACAGATGGAAGCTGGTTCACGTCTCCAACCAAGATGAGCGTGGCATCCACCGGCACAGCTTTGAGCAACTGATACATCAGCACCGTGTCAATCATCGAGGCTTCATCAATAACCAGGAGGTCGCACTTCAATGGATTCTCTTCATTCCTCTGGAATCCCATCTTTTGTGGACTGAATTCCAAGAGACGGTGGATGGTCTTCGCTTCTCGACCCGTAGCTTCACTCATCCTCTTGGCAGCCCTTCCGGTCGGAGCAGCGAGCAGGATGTCAATTCCAAGGCGACCGAAAATCGTCAAGATGGCTTTGATGATGGTCGTCTTCCCTGTTCCCGGCCCTCCGGTGATTACCATGACCTTGCTGTTTAGCGCAGACTTAACAGCCTCGATCTGATTCGGAGCCAGAGACATGGAGAGTTGCTTTTGAACCCATTCAACTGCCTTTGTTGTGTCGATCTTTCTTCGGGAGTGAGGAGCATTTTGGAGTTTCTTGAGGCGGGAGGCGATCCCGACTTCGCACACGTGAAACGGGTAAAGGTAAACGGCAACCTCCGATTCTACTGTTTCATCGGTTTCCGCAGTAAGAGTCTCAATAACGATTCTCTTCAGGTTCGCCAGACTGGATAGGGCTTCCGAGATTATATTCCTGTCCACTCCAAGAATCTCGCAAGACTTCTCCAGGAGTCCCTCACGCGGATAATAGACGTGTCCTTCATCGGAGAGTTGGCTGAGCACATAGAGGATGCCCGCCTCGGCGCGCAGGGCCGAGTCCTTTGCAAAACCGAGATTTTCAGCAATTTTGTCGGCTGTGATGAATCCGATTCCGAAGATGTCCGTGGCTAGGCGATACGGGTTCTCTTTCACGACCTCGATGGACTGGTTGCGGTACTGCTTGAATATCTTCGTGGCGTACCCGGCACTGACGCCGTGGCCCTGCAAGAAGACCATAACTTCACGGATCTCCTTTTGATCCGACCACGCTTTGCCAATCATACCGACGCGCTTCTCACCGATTCCCTCAACCTCACGAAGACGTTCGACCGACTCTTCGATCACATCAAGGGTCTCTTTCCCAAAGGCTTTCACTATCCTCTTCGCCATGACCGGTCCGATCCCCTTGACGAGTCCAGATCCGAGGTACTTCTCGATGCCTGCGACGGTGGCTGGAACCAGGGTTTGATAGCGGATTATTTTGAACTGCTCCCCGAACTGCGGATGGGTCGTCCACTCGCCGGTTGCATGTAGCACCTGCCCTGGCACGGGTGCCATGAGATTCCCGATCCCGGTGATAAGCTCGCGGAAGCCTTTTACCTTCAGACGAGCAATCGTGAAGCCTGTCTCGTCATTGTGGAAGGTGATTCGTTCGATCTGACCCTGGAGATCCTCAAGCATGGCTGGCAAACCCGTGAACCAATCGGATGGCCCATAATAGCCGAGTCCTGGCTGAGAAGGAATTCTGATCTGAATCAAGAGCAGTCATAATCTGACCGATTCCTCGTGAGTCGCTATTCGTCGTATCCAGAGTAGCGATTATTCGGGGGAGGGACAATCGGGGAAGAAGATTGTCGAGTTTGCAGAGAGGCGGTCTCTTCTCCGAGGTTGTTCCGTCCCAAACGAACTGACAGGACCCGAAAAGACACCCCCGAGACCGCTTGTCTCCGACAACGAACTCGTAGGATCGCCGCTGTTGGCGTTTAGAGGAAAGATTAAGGGTAAAGTAAGGGGGAAGTCTCGCATCGCTCAGAATTGGTATCAGACGTTTTACAGGTGCTAAGTATCAAGACTGGTTTTCAGAGGGGATCAATCTCCGTCTTGAGTATTTCTTACTGGTGGCGAGAAGAGGGCATCGACCGCTGATACCAGACTCGACAGGAAGGGCATCACCGGGAAGCTTCACGATCGCACAGGTTGCATAAGCAGGAACATGGGGAGGATGGGGGTGGGGTGGAGACAGGAACGAGGTCGGACTGGGACGGGCAGCAGACGATCAAATCTATGAAACACTCTTCCAATTCTTCCCGCATTCTGTGAGAGCACTCTGAAGGCTTGGCGAAAGCCACAAGTATTCTATTCTCTCGCCCTTAGCGGATCGGCAATAAGTTTTCCTCGGCTCACGCCACCATCCCATTGCGTCCAGGGGTTCGTAAAGATCTGTTTCGTATCCAGATAACAAACACATGCCTTCAATACCAAGGAGGATGTCCACAAGATCCAGGTGGTCGGAATGGGTCATTTCATGTTCGTATTTCCCGCATTTTCTTGTGTCCGGTACGTAGGGCGGATCGCAATAGAACCACGTAAGAGGGCCGTCATATTTCGGGATGAGCTGGCGGAAGTCCAGGTTTTCAATACGCGTATGCCGAATACGGTCATGGATTTCCGGGAGACCGTCAACCGCTCTCATCCACCGGCTTACATCGGCAGGCATGCCACGAGTCATTATCTTTGGCTCAGAAGACCAGCTTGCCTCAAACAACCCATAATAGCATTGCCGAGCAACAACGAACCATTTCACCACTCGATTCACCTTACCACGGGTTTTTTCCCAATCCTTCTTGCACTGATTGAACTCATTTCGCGATTGCAGCCTGAGATTGACAAGCTCTATGAATTCGTCCCGCGACCTTGGATGCTGTATTACCTCATAGAAATCTGTTAATCCCTTGAATCGATCATTTAACACTTCATGGGGAGCCGGATTTTTTGCAAAAAAGACGTGCGCTGCCCCAGTAAAGACCTCCACATATTTCTCGTGAGGAGGCGTGAACTTGTCTACAATTTGGGCCAACCAAGACTTACCGCCATACCACTTCAACAGAGGGGCTATCTTTTTCTCATGTGACATGGCTGACATCCTTTCGTGGTGAATCATTCAGGGCAAGCAACTGGCTTGGGCCATCGCTCTACCAGGACCATCCCTGGAAGCGAATTGGTGCAGATCTAGGAGTACTTTCTTGCGTTTGGGTGGTCCCCGATGGAGTTGGCTGCCAGCCAAGTTCTCGTTGGCTCGCAGAAGAAGTTCCTTCTTACGCATGGTTTCGGTCACTTTGACAATTATTCGGACGTATTTCGTCCGAAGTTCGTCACGCAAGAAATCAATTCGCCGCTCCATTAGCACCTTTGCCCCAGGAATGACATGCAGCTCTTCTCTTCTGGAAGCCTCATCTTCTCTGGAGAAATCAATTCCCATCGAAGCCCAGAAAGGGGATGATGGCTTGCTTTCTCCTGCCCGACTTTCAGTGCCTGCGCTCGTGTTCAGCGTGACACCCTCAGCGGCAGTTTTTCTCGCTTTTACCGACCTTCTGTTGACACTGGATCTCTTAGAACCCTTGGAATATGGGTATTTCTCCAGCAGTTGTCTTTCTATGGACTTGTCAGAGAACCCCATTTCTTTGAGATACCGTGCTGTTTGCTCCCTTTCTCTCTCGAAATCATCTTTCAGGTGCTGGACATATTTCTTGAATGTTTTCCAGTCCATATTCAGTTTGGCTGCCAGATCCGTGATGGGTGCCCCAAGATTCTCTCTGTAAATAGCCTGAGCCACTTTCTCGTAATCTCCAATTTCAAGAGGCTTTCCCTGCTTTCGGTTAATATTATAGGAGTGAATTAACCGAGCCAAACTGGACGAGAAGTTTTCCACCTTGCACAGAATCTTATAGTCAGCTCGAAAGTTGCTTTCCTTCATCCGGCGATGTGCATGGAGACGATGGACCCCGTCGATTACGGTCCATCGACCGTCAATCTCTTCCACTGTTATGGGAGGCAATTCTTCTCCGAGGCACAGGGCTTCGAAGTAATTGAGCCCTACAATGGAATCTTCCTTGACTCTCGGCCAGATTGATCTGTCTATTTCGATATCAAACGGGTCGAGCATCACGTATCCCGCAGCACCCTTGGAAGAGGATTCGTCCGTTCCAGAAGTATTGGAGCAAGAAGCAGTTTCCGCTCCCGAACCATTCCCGTTAGAATAGATCTTGTGATCAGATTCTGTTTGCGGGGTTGATGAATTCATTCCGCACACTCCGGCCCCTTCAGTCTGAGCGGATTCTTCAGTCTGTGTAGGCTTGAAGGAATCGGAGTTGTGCGGCATCTTTTCCATAACTAGTACTCTTCTGGCCTTTGTAGACCTGCTCCGGCAGGTCGCCTTTTTTTGGTCTTTATTCGTAGGGAGAAGAGGTTGCACCTTGTTTCCTCTTAATCCCGTCACCACTTCTGTGATATGTAATACTAATAACCCATGTATTACCTCTTTTGTCAAGGAATATTTTTCCTGGTAACCCTTCTGACGAAACTAATTAACCTATTTAACATGTGATGATGGCCGGTTATGGGGTCTAATAAATTTAATGTGCGCTTTGCAGCCATGTTGGCACACCTGTATTACCTCCGTCACCTATATGTGGATGGTCGCACGGTCAGAATTCGGAACAACATGCCTTCGGACGTTGCCCGTTACTCGTAGAGTGGCGTCCTTTGTAGGATATTCAGAGAGGGGTGCCACTTTTTCAGGCCGTGCCGCGCGTAAGATGAGATTCACTCCCAGACAAGTTGCCCAAAAATGCCGCGTGGAGATTTTTGGCAATCGGTCACAAGTCAAACCCCATTGGATGCAGTGGCATACTTCTGGTCGCGAGGCGTAGCCCAATTTCAGTTCACTATCCGACTGAGCATGGAGTATTATTCCCAGCAAAACGGAAGCCGTGGGATCTCATGGCTCTGACGGAGGCAGCTCTTTGCCGGATTTCTTGGGTCCCGCAAGGTTGCGATCTCGTACAACCGGCGCAATCGGAGATTTCTGAGAAATGATGGTGCCAGGACGCACTGAACACCACTGTGGCCTGACTCCCCCAGGAGCCGGAAGCCGCCAAGTAATAATTATAAGAGAAAGGACTTCACACCGCCGATGCTCCGAATCTGGTCATGGGTAACGATAGTGATGGGCGTCTTGATGGGGCTATCCCCGCTGCTTCACGTCTGGCAAATGTACAGCGTCCAGTCAAGCAAGGGACAGTCTTTTCCCGGTGTCGTGTTTCTGGAATTCGGGATAGCCACGTGGTTGATCTATGGGATTATGAAGCGAGATCGAGTCCTCGTCCTATCGAACGGGATCGGGGTTGTGGTGGGTTTGGTCTATCTGCTAACAATCAGGTATTATTCGTCATAAAGAAAAGGAGGAAGGCTTGTGACCCTGACCAAAGCAGATATAGCCGAAAAAATAGGCAACGATGCCGGATTCATGAAGCACGAGGCAGCCGAAATCTTGGAGAAGATGTTGGAAATCATGAAGAAGCGTCTCATCGCCGGTGAGGACGTGATGATCTCGGGCTTCGGAAAATGGTCAGTGAGATCTAAGCACGCCCGCAGAGGCAGGAACCCCCAGACCGGCGAGGAGATGGTGCTTGATGCCCGTAGGGTCATAACCTGGAAGTATTCTCCTAGACTGAAGGCTGCGGTGAATGGGTCTGGTAAGGACGCAGGGTGAGGCAATGACCAGTGAGCAGTTGATTAGACTCTATTCGGAGTTTTTCCGCGCTCCAAAGTTGGATGGGACGCTCGCAATTAAATGTTCGGCCCCTTTGCTGTTGGACGTGAGGTCCTCATGGGAAACGAGCAACGTCCGGTTGCTAGTGGTAGGGCAGGAAACGGGCGGGTGGGGGATTGAGCACGGCGGATATTACGAATGGTCAGGCCCTTCAATTACTTGCTACAAAGAATTCTTCGAATCGGATCGTGGCATTGAAACCTTGATGCACCTTTATCGACTGTTCAACTTTGCGACCCGTCAACCAGAGAACTGGAGAAGTCCTTTTTGGCGTGCCTTTCGAGAACTCAGCTCGCCACCTGAGGTCGAGCCATTGTGGTCCAATCTCTTTCGGTGTTCCGTAAAAAATGGTTCCGTGATTCGTAATTGTTCGAGGGACGAACTTCAGGAGATCTTGGAAAGCCAGCGAGGTTTACTCCAGAAGGAAATTAAGATTTTGAAGCCGAATGCAGTGGTATTCTTTACTGGGCCTAATTACGATTTTGGAATAAGGGAAGAGTTTGAACAGGTGGCTTTCGAGCCGGTTGCCCGTGACAGAGCAGGAAAATTCGATAGGGTTGTACATGAAGGGCTGCCGGACAAATGCTTCCGAACGTATCATCCCGCTTATCTTCAGCGCACCCGTCGATGGCAATGGCTCGAAGAGTTGGTTCATCTGGTGCGATCTGCGTCATGAACGTCTAAGGGGGCGATGTCTCGGCCCGCTCGAAAATTTCGTGTCAATCCATTCCCAATGGTCCCTGCTAGCAAACCAGGATACCGCAACCAGGGCATTCGAAAACCCTAGTCAGAGAATGACCTCGTGGTGGACACTTCCCTTGGCTCCGACACTATCGCAGTCGCAGGGAAGAGGCTCAACAGATGCTTCATCGGTTGCGACGTTGAAGAGCATTGCGTAAACGAGACGAAGAGGCGACTCTCCTTGGAACCCCATTATCGAGAATCAGATGAACGTTTTATGTGTCTTCCACCGTGAATGGAGCGGTTCGTTCGAGTCTAAATTGCTGTATAGAGCCAATATTTATTAGACGGAAATATTCTTTCTTCAAGATCTTTCCGTGTGATTTGATTAGCACTCGTATTTTGTAGATTCCTTCATCCAGCCTCCAGTATTCATCAGTCTGGTGCCACTCTTCATCAAATACTTTCGGCAGTTTTTCAGTGAACCCCCTGCGGGACCCGTAACCCATTCGCTGCCACACCCCATAGCACACTTTCTGATCGTCGAACCGAATAACGACATCAATAACTGTTTTGTCACCCGAATCAATATCTGCAACAGCTTCAGCGAATTTTAAGTTGTACTTGGTATCGGCAGACGACAGCCGCCCCAAGCGAGCCAACATAGCTTCCTTACAGACGGGTTTACCGTTACAGTCATAAAACTCTATCCAGCAATGACACTTAATGGCGGGCTTATGTACGGGAATCTCTTTGCCAAATATCTTCAGACGATGACAGCGAATTGTCAAACGAAGAAGGAAATTAATCTCTTCTCGGTGATTGACATAGAACAAAGTGTCCGAGAACATTATCTTAAAGGGATTCTTTTCATGAGGAGAAATATCGAGGCATGGACGACGAAAATAATTCCATGTTAACCCAACAATTATGGGGAATAGGACCCAGAAAACGTTTGGGAAAGTAAATAGAGAATCTAGAACTGTCCTTATCGAATCCATGAATCCCCAATCCTACTTCAACATGTCAAGCGGGACTATTCCGATTTCTCACTCGCTAGCCCTACCGATCAGATTCCAGATCATCTTACCACCGCGCTCCGGCCCATCGAAGGATTTTCTCTAAAATTGGTCCAGAGAATCGGAACGCCTACCATCCAAGGGTAATTTCATACCACTAATTTCTTGACCGGCCCAGCCGTTCATGGTAGTTCTTTACCACAATGTAACAGTCCTCTGGACTCGATCCCAGCTTCCGTGGGCTATTGGGGAAGAGGTTTTTGCCTCTCAATCGAAGTCACACGGAGGAGATAGAATGAAACCTAAGAATCAGAAAACTAACTCTAAAGCATCTGATACCACAGCATTACCGCAATGGCTCGCAGACGAGTCTGATACGCTCAAAGATATGATTGAGTGGTGGAAATCGAGAGAATCCGCCAGCATGGATGCAGCCGGGCGCAGACCCTTATTCATCGGGAAAACCAAAAATACTGGAATCAGAGTTAATGAGACGATCCTGGAACGAGCCGTAGAGAAATCTAAGCGCGAAAGAGCGAAAACCGGCGGTAATCTTTCTCAGTTGATGGAATGGCTGCTTTGGATCTATATCGGCAGCCCGGATGATGTGGTGGAAGATCCGCACCCGCCAAAACAAAATGCCCTGATCGGGTAAACTAATACCCCTTTCTGCTTGACGCCTAGGGAACTTATGTGGTACTTAATTACCACATACAAACCGGGAGGGTGTCCACGGTGTCAGCAGAAAGCCAGCCCATTCAAGATACGGCTGAAAACAGAGGGTCAGTCCTCGATTGTTCTTCTAGCACCCTATCCTCACCTGAAGATACTTCCGAACAAGATACCGATCCAAACATTCCCTCCGAGACCGAACGAGGCTTCGAGAAAACGCCTCTCGGCGAGGACGATCTCGATACCTTGAAAAAGATGGTCGAGGAGTACAAGGCCCACAGATTCGACTTTACCAGTCTGCCGAGGCGTCCGCGATTCAAGGGACCCAGGATCAATACCGGTATTACTATTCGTGCCGAGATAAGAAGTAGAGCATTAGCTCGGGCTAAAGCCGACCCCGATGGCACGGGGGGCGGTAGTCTGAGTGGGCTGATTGAGCTGCTGCTGTGGGTGTTTCTAGGACAACCAGAGGATGTCATAGACAAGGCTGCTGCACCAGAGAGCGATCCTCAAGAATAATTTTCGGCACTTTGTCCTTATCTGACACACAAGGATGAAAAACTAGGGGGACGCCCCTGAAGAAGGAATCGTATCTCACAAGGTCATGAAAAGGAAATCTTATGAAGACGATTCTGACGGTGCTGATCTTGCTCTCCTTCCCTGTCTTGGGGTTCGCCGGTGATGCCAAGACCATCAAGGGAGAAGTCAGAGATCCTTCCGGCAAGCTTCTCTACAAAACCTATACCAAGGGCAATGTGACCGAGACCCGTGAGCCGACCGGTAGGTTGGTCACAAAGTCCAAGACGGCGAACGGCACGACGGAGGTTCGGTCTCCGACCGGGAAACTCTTGTACAAATCGAAATAACCCTTATGATTCCTCATTCTTCTCTGTCTTTGGGGGAGGTATTTCACGTGGCTCCGAGGAAAATCTCAGCAAGAGACCTCGTGGCGGACATTCGTGCCGGTGCAACCGACGAATTCCTTACGAAGAAGTACGACATCAACGACATGGGGTTGCAAAGTTTATTCCAGAAACTCATCACTGCAAAGGCATTAACTCAGGCTGATCTCGATGGACGCACATCTGAAAATGCGGTGCCTTCCCATTCAAAAGCGGTTATCACAGACGTTGGAGGTCAGACGACCACATCCACGAACGAAGGGTCAAGAGTCCCCCTAGAGGGAGCCGCGACGGGAAACATTGAGGTAGGAAAGCAGAATTCATCGGGTCAGTTTCCGGTGGTTTTGAGTAGATTCCCTCAACCTGGGGTGCCAAGCGAGTTTTCGCAACTGTTCGCGCAAATTACGGTGGAGGAGCAGATTGAGCCTGGGATATACAGGTATGTTGGGATCTCAAGGGAGAATCCGACAGTAGAGGTAGTCGGATCGGAGCAAGAGATAAAGGTCGCAAGCCTGGGCTGGGGTAAGCCGGTTCCACCCGATTTGCGCGACGTGCTTGCAGATTTTCTGATCGGTTTTCTCATAAGCTTTTGTCCGGGTCTCTCCGAAGACGATTATGCCGAGTTGATGCACGGGATTGTGCAAATGGCGAGTGACCCTGATGGAAATGGATATTATGACAAAGTTGCGGGGCAGAAACGGATCGGCTTGACGGTCGAAGATACTCGCTGCCTCCTCACCATAGATGACGCCGACCTGTCCCAAGCAGAAGCATCCGCCGACGATCCCGAACTGACCCACAAGCTGGATCTATTGAACCATGCCCTGTCCGTTGGAGCCATCACCGAAGCGGAGTTCAATTCCAAAAGGGCCGACGTGGAGAGAGACCTCGCAAAAGCCCGTGAGATGAGGCTTCAAAGAGCCATGTTGCAGGAATACTTCGCCAAGTTGTCTCCGCTGAAAGAGGCTTTGAAGGCGGGACTTCTGACCGACGAGCAATTTAGCAAGAAGCGAAGGGATTTGATTGGAGAATTCGGAGAAACTCCCCTTCAATGCCCAATGGTGCTGAAAGGATTTCCTCAGCCTGGATTAGCCGATTTTTCTCGCTGGTTTAAGCAAGTTAGGCTGGAGGAGCCGATAGCACCCGGACTCTACCGATATGTGGCCGTAACCAAATGGGGCTTATGGTTAAGTGCCATTGGCAATGATGAAGAGATCAAGTCAGCCACATTGAGCTTTTCAAAACCCGTTAAATTCTGGAAAGACGCGGACCTCCTCGACACCGTGCGAGCATTTCTTTGGAATTTCGTTCCTGGACTAGATCAGGATCGGCACTACGAATTATTCGTCTGGGCGCAAAGCCGTATCCGTAATCGAGACAAGGTTGATCCGGACGCAGACGTGGTAAACGATCTTGGTTTGAATGAGCGGACAGTATTGGGCAAATACGTTGTAATAACAGACCACTTTGATCGGACTGATATAACGGTAGAAGACATCAATCTTGCTGACGTTTGAGAGGTTTCGTCAACTAAACCTATCGATTTCCGAGCAAAAAGTCTCCAAAGGGGCGTTCCGATGGCGAAGAAAATCAGCGCAAAAGACCTTGTGAACGACATTCGATCAGGAATGGGCGATGACGGGCTTATGCGAAAATACGAGATTTCCGACCAGGGCCTGCAAAGGCTATTGGGACAACTCTTGGAAAAGGGACTGATAACCGAATCAGACCTCAGCTCAAGATTGCCCAAGGCGACTGGGGCCGTCGTTGACGCGAGTCCTTCCGAACAAGAGACATCCGAGCCTTCCTCCCCGAAGGGAACCCCGGAACAGAGCAGGAGTGAAGACATTACCTTTCAGAATCTTTTCGGAGACTGGTACGAAAGCAAGAAGGCTCTGATCCTGCTGCTCATTTTTGCCACCCCTATTGGACTGTACGGACTCTATAAAACCGCACTGTTCCCCAAGAAAACAAAAGTCTGGATTGCAATCCTCACTGTGGTATTGGCGATTGCGGCGATTAAACCTGCTCTAAGGCTTTGGGTCATCGGTGTCGTAGGCATCGGAGCTTATGCTCTTTATAAACTGCTGCCCTTTGGACGACCAGCCAGAATTGCGATTTCCATCGTTGCAGGAATGATGGTAGTGGGCATGATCGCACCATTCATTGACACAGATTCGGAAAGAAGGAGAGCAGTTTCGGCTCAGCCAACCGAGACAACCCAGCCCGCAGTACTACCTGTCCAGCCTAAACTGGCTCCTGTCGCTAAACCGGTTCCGCCTCAACCCGTTCAAGTCGTTCAACCCGCACCCCAACCAAAATCAGAGCCGAAACAAAAGCCCACAGGAAGTGGTAAGCCGGTATCAGAAATTACCTGGTCGGACGTTCAGAGCAAGTTTATAAAGCTGGACCCGGACCTCACCTCGGCACAAAGAGAAAAACTGGAGAAAGATCGGAAGCAGTGGTGGCAAGAAAGTTATCGAGGCAAATGGGTCCGCTGGCGAGGTAGTGTCAATAATGTCTCATCGGGAGGATCCAAGGTCAAGATAGATATGGGGGAAGGCTCTTGGGGGTCTGACATTGTGCTTATCGTGACTCCCGATTCCAAAGAGAAGGCTGCCGGATTGAACAAGGACAGCTACGTCACTTTCGTCGGGAGAATAAGTGAACAACCGGGCGGCCTTATTGCTATGGAGCTTCAGGAAGCCACGATAGAGTAAAACCTGTACCACCGACGAGGGGAGATCAGCACAGGCTCTTACTCCTGGTTCCTTGACAATACGGGGGGATAGTACGCAGGGGGGCTTTGGTTCAATGAAGCGGAGCATATCGGTCGCGGAGATCACGGCAGACCTCAAAAAAGGGATCTCGGACACGGAACTCATGATGAAATACGGACTGTCGGGGGTTGGCTTGAAAAGGTTTTTTGACAAACTGTTGAAGGCTATGTCCAACGCTTCACGGCAGATAGAGGTAGAAGTAAACGAATAACGCTCTATAAGGGGAGGCGGTTCTGCCCAGGAAAAAAATGATGGAACCCGGAAGTCCAGGCAGCCTGAAAAGGCCCCGTGAAAACATCACCGGGTACACGGGTGCGAAAGCCCACCCCCGGCTGGGACGCTCTTAACGGAGTGCATCGCTTTCCTTAGGGTATCTTCGACAATTCTCGGAAAAGAATGGCGTCTCCCGCGAGCCTGAACCTCCCGAAAGGGAGTCGTGAGAGATCCGCCTCCGATGAAAATCGGCGGGGTTGTCGGGAGATACCCAAGTTCATTCCCCTTCACGGCTCACCGGCTTACCCAATGATTTCTACCTGTCCTTCGAAGGGACACCTACGATCTAGCACCCGCCCGACTCTCTTCTTCCAGATCTGTGCAGCGAAGAAACACATCATCTCTCTTCCCATCTCTGCCACCGGATGTTGCCCTTTCGAGGAATTTATGCAGGTATTCCCATAACGTGCTACAGTTACAGAAACCTGTGGGAGGACTTTTGGACGATTAAATGGCCGGATCAGGTAATGGGAGTCAGAAAGGTTGAACTTATGGCTAATGAAGAGCACTTGAATATCTTGCGCCACGGCGTTCCAGATTGGAACACCTGGCGCGATAAAAACCCTCATGTGCCAAAGGATCTTTCCGACGCGGATCTTTCGGGACTAAACCTCTCAGGTGCTTCTTTATTTAATGCCAATCTGAGCGGAGCGAAACTCATCAATACTAAACTTGTAGGAACACGCCTAGAAAACTGCGATTTGACTGACGCAGACTTAAGTAATGCTGACCTAACAAGGGCCAATTTGTCACAAAGCAATCTTCGAGGCGCGACTCTGGATCATGCCGTTCTGTCCGGCGCAAACTTGGTTAGAGGCGACGCATCAAATGCGAGTTTTCGGGGTGCCAATTTAGAGAAGGCTAATCTCGAATCGCGGCGGTTATGTGGTGCTGACCTGGAAGAAGCAAACCTTCATTCTGCAATCCTCAAAGGTGCCAATTTGAGTGCAGCCTCCATGAAACGCTCCAATTTGAGCGCTGCCCAGCTTCGAGGAGCCGAGTTATCAGATGCGTGCTTGGCGGGCGCAAATTTGGAAAACGCGGACCTTGAGGATGCTAAAGGCATTGTACCGGCTCAACTGGCCGGAACCAATCTCTATCATGTGAAGATTGACAAGGAATCCGCCAGCTTCGACGAGCTTGCGAGGATAGCTGAGATCGCGAAGTACTCGCGGAGAGTCTTTTCATTTCTCTTCCTGCTTTGTATCTTCTCATGGCTCACAATATCGCAGGCGACAGATGAGGCACTTCTCACCAACTCCAAAGTAGCCGCCCTCCCCATTATCCAGGTCTCGGTTCCTATGGCAAGTCTCTTCTTTTTCATGCCGGTATTTCTATTCGTCTTATTCATATATTTTCATATGAATTTGCAGGGTCTTTGGACGGGATTGGCAAGTTTACCGGCTGTATTCCCTGACGGTCAGATTCTGACCCACAGGGCTTTCCCCTGGATCATGACCTGTATCGTCTACCTGTTTGTTCATCGTCTGAAGAACAGACGCCCGTCTTACTGGCTCCTGAACGTTTTGATTGCGATAATTGGAACTTGGCTTGTTGCCCCGACCACGGTAGTATGCTTCTTCCTCAGATATGCACAAATCGGCGATTGGCTAGGCGCGGGATGGCTTGTTTTGTGGGGCTGTCTTGTTGTCTGGTTCACCATTGACTCCTATATACGGACGAGTAAAACGTTTGCTGAAGCTGGGACAATGCCGTTCGCCTCGACAGCACAGGAAGAGGGTGCGTAACCGAGCCGATGAACACATGATGCCATCCGACATCAAAATCGAACACTTCCAGGGCCGGACGCTTCCGTTCAGTGCGCCAGACGGCAAGTTGACGTTGACCATGCAGAGGTCGGGGGCAACCGAACAGTTGCCGAAGCAGGGGGGCTTGTCGGGTCTATCTAATAGATTAACGATGAATTGTACCTGTCACTCTTATGCTACACCTACGATCCGGGACTCTCCGCACTGTGTCCTCCCACACTCATTATCTCGTTTCTCAGCTCTCCCAGCGGATATTCTCGAAGAATTGACACCCTGAGAACCCCGTGAAGCGACGATCTGGGGTCAGGACAGGCTACGGACAGAGTAAGGAAAAGGACCCTGCAAATCGCCTCTGAGTGGCTCGTGGTCATAGTCGCGCTCGTGGAGCGGATCGGAGAGGCATCGAGACCCAACCTGGAATGGGCGGAGGGACATTCCCGGTAGAAGATGCCTCTTCTCTTTCTCGTGCCAGTGGTCTCGGAAATCAGTCCTGAAAAAAATATTCACCTTATTTCATAAGGGGTTTTTGTATATTTCTACTCGCGCAGGTGGCATCTTAAACACTCATGCCTTACATTCTGAGACAACTATGAAGTTAATAATTTAATAAAGAGTGACCATCAGGTATCTCAAGCCGGAAATCATTCGCCTTTCCTGTTTTCCTAATTTCCAAACGTTCCGTGTCTTTCTCTATGAATACAGCGAAGGAGGTATATCAATGAACAACGAGAATAGTCCCATCAAAAGCCCCAACCACCTCATAACGTTCCAGTGTCAGGGATATTTGAATGAATACCTTCGCGACACGGCCTGGCGGGAACGTAAGTCCCTCTCTGAACTTATCAGGGAGCTGTGCGCCGAAGGCTTGAAAGGACGGCCTGCGGTGGGACAGGAAGCGAGAAAATAAGTCCTGAAACAAAAAACAAAACCCGGATGGGCATGTCCGGGTTCCTGGAGAAAATAGATGATGGAGTTCGACAATAGTATATGTATGAAAGACGCTAAACGCAACTTATCTACAACGTGATACTCCCCTGTCCCGCTCCCTTCCTATCATTTCTCCACGATTCTCACCCTGGAGAAAATGTTTATGCGCCCTGGAAATGAAACCACCGTTGAAGAATGGGAACAACGGTTCCGTGCGGATGCGAAGCGAAGACCTGGCTGGAGCGTACTACCGATTGAGATGCTCTTTAGCCAAGCCTACCGGAGTCTCACCGGCTCGGCTCAGTTGGCTCTCCAGTTCGCCCTGAGTCAAGTCTCGTGGGAGAAGACCCGGAGACCCGGTAAAAGGAAAAACCTCAAAAATGACACCGTCTACCTGCCCACCAACGCGCTGATCGCTCTGGGAATTAAGAGCAGTGCCACAAGGACTGCCCTCAGAAAAGATCTGATTGAGAAGGGATTCTTGGACGTAAAGAAGACAGGTTCCTATCTCAACTGTGGAGTCTTCAAGGTCAGTGGTCGTTGGAGATATTACCCTAACGGGGACTACAAGCCGCAAGAACAGCCTCCTGCCGGAATCTCAATGGGTCATCGGTTTAAGGGCAAGGACGAGGATGAGGAGTCCAATGAAAGTTCATTTCTCCGTTTAGAAAATGAACGTAAGGGAGGTTTGATTTTTGAACGTAAGGGAATTCCTGAAAAGCCGGTTGAGGACCCTTCCTTACGTTTGAAAAATGAACGTAAAGCCTTACGTTTAGAAAATGAACGAACTGTACTATGTACCAGGGCGGAGCAGAGCTACGACGTACAGGGGGTACATGTACAGATCGAGGAAGATTTGGGAGAAGGAGAGGCTAGGGATCTATCCCACAATCCCTCCGAACTCTCACATGGGAATCAGGACTCCCCTGACGAGTTCTCACCCGATTCCAGTCTCAACGAAGAAGGCTCAGGTGAAGACAAGCCGATAACCCTGCAGCATCAATGGTTCATAGACTCATTTTCTTCGGCTTGCCTGGAAAAAGGAGTGGAGGCAGACCTGACTCTATCTCCGTCCCTCGCCTCTTTGCTCGATGACTGGTTAGATCAGCGGCTCAGCAAGCGGTCTTATCTGGGTAACAAAGTTTTCTACGACGAAACCGTCCCCAGGACCAAAGACAAGATCAACCAAATTGTCAGCCAATGGGAATCTATGAAAATTTCATTCCTCGGAAAACAACTTGAAGTTCCTCCCGTTCCAGACCTGGTATTTCTAATAGGCAATCGTGAAGCGATGTTTACTTGGGTGAGTGAACAGAGGCGGCATTCCCTGAACAGGATTCTCGCACAGTTCGAAACGAAGGAGCAGGCTGCTCCGGCACATACGCACTGAAAACCGATTTCAGAAGGAAGGAACCCAAACTCTATTCAAGAAAGGATAATCATTATGGGAAGTCTCCGATCTCTCCGACAGAAAACGCCGACCCTCTCAGTGAAAAAACAGTACCCGTACAAGTTCGTAGGCTCTAAATACGACCCTGACCTCGACGTAGTTGAGATTGCCAAGCGGGTTCGGAAAGACCTCAAACAAGAATACTCAGGTTGCAAGTTCAGTGTTCGGATCCAACGGTTTTCGATGGGACGGTCTCTGGACGTAACAATCAAGCATACCGATTTTCAGGTTGTAAACCCTGACCGGGTGCGGTTCAGAGTAGAGAATCCCGAGTGGGATTACGCGAAGACTAATGCCCCGGAACTGTACACGACCGAGGGTGAGGCCCTCTTGAAAAGGGTCAAAGAAATTGTTCAAGCCTATAACTTCGATGATTCTGATTCCATGAGCGATTACTATCGCGTGAATTTCTTTCAGAATATCGAATTCGATTATGACCTTGATGGACTTATTGAGCGGCAGGAAATCGAAACCGCTCAGAGATTGGGTCTAACAGCAGATAGTTTCCTCGCCCAAAAGGAAGAGCTACATCGCATATTTCAAAAGAAACGGATATTCGGGCTGCCGTAATAACCGCGAGACGGCACCCTGAGCGGCCTCAAATCAAATTGATAAGGAGATCACGAATGGAAACGACTACTCATAGCGCATACGGGCCGGATGGCCCTGAGTTGGAACCTACCTTGTTGCTGAGATACCTCATACAACGATACGACGAGCTGCTTGAAAGCGATAATCCGAGAATCAATCTCACTTTGGGAGGCTTGTCTCTATCAGGCGTGGCTCACGACGGAGAATCGGAAGCCGAACTTCAGCGCATTCTTTACCCGGCGACTCATCCTGACCACGACGTGCTGAACCGCTGCAAGGACATCTTCCTGCGAACCCTGGATCGAACCAAACCGGAACAGACTCCTCGGCTAGGTCATGGTGGGAGACTCCCGTCTCTTGATGAGCGAACGTGTCGGCAGATATTAGTCACGGCTCTACGAGAAGGGAAACGGATGATCGCTGACGAGAATTACGAGTATGCCAAGATAATTGAATCCATAGGCTGGATAGCCCTCCGATGCTACCCCCGGAGACTAAAGGAGTTCGAGAATGCTTGGAAGACTTCTCAAGACGATCTGGGAGGAGCGACCCGGAGGGCGGTCGAGATTCTCAGGACAGCGTTCAGGCGTAGAGATAGGCAGTGATCCATCTCCGGCACGCGGAAGAATTGATAAGGCCGGACTTACCCAAAACCGGCAAAACCAAGAATTGATAAGGAGACCAAAAGATGAGGATAACAGTCCGCATACCTAGACCCGCCCCCACAGCGGAGTCGGAATTGCTTGTGAAGTTCGTAATCCAGAGGTGCCGCGAGGTCACTGAGCCTAGTCCCATCTTGGTAGCGTTGGCTCTAGCAGCGTTATCTCACGACCAAGCCTTCTATAATCGGCTCATGGAAATAGTTTTGTCATCGGATACCGCTGAACAGATTCTCCGAATTTCCAGAGACCTTTTCATGCCAGCCTTAGGACAGATCGGGGATCGGCAGCCTCCCGATGAGCCGGATGTGGGTGAAAAGAGTTGTTTCCCTGATGAGACAACGTGCAAAGACGTTTTACACTATGCTCTAAGCGAGAGCAGGAGGATCCTTACCGAAAAGGACTTTCAGTTCGTAAGGGTCTTCGAGTTTCTCATAAGGGCTGGACTGTTGTGCTACTCATTCAGGCTGGCCCAGTTCGAGGAAGTGTGTGAGTCCAATAAGGATGATCCAGAAAGCCTTGTCAGGAAAGGAGTAGAAATTATCACGGCTGCTCTGGGCAGTCGCGGAAACAAGAATTAGTCCCGGTTTCGCCAGAATAATTGAATTAGAGCCGGAGAATTGCTCAAAGACCGGCGCACAACGAATTGATAAGGAGAATAGGAGATGAAAACAGAGTTGAAACAACTAATTATCAAAGGGGAGAAACTCCTCGATGGCAGTTACGGTCTTCAAGAGGGCTACGCAGCGTACGAGTCTTGGAGAGAGGACTGCCTCGAATTCTTTCAGGAATTGCAATCCGACTATGGTCGATCCGTGAAGAATCCAGGGGACGTAGAAGCGGGCATATCCTTTCTCAAGGAGTTTCTGCCGAGGGAAGACTCGAATACCGAATAGGTTTTTCTCTAAAGACATGTAGTGCCGGTCTCGCAACTTCCCCCGGCACTCAACTAAATTGTATGGAGGACAGAGATATGGCTATTTCAACAGCAGATCGGGTACTGGAAATGTTTTCCAGCAGCAAGAGGAAACTCGAAGCGAAGATTATCTGCGATAACGAAAACGGCAGATGCACCGAATACACCGAGGGCGGGAATACCGTCGCATTTCGATTCGAGTATCCCGACGGTCGGGTTGAGGTGAAAAAAGTGCTGCACGATTACACAAAAGACTTCAGGGGCTGAACATGATTACTACGAGCAAAGACTATTTGATAAGCGAACGATCTCTCGATTTAACTATTCCATTTTACTTCTCTTCCCTCGCCAGACAAAGACAAGAGGATCTGCAGGTAGGGGACTACGTGTGCGTCTCCGGGCTGGAGGGAAAATACGAACTTATGGATATTATGTGGAAATATGGATCAGTAAGGATCCGACGGATCGGTCATTCCGAGTCTATGACAATGCCCTGGATCTACGTAAAACCTTTAAGGAATGGCGTCGTCCGATCAAAAACGGTAATGAAAGCGGTCGGGAATTGGCTGTTCCGGGGAAGTAGAGTCTATCTATCATCAGAGCCGGATCGAATATTGAGGACAGTGAAAATCGATTGGGGCGCGGGAACCAGCGATGTCGAGGATGAGGACGGGCGTGTGTTCCATGATATTTCCTGGAATGATTTGGAATTTTGGAACCCAGAGGATTACCATCTACCCGGCGATGAATGAGGAACTTCCTATGGATGAAAAAGAATTAGCCGAACTGGTGCAGGAACTGCTGCATGAACTCAATAGGCCGGAACGCCACTTATCGAGTATCGTTCGCGACTTTGAGGAGTGTGGGATTGATTACTGTGTCATAGGCTCGATGGCTGTAAGGTTCCATAATTATCTTAGATACGGCGACGACATTGATGTGTTGGTCTCCAGAGAGTCGTATCCGAAGATCGAGGAATTCCTGATCGGGAATGGTTACAATCGGAGACCAGGTTCAGACCGACTTCTCTACCTCGAACTTCTTGCCGGACGGATACCTCTCGATGTCTATGTTGAGGATGAGAAGAGAGGAGACGGACTTCCTTTACCGGATCCGAGAGCATCAAGAATAAAACGGCTTGGGAGGTGGTACGCCTCTCTTCCGCTGCTGATCACTCTCAAAATCAGAGTCGAGGATTTGGGCGATGTTTTCCAACTGATCGAGGAGAATGAGCTAAGGGAAGATTTCGCTGATAGCCTTGAACCGGACGTGAGGGAGAAATTCCTGGAGATGCTCAGGGAATTGGAGAGAAGTGCCTGACGAGGAATGAGGAACTCTCGGATGCACGTAAAAGACCCAACTCAGGCTGGACTGAGTAGTTGGGAGTAGGCGGGAGCGGGGCTTTGATTAGATAAAGAAGAGAATACCCTGCGCTCCCGCATCACCCACGATGAGAGACAGCAGCAGCGCAGGAACGAGTCATAAAACAGACACACCCAAATATAAAAAATCCATATCCAATCCGCCTTCACAAGACGCCCCTGAAATGCAGGACGCCCCTTTCCTCCTCCGCCAAGATGGGCTGAGGGGGAACGACCTTATCAGAAGCGAATAAAAGAAAAAAAAGTCCCCACCTCATACCCGCTGAAAGGGGTTTGGTCAAGAAAATTCGGTTCGATTAGAATTTTACCGACGAACCAAACTGAACCTCTTTTCCAGTTTTTCCTGCAGTCACACGGACTGAATGAGTCCATCATCAAGTCTGCTAATGCCGGTGACAGTGAATCGGTAGACAGACACTCTTTTTCACCCCTCATTGCTGGTCTATTTCCTGAAGACTGCCTCATTTCAGATTGACAACGCCGCCACGTGCAAGGAAAACTCTGGGCATCACAGGAAGGAACAGACACGATGCCCAAAGTCTATCTCGCCTCACCACTCGGATTTTCTCCTGAATTGAAGCCATATCTCCAAAGAGTGAAGGCTCGCCTGGGTCAACTCGGCTATGAGGTCTTCGACCCGTGGGAGCAACCTTTCGCAAAAGAAATCCGGGAATCGTCCCGGATCGAGAATCACGATGAACGAATCAGAGCCTACACTCGTCTCGCCCAGGAGATCGGAGCCGCTAACGAAACCGCTATTCGTGAGTGTGACATACTCCTCGGAGTCCTCGACGGGCCTGAGGTGGACTCAGGAACCGCTGCGGAGATTGGATTTGCTGTGGGGATTGGTAAGCGCAGCCACGGACTTCGAACCGATTGGCGAGACTGTGGGGACTATGTCGGACTTCCGATCAACCTCCAGGTCCTGTATTTCATAGAGAGGAGCGGCGGCAGGCTGTTTCGGACCGTCGAAGAGATGGAATTCTGATCCCATCCTCAACGCCCTTCTCAAAACCAACCATACCATCGATATGTTAGTATCCCTTTGGTTAGACACGCACAACACCGGCTAAAAAAGTGACTCTCATTATCTCTGCGGATCTGGAAGTATTGACATTTGCACTTTCATGCCATACTATATTCCCATCATAGCATTACCGTTTACTTTAAGGAGTGAGGCATGGGTACGCTTAGGAATTTAGCAGGTTCTGAAGGAAGAGAAGAAGATTTGTTTGTCTGTTCGGCGTTGGGAGACGTTGATGGGGTTCGGCGAGCGATAGATCGAGGAGTGGATGTCAACGCGTCCCCGATTGAGGGACTAACGGCTCTGATGAGTGCAGCTTCCAAGGGTCACACCGAGATTGTAAGGATTCTCCTCGGTGCCGGAGCCAACCCAAATGCGAAGAGCAAAGACGCAGACGATACGACCCCTCTCATCTGGGCAGCGAATCATGGACACCTGGAGGTGGTGAGTCTCCTGGCGGACGCAGGAGCGAGCGTCACCGACGAGGATGCCGAGGGCGATACGGCACTGATCAAGGCGTGCAAGGGGAGAGCCGGAGTAGAGTTAGTGGAATTCCTCCTCGACAGAGGTTCCGAGGTGGAGTTCGTATGTGGAGATGGTTTGACGGCTATCGGAGTCGCCGCTCTATCTCTCGATTATGGTGTGGTGGAGTTGTTGCTCAAACGTGGTGCCAGGACCGACTATTTGAGAGACATCCCCGGCGATCACTGGGCGCACCGTGCGAGTGAGGTGATTGAGAAGGTGAAGACCACTCTGGGGCGATGTTGAGACAGGCCCAGTGGCATCAATACGCGTAGCACGTTGCTTTGGGGAGATGAATTCTTGACCCATCCCACACGTTGACATACCATTATCTCCAAAGCGAATACTGTTTTTCTGGAGAAGCCTTATGGGAACCTTGAGAGACCTCCAACGAGGCCATAAAGACGGATCCGAAGCGAATTCACAAACAAACCGACTCTTCTCAAGGCTCCAGGAACTCCACGCTCATCAGGGTAAGACCTGGAAGGAGATAGCCCAAGTCCTGGAAGAAGAAGGATACCAGGAAAAGGGGGAGACCCTGACCGCCAACGCGCTCAGGAAGCGTTTCACGAGGTGGAGCAAGAGTGAGGAAGGCGTTCCAGGCGAATCATCTCTGGCATCGGTACCTGTGTCAACTCAGGAGCAGGGGGGATCTGATTTCGACCGGTTGCAGAAGAACAGAATGGATTCCGCACTCAAAGGATTCGGGAGAGGCGGATCAGCCCCTGGTGGTTCCGTGGAGGATGCCTTTGCCGGTCTCGTAACCCTGAATAGCCAGTTGTTGGCCCAGATTGAGGAATCCAACAGGACGATGAAGCGGTTGGAGAAGAGTATCGAGGAACATAAAACCAGCCATACCGATAGTGATACGGAGCAGCCTGTTTCCAGCCGAGATTTACTCGAATTGTTAAAGGAGATTGGCTCAGGGAGACAACAGATGCAGTTTATCGAAGAAGAAAGAAGGAATTATGTCGCACGAGAGGAAGTCAAACTACTACTCGAAGAATTGATACCGGACAGGGTAGATGCCGAACTGAAAGCAATGCTGGATGGGGAACCTGTGAAGACCCTCATAGCCCAGGTCTTGGACGAGCGACTGAAAGCCTACATGGGAGGGATCACGGTTAAGGAACAGCACTCCGGCCCAGGGAGAGGGCGATCCGGCAAGACCCATAAAAAATTCAGTGCCAGCCTGCCTGAAGATCTTTTTGAAGAAGTGAAGAGTCTTCCGGGGATGTTTTCAGCACATCTTGATGCTGCTTTGAGATTTTATTTGAAGATGACGAAAGGGGATGGACAGTAGAAGGAGGTTGACAGTATGATAAGCGGTATTCTTATCACGTCATGAGGAGGGGACTATGGATGTGGTTGATTACTCGAAAATAGCCAAAGAATTTCAGGAGTGGAATGACAAAAGGCAAAAAGAGATTGCCGATTTCGCTCGCCAGATCGAGGTCGCCCAAAAGATAGCTGAAGAAAAGAAAGACGAGGACCAATTAATGAAGATCATGGAGTTGAAGAAGAAACTCGATGATCTCAAATAATCGCTGGTTTTCTACAGTAAAGAAGGAAATCTCATAGTTGGGATTGTGTTCAGATTCAGACTCAATGGAGGCGGCAAGACTAGGCGGTAATACTATTTGTCGCCTCTTACCCTACGATATATCGCCATCTAGATACTTCCCCTCCCCCACGTGGTGTAGGGTGTTTCCCTTCACTTACGGTGGGAAATGAACATCGCCGCTCGAAAGAGATTTGACACGGTATGGCGCGCATGGTAGAAATGGAATACCGTTTTCTTTGAGAGGTGTTCCTTGGATACTCCAACAGCGCGCTGCAAAGACCTGGTTCCCGTTACCCTCGATCACGGCACCGATTCCCTTGTCACCCGTAACACGGACATAGAAGACTTGCTGAATTCTTTTCTCTCCAACAAAAGCCCGCAGACCATCGAAGCGTACCGAAAAGACCTTCAAGATTTCAGAAAATTTCTCGACGTTCCCACCATAGATGATGCATCCAGGATTCTTCTTTCTCGTGGACTTGGACCGGCGAATGCGCTGGTATTGAAATACAAGAATAACCTCATGCAAAGAAACCTCTCCCCAGCAACCCAAAACAGACGGCTATCAGCCCTCAGATCTTTTGTGGAAATGGCAGGAACCCTGGGATTAGTGCATTGGCAGTTGAAGGTAAGAAGAACCAAAAACGAACCCTACCGAGATACCGCCGGTCCGGGACTGGAGACTTACCGGAAGATGGTTAAGAAGACGAAGGGGCGGCAGGATGTTAAAGGCATCAGGGACAATTCAATACTCTCTCTTATGTACGCCCTTGCCCTGAGACGCTCAGAGCTTACCAACACAGACCTGGCTCACCTTTCCTTGGGGGACGGGGACGAACCTGCCACCATATCCATTATAGGAAAGGGGAAAACCCAGAGGACAAAACTCTCGATCCCGGAGCCGACTGTGAAGGTCTTGCGGATGTGGCTGGAGAAGAGAGGGCTGGAGGATGGCCCCCTCTTTTACAGTCTTGACAAGGGCGGGAAGTTCAAAGGAAGGCTCATGGGCAACGGTCTCTACCGAATAATAAGGAAATTGGGAAGACAGGTGGGGGTGGAGACCCGTCCCCACGGCATCCGACATACCGCAGTGACCCAATGCTGCAAGGCGGCAGCCGCGGCAAATCTCGATCTCTCGGACGTATTGCAGTTCAGCCGTCATGCTTCCCTGGCAACTCTTCAGATCTATTTGGACAAGGAGAAGAATCTTCAGGGTAAATTGAGTACGTTGGTGGCGGTCGGGGCCGAGAGCTGATTCGTCACAGAAACAGCAATTACCGTGACCAAAAGCCCAGGATTCGTGTACAAGAGTTGAAGGACCTATCCACGTCCTCGGATGGGCGGCGGGAGGGGGTATGGAAAAAACACACGGTCAATATAAGAGATTGATGGCGCTCCTAATTGGGGTAGCCATTTTTTCGCAATACATGATCCTCAAGACCGTAGCACCAGCATTCTCATCTGGTTGGCCCGGCTCAGCCGCCGTGTCGTACGCGGTTGCTTTTCTTCTCTCTGGATCAGGGGTCTATTCATTGATGGTCTTGCTTCCGCTATGGATTTTTGAGACCAAGGGTTGGAAGATATTCAATTCGGAATGGGATTTCGATGGCTATTGGTTGTGCAGCATCAGCTATGACCCTCCCGACAAATTATTCTTGAACACGTCCGCACTTGAACAGATCGAGGACCTTCAAAGTATTCTGAAGGGCAATCATGGATATGTGAGAATCGATCAGAACGCGTTTTCGATCTGGGTTCGCGAAGGGAGGGGCTTTCTTCCAAGCAGGCAAGAATACCCCGACCTTTTCTGGCATGCTGAAGCGGTAGGATTTTCGGAGAAAACCTCTGAGGTATCCATTCATTTCAAAACTTCCGTTGGTAGAATTGAATTTCGCGGCACCGACTCACTCAGGATTACGGAAAGGAAGGGAAGGCGAAAGAGGCCATTCTTGATGGAAGGGCCGTTCATTATGGTTCCCGCGGAACGTCAGTTTCTTATCCGCGGCACAATAAAATATCAGAGGGATCTTTCCGGTCAGGAAGTACAACGCCTGATGCAGAAATTGAGCCGGTAAAGGTGATGGGAGACTCACCGGTCGTTCCGTTCACAGGATCATTCAGTGCTTGGGCAAGAAGATCGGCCATGACGACCTTCATCCTCACGCTCTGCGGAGGGTAGCCATCACGTCTCTCCTGAAAAAAGCGAAGGGGATCTATGACGTGGAGGAGTGTTTGGACTTTTCCCGACACGCTGATGTCAGCACCATGATGCTGTATAGAAAAAGGAATGACAGCCAAGAAAACCAGGCTGCCATGAGTCGGCTGTTGGCGGTGGATCTGTAACTGAGAGGAGCGAAGTATGCTCAAGAAGTTCAATTTTTACCGACTAGTCTCTTTGTCGCCCTGGGTGTACATCCTAGCCTACGTCATCGTCATTGTTTCCTTCGCCCTTCTCTACAATTCCGTGGCACGTGAATTCTATCATCCGTATGCCAAATATGAGCGACCGATGGGGAAGATCGCTACCCAGGTTCGCGACGGGCTGACCGCTTCCTTTCGAGACGCACTGACAAAACACCCTGCTTTACACGAAACAGTCCATGTGGATCCCGACCGAGTAATAGTTCCAACTGTGAAGCCGGAAGGGTCTCATCTATTGATTTCTGTCCGTCTAGAAATCGTGAACCTGGAAAAAGGAAAAGGGTGGCAGGCAATGCTGGCAATGCCGATAAAGATAAACACCCAAGCCGTTCTCTATACCAAAACCCCGGAGGACGTGGAGACCTTCTCTCTCTTTCCGCAATTAGACCCCCAGTGGGAAGGTGGGTATTTCAAGGCATTGGCTGCGGTTTACGAGGACTCTGCCGCGCTTCGCAAGAATGTTGAGGAGGCTGTCAGGACGATTCAGGTAAGCCACGAAGACATTGATCGGATGAGGGCATTGACCGCAGGATATGCAGGATTTCCCTCGAACGTTCCCGGCGGTCTTTTTCGGATGCTCTACCTGAGTTTGGTTACCGTCACGACTCTCGGATACGGGGACATAGTGCCGATCACAGATCGGACACGCTGGCTGACTGGAATTGAAGCAACCTTGGGGATTATCCTATTAGGTTTGTTCATCAGTAGTTTGGTAAGTACCGGTGTCAAGCGTTCGGGATCAGAAAGATGACAAATGGGGTGAGGCGTGCGAGACCGATCCGCGGGGACGAAGCGAATCAGATCCCTGCTGGAATGAGTCCTCCGATTGGGATTAGGGGACTCATAATAACCACCCGCGATTCGGTGACAAACCGGATGTCAAAATCGAACAAAACGCACCTTCGGATTTTACAATAAGAGGAGGCAGCCGTGTGGTATCACCTGTCGAAAGAATCCGACGGAGAAGTCATCGTCCCTTCCTATGAGAATAACCCCAGGAAGTCTGGGCATTGGTCCCCGAAGCTATTAGACCCTGACCGGGGTCACGATGAAGACGATACTCCAAGGTTATGTGTTTGCCAAACCGTGGGGCAGTGTCTGACGGCAATACCGGAGAATGAAGAAGCGATTCTCTTCATCTACGAGATAGACATCCCGGACAACGGGAAAGGCTCACCTTTGAGCAGCCCGGTTGTGGTCGCGGACCGACACATCACCAACGAAGTACGCATCACTGACGATGTTGTTAAAGAAAACGGAGGAATAATCCCCGTCCGATGTACAGGTCGTCTTCGCCTAGACCCCAAGGTGGTACTGGACATCAAGATTCGCCTACACCAGAAAGAATATCCGCGTACGACGGAGGAAGAGCAACAACAAAAGGTCTGGAAAATCAGCGAGGATAATGAATGGGAATATCGGCTTCTGGATAGCCCGCCGCTATAATCATCCCAATGGAAGGTTGTGGTAAAGTTTGACCAAGGATGAACTTGAAGGCTTCAATCGGACTATTCATTTCGCCATCTGACGGCTCTTGTCCCTGGTAGAAAGGACTTCTCACCATTTTCTCGAAACAACGTCCTGTGAGCCGATTTCCGACCATTTCAGGCAGTACAGCCCACCCAAATCGCTCCACAGCGTCGTTGCTTCGACGCGTAAATCACCTTTACGGGAACGAGACATTGTGTTTATCCTGTTTGAATTCGCCGAAACGAAACCGGAGGCACTCAAGTGCAAGATGCCTTTGATATTTTTGAGCAGGACAAGCCTGTTCTTGTGATAGTTGCCTGGAACCCCTCCGAGGTGTTCAGCAAAAATGCTCTAAAGGGAATCCAACTCTGGACGGAGATTCTTGAAAGCCAACAACAGAACCAGAAGAAGAGTGACGACGCAATCAATCCAAGGAGGCGGTAATGAGACCACTCGACAGTTTCGAAAGAGATCTTGCTAGAAAAATTGCTGAACGGCAACAGGGAACGACACTGCCTGAGCTGCTTCGCACTTGTCTGAACGAGGTTTGCATAGAAATAGAGTCAAGTCACCGGACCGCTCATGCTGTCACAAAGGAGAGTGACGCTCATAATTTCGAGAAGAATGGCCGGTTGGAGGAGTTGTACAGAAAAGTGATATGCACGGTTAATCTGTTCGAGCTTCTGCAGGAAGAAAAATATATTATTGTTGCGCAGACACTGAAGGAACCTGAAAACTACAGATTAGGTTGTGACGGTTTTTCTGAAAAGACAGTTTCATACCGGATTCGAGATGATGAAGTGGTTTCCATGCTCATCAACTACTTGAATCGAAAGATATATCCTACGCAGGCGCTAGCAGACTATGTGACAAACAAATTCAAAACCGACGAAGAGGTTAAACACCGCAAAGAGGTTATAGGTACATGGGTAGGCATTGCCGTGGCTGGCATCTTCGGTGTTGCCGGGATATTCCTTACGGTTCATTACCAGTCTCAATACAATCGAAGTATTGATATCGCAAATGAGCAGACCAAAATTGCTCAAAGGAATGCCGAGGCCGCACTTGCTGGCAATAAGATAAGGCTGGCGATAGATTTTAGACGACAGGAACGAGCCCTATATGAGAGGATGTTCAAGGAACCCGATCTCATGGCCTTTGTTGCAGATCCATTGCCAGCAAAAAAGCCGTTTGAAATCGCCGACCATTATATCACGATTCTTCTCAACGACCAAGAAGCCAAGACGTGGACCTCTGAATACAAAAACTGGGGCACTGTTGAGAACCTACTCAATATCTTGTTCCAGCCATTGGACTTCCATAATCCTGCCAAAGTAAAGCTTAGAAAAGCTTACGATATGGGCGAACTCCTTTTATATCTGTTGCAGGATGTTTACGGGGCGCATCTCTCTAATCAAATTGAAAAGGTAGAATTCGACACCTGGGTGCCCTACTTTGATGACTGTGCGGCAAATCCATTCTTCCTTACTCCGCTGTGTTTCGGCCATTCGAGCGGGTACATAAGCCGAGATTTTGCAAGATTTTGCAAAGATCGTATAGAAAGGAATGAGCGCAATCGTAAGGTTGTCGAGGTCGTCTATCCAGACATGCTCAAAACTAATTGGATCGAGAGGATAGGTCAGAGAGGATATGACAGGTTCATAGCTGAGCGTTCACGGGGAGACGGTCGTCAGTGAAGCATAAACTGACATTGCCGACGGCTCCCACCTGGAACCGCTATCTCCGATCTACAAGGGGACTGTTGAAAATGCCGACTCTATACGATGACAGGGAACGTCTCATTGGAGAAATCACTAGACTCAACCTGACCGACGAATCGGACAAACTTCTCTTCTGCTACATCTTCAATGAGTACTTCAAAGTTAGGCAACTGATCCGAGAAAACGGAGCGGATTGGTTTTCGCAGGATCTGCTGATGCAGGGCAAGCGGAAAAGGAAAGCCATAGGATAGCCCCGCCGACCGCTCTTGTTTCAGGTAAGAAGGACTCCCCGCCATTTTTCCCTCGAAAAAAACCTCCTGTGAGCCGACTTCCATCCACTTTGCGTAGTACAGCCCGTCCAAAATGCCCCACAGCGTCCCGTGATGCCGTTACCGAACCGCGTCACGAATTTCCGGTCTTTTCGTCGTCGAACGTGTGCAACTGTTGCAGACCCTCGGAAAGACTGGATACAAGGCACCTTCTTCAAATAATGCCGAGCATAGCGAGAATGACAGGTTCAAAAACACCAACAGGTCATTCAAGCGTAAACTACTTGACAAGATGTCATGATATGCTATAATGTATTTTAGTCGTCGTACAGAGGAGGTCAGACAATGCGCTTGGAACCTGTTGCAGACGAGCGTTTCGTTCGCCGAGATCAGCCTATGGTCTCCATAAATCCTAAGTTAAAAAGGCTCACAATTTATCAAAAAACACGGGAAATGATGATAAAGAAAGGCGGCGTCCCAGACTTCGAGTATGTGGTCTTGCTCTTTGATGAAGATGGCGAATTTCCCAATACCTTCTGGATCAAACCGGTTAAGGAAGGCGAACCCAATGCCAGAAAACTGAATGCCACCAGTGATTCGACGAGGACTCTGGCTGTCAGCATGTTATTGAACAAACTGAAGTGGGGCGAAAAGAAGAAGAAGGAAACCGAACGATTTGAAGTTACTTGGGATAAACAAGCCAGATGCGCCCGTGTGGATATATCCGCCTCGGACAAGACTTCTTCGGATTCTCCGTCATAACAAATCCCTCAAATGGAGCCGAAACGGTTCCTTGAGTTCATAGAATAACGAACGTCGCCTGGCAGTCCATCTGATTGCCCGGCTTTCGTTTGTTCCTTTCCCCTCGGATCCCGCCAAAGTCTTTCATATCCGACTTGTTGCATTCAATCCATAGATGGCTTCGAATACACCTCTTTCAAAAGAATTCTCTCTGGACTCTCTTTTCCCTGAATCTTGCAGATCGTACCCGTAGAAAATTTTCTCGCGCTGTCACAGAGCGGTTGCAAACCTGTACATAGCCCAGGTCTCACAGGTTCTTATTGACAAACAGGACATACCGTGATAATCTAGACCCATGAGACCCCATCTGACAGGGGCTAGGGTTATTAAAGATGCGGACATCGCCGCACAAATTCGGGAGGGTTAGAAGATGGAAAGCACAGAGATTCACGAAGGAAACAACGGAAAGGACACCGCTACTTTCACTGAGGAGTTCGGAGAATCTTTCGGGCTGAACGACGATGGGCCTCAAACGACGGGAGAAGAGTTCAAGGTAAACCCTGACTGGGATTCTGATGAACTGGGACACCTGACCTGCATTATCGCCGTCCTCCGTAGTCTTGATAAGGCTCAAGACGACGAGGGGAGAGAGATCGAACTCACTGCTGACATCAAGGCGGAGATCGAAGAGCCGCTATCAAGGGCTTGCGTCTCTTACAAAAGGGTCGGAAAGACTCTTCATCAGGTTTGCAAAGCCATCTTCGATCTCCACGAAACATCGTCGCCATATCGCTTGTTCCGATTCACCTTGGGAATAGGAAGAATCCCTGAGCGCACGGCTTACCTGTATCTCCGAATCTATAAAGCGTTTCGTGACAACCTTGCTGCCTACGCCTCGGGTGTTCGGAAACTCGCGGTCATATCGGGACTCCAAGATCCTCTCGCCTTCCTTGAGCAGCACGGGATCAAGGCATTGGTGGAGATGAAATCGGAGGACGTGACGAAGTTGGTGGATGCGGCGACGGGGATGAAGAGAAACACCGGAAGCCAACCCCGTGTAACCCGCCGGTACGGGTCATTCAAGTACTCCGAGGCGGCAAACGGGAAATCATTCAGTGTCCACTGCAAAGATGCCGCTGAACTGAAAAAGGTGATGGACCTCGTTGAAAGCCATCTCAAGTCCCTTGCCGGTCCCACCAACGGTCCGTCTGCAACGGGTGCAAACGAAGGAGCATCTGACAGCGACGGACCCGATACCCAGGAACCGGAACAGTCGGCAACCGAAGACGACGAAGAAAAGGAATCTCAACCCACATCAGAAGAGACCGATGATTCCTCAGCATCCAAGCCGTCTCAGGTGAATTTGATTCGCACGCATCCTGACGGAAGAGAATCTGCATCCACCCTTTCCGGTGATGATGTCCCCGACATAGAAGATTGGGAGGCATTCGCCGACGGACTTTTCTTGGAAGCTGAGAGAGATGATGACCCATTCGTCTCAATCCGCATGGAAGACTCATCCACAGGAAAATCGTACCTGAATCAGCTCGCCTTTGATGGCGAGATTGATGAATAAGAAAGGACACGGACAAAATGGGTAGCCAGAGAGACCTTCTTAAAGAAGCATTGCGGGAACGCTCGCCACTACGGAACGCCCTGAACGCTCGCGGTTTGACCCTTCTGGACATCGTTGGAGGTGTGGGGACTACTGCTGCGAAAGCCTATGAACAGGACATAAAGGGCTATCTGGATACCAACTGGTCCGCTTCGTTGGAGGACTTGATTGGTCTCAAGATGGATCCTGTCAAGGTTTTGCAGAAAGAATTTGGGGAAATCATGTCCCTTATCGGAGAGCCGCGGCAAAAAAAGCTCTCAGACGACTTGCAAGGAGAGATCGACAAGCTAGACAGGCAACTTGTCATTCAAAGAATGGTGAAAGCCGGGAAGATCGTACGTCACAAGGACAGGTATCTGCACGGGGACGAGATAACCGGTTCCTGGAAGACGGTTGGAGCCAAAATTATCGAAGACCTCGGCATAGATCCTCTTAAAAAAGGTGCAGTGGATGCCTTCGTGACAGCAATACATAAATCCGAGCTGAAAGTGAAAAAGGTAGGGAGCGGTGAAGTCCACGGATACCTGGAATATAGAAACAAAAGAGCCGAGACAATGAATGTTAGATACAAGCAGGGTCATTTCAAGGCTGGGCAGGGCAGAGTATTTCGGGGACGACAATGGAATCTGCTCGCCCTCATAAAGATCAATGCCCCGAAGGGTCTCGAAAAGATGAAGAGAAAACAACTGGGCATACCGCCGAGATCTCGTTCGTGGAGAAAATGGCTGTATTAACGAAAGGAAGCGATTATGAACAATGATAGTCTTAATAAGGCACAGAAGGCTCTTGAAGAGGTAAAACAACGGGTAGCACAGGGAAATTTCATTTCATCATACCGGGTTGGAGACCACGATGACAATTTCGCCGTCTTCCAGCGTTTCCTTATAATCGGTGACAGCCCGGTCGTGAGATGGCAGATCGAACATGCGCAAGTTGTGCAGGCGATATCTCTAAAAGAGGCAGTGCATAGCGCAGCGGATCGCCGGAGAGCGATTCGTAACGCATATCCAAAGGATTGTTACCGAAACGCTATCAAGGTCTCCAAGAAACTCGGAGCCATGTACTGCGAGGGCTGGGTCAGTCAGTCCGGTATGCCGTTGATCCGGCATGCCTGGAACGGCCTGGGCGAGTCCTATTTCGATGTAACTGCTGAGCAGTTCCTCAACTGGACACCGGATTTGACCATTTACGTTATGACATTGGCAATCTCGGCGGAGGAAGCACAGGCCCTTTGGAAGCAACGAAGTGGTTTTGATTTCTCTGGTGGAGAAGTCCTATCCAGCATTTATTGGCGGAAGCATTATTGCCCTGCATAAATGGCGAAAAAGAGAGGCCGAAAACCGAGACAACTGTGGGCATCGCCCTGAGTATGGAGAGACCGACGAATACACGCTGATATGAAGGAGAGACAGCCATGAAGAAGCCCAAGGGCAACTCACTGAGGAGCATGCGACAGTCGAGCCTTAGTAATAAAGGGCGAGGCGGCGATAAGCCTGCTCTTATCAAACAGTCAAAGTTGAGGAAAAATCCGGCCCTCAATCCGTTTGGGATACAGATATTAAAGCCTCCTAACGGGGATGTCATAACTCTGTTGACTCCGGAAGCCGTAGAGTATCAGTATAAGGAAATTTGTAGGATATTCTTTCCTGATTTCGATAAAAAGCAGCGCTGGACTCTACGTCCGGCCTATAGCGATTATTTTATCGCTTGCACTTATTGTAAGCACAAGACCATCGTGTATACGCCCCAGTTACTGACCGGCTCCATATTGGTCCTCAATGTGATTTTGATTCACGAGATATGTCATGCTGAATTGGGAGACAGGTGCGCTAGTCATGGTAAACGCTGGCGGGACCGAATGATTGAAGCTTGTGAGGTTGCCAAAAAGATCCGAGACTACAATCTCTGGTTTGCACTATTCAGCGAGAGTGACCGGTACGACCCCGAAAGTCCTCATTATGTCCGTCCTCTAAACGGGCATGACTGCTACGAGCAAATAACGCAGTTAGTAAACGAGCAACCGGACTGGTCATTCGAGGACGTAATAGATTGGATAGGTAGGAAAAAATTTCACGACCCGGCTGAGATCCTAATCAAAAGGTACACGAAGTGCCGTCAAGTATTCGAGAAAGCCAAGAAGCAGGTCAAACACGTGGCATCGGTCAGGGATCAGCGCTGATACGGAGGAAGGTCATGTTCATTCGCCAAAGAGAACCAAGAATGGACTCCGTTACTTTCCCCCGGACAAACCTGCGATTTGGGAATGCGGGATGCGCCAAGGGGCTGAGTTGAGACGGGCGTTGTCTCAGCAAGCCGAATGGCGGGGCGGCACACACAGAAGTCCCGTTCCCCACACACGGGCAGCACACTGGCAAACCTATCTCACGGGCGAAGGATCTCGAAAAGACCCCTCAAAGGGAGTGCGAGTCCTGAAGTGGATACACACGATTTTGGTCAATGCTCGGAAGGGCGAGGCTGGAGTTCCCGTGGTACGTGATGTGGATTGACGAGACCTGAAGCAAAGGGATGAAGACACCCACCTGATTCCCGATCCTCCGGCACCTCTACCGGGAACATCCCATTTTCTCATTCAAAAAAGCCTCCTGTGAGGGAATTTCCATCCGTTTGACGTAGCAAACTACCCGCGAAAGACACCACGGCGTTTCTCCCCCTACCGATAATTCCGGCCCTTCCCTCGATCAGAGGACTACCACTCCTGCTGGATGCACAAGCGTAATTGTCGTTGAGGCTCTGAGAGGATATTGGTATGAGTCCGAGTCGGTGTCGCGCCGGGCTAGGATGCCCTAATCTCCGCTGGAAGAGCCTTCACAATGACAACCTCAGAGATCCGCCGAAGAATATTCATCTGTCCATGTGTCCGAGCCGGTAACCGGACGATAAGGCAGCCTAGTGTAGCTGGCAATGAAGATAAGCCCAGTCGCGGGATTGTGACCCGAAATGTTAGGCATCGCCCAAATCTTCGTCGCTCAGCCCGTAACGTTTCTTTACTGAATCAATCTCTAAGCGTCTGAATTCTAGTCCATCCTCCAGGACGGCCACGAGAGCCTCTCCATCGTATGGACCAATGATGGGGTCGTGGTAACGATACTCGCTCTGACAGTAATAGCCCTCGATTGTGTTCATATATTTTCGGACGAGGGCGAGAACATCTTCAATCATCTGTCGCGACACGCCAGGCAGTGGGTCTGTATCAGGTTGAATCGACGTTTTGAGATCGAAGTGTGCGATCCGCTTGTGACGGCGAGTTCGGATCACCTCACATCTACCGGGCTTGTCCGGGTTGTTCGGCTCGCCGCAAAGATCAATCAATATCTCGCTTAGCGTGGACGAGAGGACCTCGTCGCCTAGTTCCTCGATTTGTTCATGCAATTTTTTAAGCGAAAGATTTTCATTCTTGCCGGTGCGAGCGCGATCTGTGAGTTTCCCTATCGAGAGCTGTATCTCGTCTATAAGTACCTCATGAATAAAGAAAAAGAATGTGGGGGCGCATCTATTTAAAAGTCCTATTCGCTCGTCGGAGTGGCCGAAGAGCTGGCGGTAGATTTTCCACCGAGCGTGTAGGGACGTGATCTCACTCTTCAGTTGCTCGAACACCTCTTTTATGAAGTCAGGAACCTCGCTCACAGATTGCTCCCTTCTTCAGATGAGATTTGGTGTGGATTCACCATAACACGTGTTCCCGTCTCATGGCTTCCGCTCTGCCTTTCGTTTGTGATTCCGTTCGTCAAAATCACGCTTTGCCATTCCGTCTAGCCTCCTAGACATCTGGGTGCGGAGATCAGTCCAGTCGTAGTCTGAAATATGGTCGCGAAAGTTGAAGATCATGGATAGGACATCCTTTGCAAGGCAGTCAACATTGAGATGATCTAACCCATCAAAGGAATCAAAAAGGGGAGCACGCTTCCCTGCTTTGGCAATGCCGCATGCTTTCGGGAAGATTTGGTGCATCAGCCCATTTCGAAATAAGTAAACGAGAGTGTCTAAACGGGCCAAGTACTCATTTGGGAAGGAAGCAAGGGGGTGGGAAAAGATGGCCTTGAAGTTGCCTTTGGTGTCCTCAATCTTTGGATTCCGAGAATCCTTTCGGACAAGAAAGCCGAACAAGTCAGTTATCGCGAAGAGAAGCATTGCGGTGGGGATCGTGCATCCTGCAAGCCCATCAGGGCGTCGCGGGCGTAGTCTCAACAATCTTTCCAAATCCGGGATGATATATTTGGTTATCTCACCGTGCAAAAAGTTTTCAGCAGTCGTGTTCATGATCTCTCGCTCTTTCTTCTTACATAAGTCATTGAGTTGCTTATCTCTCTCGCCCCTCCGAATGTCAATCACCTTTCCACTGCGGAGACGAATAGAGGATGGAATCCTTAGCATTAGCCTTGTTCCGGTCTCCGAAAGCTCACCTTCAGAATCCTTCAGTTCGCGGATTCTCTTTCCTCTTCCCGGAACGTCCGATCAACCACGGATGCTCTCAGATGCCCCGGAACGTGAGATCTCTATCGAGACAGGGCAACGTAAGGAGTCAACCAGAAGGTCGTTCAAATCGCCTCGCCGCCGTTCCAGGACCGAAGCCTGCTCCTGAAGCTAATTATCATTTCTAATCAGAATCCGATTTTGCCTTATCGGTCAATTTTTGACTTCTCGGTTTCGACCATAATGGTCAGATCCTGCCCGTCTTTCTCTATAAGACCGCCGTGGAGGTGAATGAAGAATGGAAATCTCGCCCAAGGATCGAGAACAGGTTTACCGGTCCTTACCAGCAAAACGTCGAACGATTGTCCTGAAGACCGGCATCCCATCATACCTGGTTCCGGCTATCTTAAAGTGGCTGAAGCGACGAATGTTGGCATCGAACGGAACGAGAGGCATCTGGAAACCAATTCCCATTCCGACCGGCATAGAAATCTGTTGGGAACACGGGGTATTGACCCTTAACGGGGCTTGCCCCGCCTGCACATCATAAAAACCACGGACAAACGCATCAAGGAATCTTGAGCAGTCACTTTTCGACGAAGACCAGCCTCACTTCTGAGTTTGATTCATATCAGTATGAACCAATGCTATTAGGTATGAATGAATAGCCTCGGCACATCAGCCCTGAAGGAGAGGTGGTCAGAATCTGCCTCTCTCTGAATCGAATGTCATCCACCGCCTGACTCGCCATCAAAAGAATATCTCGACTTGACAGTAATTATTCTTCTTGATATGAACAATAAGAAGCAATTCTGAGAGTTGGAGCAAATGGCTGAAAGTCGGGTAATCCGAGTGGTACGGAAATGCCACGAACTCAAGGAGCAAGGCAAGTCCTGGGACGAAATTGCGAGTGCTTTATCCTCACTCGGAGCGGAATATTTGATGGAAACGGGCGAGCCGTATAAAGTCGGAACGCTAATGACGATGTACTCCAATAATAAGCACAAGATTCTTTCTGATTATGAACGAGATGAACGAAATGAAAAAGAGCCACCAGATGAATTGAATGCGATGATAAAAGGATATGTCCAGGAAGCACTAGAGCAGCGATTGCCGAAGATGGAAGAAGCCCTAACATCTCGTGTCAAAGAGATGATCCGAGACGAGATCTCCCGCCAGTCAGTTGGCGGCACTGGCTTCTTCAGCGAGCCGAAGCAAGAAGATAATGACCTGCCCCCTGAGCCAAAGGAAATCGGGAGGAAGCCAGGAACGAAAGGCAAAGGAAGGTCAAGACAGAACCGGGACTACGTTCGGCACACTGTCACCGTCGATTCTACTCTTTGGAGGCTTTTTGAGCAGGACATGAAGAGACGGCGAGTTTCGTCGGCTAGCAGGATGATGGATGTCATCCTTTGGAATTATTATGGTAAACCTACTCTCTCATATATGACCGAATCCGAGAAACCGCAGAAAGACAAAGGAGAAAATCCGAAGCCTGGATGTGGTGAAGAATGATCCTTTCAGGGAAGGTTTTTCTGGTCAGGAGGCATAGGCATGGATGACCCGGACGAACCACGCGTGGGCATCTTTTTTTCGTGGACGCCGCGAGGCTGATCCACACATGCCTGTTAGAATCAATGGAATTCAAAGGGCTCCTGGTTCCGAAGAGTTTCTTACTGTTCGGGAGCTTGCCGAGGGAGAATTTCTTCGGATAGGCAATGAATGCCCGTCTCACGCGAATTTTTCCACTTGAATTTTCAGTCGCCTCTTGATTAGAGATTCACTGTGAGTAGAAGGACTTGAGGGATTCAGATTTTCTTGGAGGCTTGCACATGGCACCAGACTCTCAACGAGACAGCGTGGAGGACTTCATCAATCTTTATAACCTGCTGGTTGATCACATGGCTCGGACCTTGAGGGTCGAGAGCTACACCACTTTTTCCCGCTTATTGGATTCATATATCGACAGGAAACCCTGGGTCAGGAGAGAAAAGGACTGGTTAAGAAAAGTAGCCGATCTGCGCAACGCCATCGAGCATGAAAGATTCGAACCTTACAAATACATAGCGATTCCCACACCGAAGGTCTTGGACGAACTAAGACGCGTGCATGCTGCCTTCACCAATCCTCCTCGCGCGATTCCCACTTTTCAAAGAAAAGTAGCTATCGTGGCACCCGACGACTCACTGGCGACCATCTTGAAAATTGTCCACGAGAACAAGTTTTCACAGGTTCCGGTTTACGAACAGAAGAACTTCAGGGGATTGATCACCGAGAACGGCCTCACAAGGTGGATTTCTTCCCATGTTGTGGATCGAGGCGGCTCGGTGGATTTCGGGAAGGTTACTGCCAGGGAAATCCTCCAGAGTGAAGAAAAGCGAAAGCCGTGGCAGTTTACCTCCGGGAAAACGGAGGTCGGGAAGATCAAGCAATTCTTCGTTGATCAAAGACTCCTCGAAGCGGTGATTATTACCACGACCGGCAAGAAAGACGGCACTCCCATAGGGATGGCTTCTCGTTGGGAGATTGATAAGCTGGGCTAGTATGATACCTGTCATCAGATGATGAGTTCGGGAATCGATGCGACGACCATGCCAAACGCTGAATCTCAACGATTCAATGGCTCATTACCACAAATCACTGACCGGAGATTATGAATAATCGCCCGCGGATCTTTTCAACACGCAACAACAGACTGCCCTGTCTGCACCAACGGAGGCAGGCCAAATTTCTCCCCTCATTTGACTTCATTTGACACACGTCCTTGATAAAATGCCCCCCAGGTTGCCTGTGAACCATTCAGGAAGACGGACCAAAAAGAAAGGGGGGGACCGTTTTCCTGAATCGGCGGGGCATGGGGAATGAACGGCTAGAACATCTCACTGGAACGGCCCTCTCAAGAAGCCGGGATGCCGACGCCGGGCGGGCAAGCCCCTTGCCAAGCGAGATTTTTCCCGGAAATGTTTTGAAAAGTCGGCTCTGGGGTGGTAAATTTCCAATACTGTTACGAATTCTCTGAACTCGTGTAAGCGAGAGGCCAATCATGATCTCCGACAGCTTCGCTCCCGGAGCGCGGGTCCTAATCCGCGATGCCGAGTGGCTGGTCCGCAGGGTTGATCGGACTTCGACCGGCGGACAGGCACTCAGAGTCATAGGAATTTCGGAATTGGTCAGGAACAAAGAAGCCATGTTCCTGTCCGAGATAGACCAGTCCATCGAGGTGTTGGACCCGGCTGACACAAAGCTAGTCCAAGACGAGTCCAGCTCCTATCAAGCAACGATCCTGTACATTGAAAGCCTTCTCCGACAGACTCCTCCCACCGACGAAAACCTCTACATTGGTCATCGGGCTGCAATGGACGTGGTGCCGTACCAGATGGACCCGGCAATTCAGAGTCTGAAGCAGCCGAGGCACAGAATCCTGATCGCCGACGCCGTCGGACTGGGCAAAACACTTGAGGCCGGAATTCTTCTCAGCGAGCTAATTCGACGTGGTCGAGGACAGCGGATACTCGTCGTTGCGGTGAAGAGCATGCTGACACAGTTCCAAAAGGAAATGTGGAGCCGGTTCGGCATTCCTTTGACCCGTCTGGATTCGATAGGAATTCAGAGAATCCGATCCCGAATTCCGACGAATCAAAATCCTTTCTACTATTATGACAAAGCCATCATTTCCATAGACACGCTCAAACAGGACGCCGAGTATCGGACATACCTTGAAAATGCCTATTGGGACATCATTGTGATAGACGAAGCCCAGAATGTAGCTGAACGAGGCACGGGAACTTCTTTGCGTGCGAAGCTGGCAAAACTGTTGTCCAAGCAATCCGACTCGCTCATCATGCTCTCAGCTACCCCGCACGACGGACGGGCTCGCAGTTTCGCAAGTCTCATGAACATGCTGGACCGCACTGCAATAGCGAACCCGGACAAATACGGTCCCGAAGACATTGAGGGACTCTTTATACGACGGTTCAAGAAAGACATCCAAGACCAGGTGGCATCCGCCTTCAAGGAAAGGAAGATCAGTGTCGCGCGTGCAAAGGCTTCCCCCTCAGAGGAGCAAGCCTTTGATGCTCTCGTAAATCTTTCCTTCACGAAGCTCACCGCCAGGGATAAGACTGGCAGATTGTTCAAGACGGTCCTCGAAAAGTCACTTTTCTCAAGTCCTGCGGCCTGCCTTGAAACAATCCGTAACCGGGTGAACCGGTTACGGAAGCTAGAAGATGCCTCATACGAACCAGACATTGAGTCCCTCGAAGATCTGGGACAAAAAGTGGGATGGATAAGCCACAAGGAGTTCAGCAAATACCAGAGGCTTGTAGCAGCTATCAAAGACAGTGGCTGGACTGGCAAAGATGCCGAAGACCGCCTTGTGATTTTCACGGAGCGGATCGAGACCCTTCGCTTTCTGAAAGAGCGTCTGACTCGTGATTTGCGACTCGATGAGAAACAGGTGGCGGTCCTCTACGGCACGGTGTCGGACATAGAACAGCAGGACATTGTGGAGAATTTTGGCAAGGATGAAGCTCCAGTCCGCCTCTTGATCGCTTCCGATGTGGCTTCCGAGGGCATCAATCTCCATTACCTGTCTCATCGCATGATTCATTTCGACATCCCGTGGTCATTGATGGTTTTCCAGCAGAGGAACGGGCGTATAGATCGCTATGGGCAAGAGAGCACCCCAGAAATCCTCTATTTGGTCACTCAGAGCGAAAATGCGAAAATCCGTGGTGATACTCGCATACTGGAAGTTCTGATTAAGAAAGATGAGCAGGCGGTGAAGAATATCGGGGACCCGTCTGCTCTCATGGGAGTTTACGACATTGACCAAGAGGAGCAGAAAACAGCAGAGGCTATTGAGGTTGGATTGAGTGAAGATGAATTCGAGGAAGCGTTGGAGGAATCCACATTCGACCCACTCGCAATCCTAATGGGCTCTGCCGAGTCTCCGGTAGGCAAAGAGGCTGCGACGAAGACCCGATTTTCTCCATCACTATTCAGAGATGACTTCGCGTACTCACAGGCAACAATCAAATTTCTGCGAGAGACGATGCCTCTGCAGGTAGATTTCGATGAAGAAAAGAGGTTGATGACCCTGACCGCACCCGACGAACTTCGGGAAAGATTCCGTTCCCTGCCCCCTGAAATCTGGCCTGATGACGGCATATTCCAGCTTTCTGCCGACATCAATTCTATTCAAAAAGAAATAAAGGCGTGCAGAAAAAGAAAAGACGAGAAGGCTTGGCCCCTAATTCACTATCTGTGGCCTTTGAATCCAGTTATCGAATGGCTGAATGACAAAGTGCTGGCTTCGTTCGGACGGCACGAAGCTCCAATAATGGCACTCAACGACGGTTTTGACCCGCATGAGGTATCGATCCTTATGTCTGGGCTCATCCCGAATCGCAAGGGACATCCGCTTCTCCATCACTGGTTTGGAGTCGTCTTCCGAGATGGGAAGTTCCAGAGGATAGAAGACCTGGACGCCCTGATTGGAAGGACCGATCTTGGCAAGAAAACGTTTCCCAACAAAGGGGATCATGTTGACCCTGCCCCATTGAAGACCCTCCTGCCTCAGGCAGTCTCCGAAGCGAAGAAGTGGATGAGGACTCAGCGCAAAACGTTTCAGGACAGCATGCAGGAAAAACTTGATCACCAGTTGGACGCGCTCGCGAACTTACAGGCAAAAAAATATGCTGAACTCGACCGAATGTTCGAGGGCAGTCTCCAAGCTGAACCAATTATCAAGACACGCAAGGAAAAAGAGAAAAGAGAGATAGACCAGGTCTTCGAAGAATATGCCGAGTGGGTGAAAGAGACGATGACGACTGAAGACAAGCCGTATATCAGGGTTGTTGCAGTGCTCAAGGGGGCCGACTGATGCCCATCGATCTAACCGGAATCGCCAACGAGAATGAGTTCTACACGTATCATTACCTGAGTTCCATTCTGGAAATCGATCTCAAAGAGGTTTTTGAGAGGTGGCGGCTCCGGGAGGAAGAAGGCGTACAACCTCCTTTCGCTTCGCTGCGTCAACTGGCCCGTAAATACTTCGAAATGAGGAGCCTGTTGGAGCGAGAGCGACGACCTGATGAACGAATGGCGATTCAGAGGGATTTCACGGGTTCGTTGCTTCCCGCCCTGGGATACGAATATCATCCGCAACTCAACGAGGTCGATCTGGGCCTTGGCGTTCCTGTAATCGGAGAAGTGACGAAGCCCAACGGAGCCCCTGAACTCTGGATCATTGAGGCTCTCGATTCTCCCGGAGAATCAACCGATCCTTTGCAGCTTTCATTGGCGAGCTGTCAGTTTCCCGAAGGTTCGACACCTGACCCGACATTGCTCGAACTCAGTCTTGAGGAGGTCATTTCAAGCAAGATTTTTGGGGCCTCAGAGCCCCCACGGTGGGTGATGATTGTTAGTGATAGCCAGATCGTCCTGCTGGATCGAGGGAAATGGAACGAAAAGCGGCTCCTGAGGTTCGACCTCCCGGAAATCTTTGGACGTCGGGAACCATCCACGTTAAGGGCTATGGCGGCTCTCATACACCGCGACAGTGTTTGCCCTGATGAAGGAGCCTCTCTACTGGATACACTTGATGAGAATTCTCACCGGCACGCCTTTGCAGTCTCCGAAGACCTCAAATATGCGCTCCGGGAAGCCATCGAGTTGCTTGGTAATGAGGCCGTCTATTACCTGCGGGAAGTGCTTCACGAAAAGGTATACGGTCGTGATCTCGCAGGCCAACTCACCGTTGAGTGTCTTCGGTACATGTACAGATTGCTTTTTCTCCTTTATATAGAGGCTCGCCCGGAACTCGGTTATGCCCCGATGAAGGCCGAAGCCTATCGTCTCGGATACAGTATCGAATCTTTGAGGGATGTGGAACTCGTCAAGCTTACGACCGAAGAATCCAAGAATGGCTATTTCATTCACGAATCGCTGAAGTTGCTTTTTGACCTGATTTACAACGGGTATCCTCCGGCTGAGAGCGGTGATGCTCAGCAGCAGGTACTCGGAGGAAGTCCTCAGCATCACGTTTTCAATATTCCGCCTTTGAAATCTCACCTCTTCGATCCAGGGCGGACCTTGCTTTTGAACCGGGTGAAATTCCGCAACCTTATTCTTCAGCGAGTGATCGAACTGATGTCCCTTTCCCGTCCGGGGAGAGGCAGAAACCGCCGCGGCAGGATTTCTTATGCCCAGTTAGGCGTCAACCAGTTGGGTGCCGTATACGAGGCCCTTCTCACCTACCAGGGTTTCTTCGCGGAGACCGACCTGTATGAGGTGAAGAAGGCGGACGAGGCGTACAACGAGTTAGAGACTGCCTATTTCGTCAATGCAGAGGATTTGGAGAAATATAAGGAAGAGGAAAAGGTCTTTGACGATGACGGGAACCTGAAGAAACGTAACTTCTCAAAAACCCCGGGTATTGGTTAGTCAGGACAACTGGGGTGGTTGCTCGGTTGGTCCGTTGTATCTGATCACTGAGGTTCGGGTAGGCCATTGATA
>Ga0247841_10001544_pt1 | contig 50823 bp, 52 predicted proteins | sample LaCruzMarch2015__2_FD_192410 | JGI IMG/M metagenome (GOLD analysis project Ga0247841, IMG submission 192410) | Freshwater microbial communities from meromictic Lake La Cruz, Castile-La Mancha, Spain - LaCruzMarch2015_18m | ecosystem: Environmental > Aquatic > Freshwater > Lake | place: Spain... | reverse complement strand
CAAGTTTTCGCTGGCCTCCTGAATTTTCATCCCGATCTTACTGGCAGATCAGGTTCCAAATGTCTATTTGTTTTTCACTTCATCCATTCAGGGCCTGCTTCAGCGCTTTTCAGATGAAACGGCTCTGGCAGGAAAGAAGGAATCCTGCGGCATAAGTTGGAGTCTCCAACCCCAGGCTAAGCCAGTGGAACTGGTATGCGGTTACATCTGGAACTCCGGAATGTCCTCGGGCTTCCTCGCAACCTCGCGCAGGCGCAGGGCCTGAATGATCTCGTCGAACTCCCTCACGGCATTCTCGTATCCCATCGGCTCCGGCTCCCGCTGCGGCTCCGTAATAACGGGCAACTCAAAATCATCGGGAGAATCCTTGCCCATTTGGCTCAGGATAGCGGCCCGCTCATTTTTTTCAATCTCTCAAGCGCTGCCTCCCCGCCATACCGCTTCACAAGACCGGCAAACGGCCCTTGATTCGGGTCGAGGTGGTGCCGCTTCACGAGTTGGAAAATGTCGGACCAGTCTTTCAGCGGATCTGACCGCTGCGGACTTGAGACCGCATGCAGCTTGAGGGCGACCATGTGCGATGACGATGGCACGCGACCCGCCCGCCGGACTCGCGCACCTCGACGATGTCCGCCTTGCCATTGAGCCCGAGTTGATCCGACCACACCGGCAGCGCGCGGAGCAGCTTCCATCCCGCCCGGTGCTCGAACCCCGGCAAGTCCGCGTGCTCGTGGTTCAGGTCGCCTCGCAGCGTGTGCTCGTTCGCGCTCCGCAGCCCGTCGTTAATCTTAAGTGCCGCCCGGCGCGGGCAGAAAAGATGGTCATTGAGCAGCGAGAGGGGGAGCGGCTCAACTTTGGCGAATGATAGCGCTGCCACGGTTCCGTAAGTGAGCGGAGCTACATTTCGAACCGCTCGATCTGCCGGGGCGGATGATCGGCCGGCCGGCCATTTTTCCAGGCAAGCAGCATTTTTGCGTGGGCGATCTGCTGGGCGAAGGATGGTGGCGGGCGATCTTCCATGAGCCGTGTGGACGCCTGCGAAACCTCGGGGAATCCGAGGTCGGAAGAGATCTCCTCTTCAGCGGAGGTGTGCGGCGAGGAGGCTTCGGGTTTCATCGTTGGCATAGCGGTCGAGGACCGTTTGAAACTCTCGGCTGTTCGTGTCGATTTGACAAATCGAAATCAGGTTGAGGATATCCGGCAAATCCCTGCCTTTTTTGAAGCGCTCGGGATTGAGCATCGCGTGGAGCTTGAGCGCGACGAGATGAAGTGGTTTGGGGACCGGAAGCAGGGAGCCTCCGAAGTCCAGCAGGTTCCGTTCGGCATAGAGCTTGGAGAAGGTTTCCGGGGAGACCAGCATCACATCCACCGGAAGCGATGGCGGGTCGGTGACCGGCGGATCCAGCCTCGCAAACGTCTCGGTCTGGCCGATCCAGTGGTATCCCACCGACTCAAAAACTGTCCGCCAATTTGGGAATGTTTCCACGGCCACAAGGAAATCGACATCCACCGTGGTGCGGGAATACCCATAAGCATTCACGGCGTGCCCGCCGATCACAAGAACGGCAAGCCCCTCGTGCGCCACAGCGTCTGCCAGCCGTGCGAAGACAGACATTTCAGGGTTCGGTGTGTTCATTGTGCGGTTTTCTCCCCGCCACTTCCAACAGAACTTCCTTGGCGCTCATAGCATGACAGTAGTTGATCCTGCGGGATTTCCAATCCCTAAGGCGAAAGCTTCCCGGCCACTCCCAAGAGAATTCCCTTGGTGCTCATACGGACACGCATGCCACCACGATGGCGGGGTTGCGGGTTGGATATTGATTGGCTTTACAGCAACTCAATCAACTTGATTTCAGCGGGCAACCGGGCGCGACGAAGGCTATCCCCTTCGGCATCCTTGCCCTCCACCACATCGCCCACCACAACGCCTCGTTGCCCGCAGACGATGCGCGGCGGTTCCGCCGGGTGATCGTCGTCATCCCGTTTACTAGCATCATTGAGCAAACAGCGGGCGTGTATCGCAAGCTGTTCGAGCCGGAGCTTGGCTCGGACTACGTGCTGTAACATCACAGCGCCGTCGCTCCGCGCGAACGGGCCGAGGACAAAGGCCAGCGAACTGAGCGTCTTGCCACTGCCCGTCGGCGCAGTGAGCGTGAACAGGCCGGACGGTTGAGTCGCCGCAGCCAGGCAATCGTCGAGCAGCTTGCGTCGTCGTCGGTTTTGCGCGTAGAATTTCATGCCCTTACCAGTTTGAAGCTATTCCGGAGATGCGCCCTTGGGCAGAGGAATCGGAATCGAACTTGTCCCAGGTCATGGTTTGCAGAATGCGAAATTGGAAATGCGGAAGGGGTAAATTTTCCGTTGGACGACGGCATTTTCCAGGATTCATGCGGCGGACGGTAAGAACCTGTGAAATAAATAGGAAAGGCCGCGTTGCTGATGGATTTTCCTATTTATTTCACAGGTTCTCAGGCCTCTACCCGGTCAAAGAGTGTCCTGCCAAGAAATAGAGATTTCGAATTTTGGATGCAGAATTTGAATCGGGGGGGCGTTTTTCTCCGCGCCCCTGCGCGCAGAATCGCCCGGGTTCAAGCGGGCGGGAAATGGCGAGATTCCCGGTGATGGCGCGCCGCCTATCCCGGCGGCCAGCCGAGGGGGCGTCCGCCGAGCAGGTGGACGTGGAGGTGCGGGACGGATTCCCCGCCGTCGGGGCCGTTGTTGACGACGAGGCGGAAGCCGGTGGCGCATTCGGATTTTGCGATGCGGGCGGCTGTCAAAAGAAGGTGTCCGAGAAGGCCGGCGTCCTCGGTTTCCGCGATCCGCGGGACCGCACGCTTCGGAACGACAAGGATGTGCACCGGCGCCTTCGGATCGATGTCGCGGAACGCGAAGCAGAGCTCGTCCTCGAACACGATGTCCGCCGGAATTTCGCGCGCGGCAATTTTTTCAAAGACGGTCATGTGAGCTGGAGGTGGAGGTCATTGGCGCGGTGGCGGAGTTCTCCGCGGATGAACGAGACGATTTCCCCCTGGAGTCCGGAGCAGTCGCGGCGCCAGTTTTTGGCCGAGCGGAGGCGCTTGACGCACCGGTGGAGGTCGCAGAGCTCGACCTGCTCGGCCTCCGAGCCGACCAGATCGCGGAGGCGCGCCCGCAGGATCTCAAAAAACAGGAGCTCGTATCCCTCGCCGGCGTCGCGGGCGATTTCCTCGAGCGAGATCCGCACGGGCGGGGGCATGGTGCGGAAATACTGCGCCACATCCGAGTAGCCGATCACCTGGAGGACCGACTGGACCACTTTTTCGATCCGGGGAATCGAAACCACCTGCTCGTTGTAATCCTGCTCGAGGTAGCTGGTCACACTCTCGGTCACATGGTCGGCAAGCCACCACTTTTTGTAGCCGGCGGCCTCGGCGGCGCGGACGAGTGCCGAGACAAGCCAGCGGCGCTCAAAATGGATCACGCTCCCGTCATGAAACCGCACGAGCGGAAGTCCGTCACGGAGCGCGATCATGCCTTGAAAAAGAGTTCGGGTTGCGCGGGCGTCCGCCCACCGCGTTTTTCGAACGATTGGATCTCCTCGATGAAGTCGCCGATCTCCTGAAATTGACGGTAAACCGAGGCGTAGCGGACGTAGGCGACCGGGTCGAGGTTATGAAGTTTTTCCATGACCTTTGCGCCGATGATCCGGGTGGAGACCTCGCGCTCCTGCGCGGCTTCCAATTCCAGGGTGATCTGCTCGACCGCATCCTCCATTTCATCCAGCCCAATGGGACGTTTCTCGCACGCCTTGGCGATGCTGCCCAGCAACTTTTGGCGGTCGAAGCGCTCATGGCGGCCGTCGCGCTTGATCGCGAGCATCTCGATGCGTTCGAGCTGCTCGTAGGTTGTAAAACGGGCCTCGCAGCCCAGGCACTCCCGGCGCCGGCGTATGCTCCCCCCGTCTTTCGACAGGCGGGAATCAATCACTTTGTCTTCCAGGGAACCGCACTTCGGGCATCGCATATTGTGTGCAAACGGGGGCAAATCCACAATCCACCACAACATGTTGATCGGTCAATTCTTTTGTGAGATTTCGGAAGCTGCCGGAGTCCCATCAACGAATGTCTTTCCGGGCGCAGAGGCGGCTCCGAGAAAAATCCGTTCCGGGACAGATCGCAGATTGCCATCGGCGGGAGAATCGCTTAGCAAACCCACATGAGCGACCTGCGCATCGAACCGGCCACACTGGACGACCTGGCGGAATTGACAGACTTGCTCATGGGGCTGTTTGCGCAGGAAGAGGACTTCACGCCGAACCGGGAAAAGCAACTCCGCGGGCTCCGGCTCATCCTTGAGCAACCCTCGCGCGGGAGAATCTTTGTGCTGCGGAGCCCGGCCAAAATCATCGGCATGATCAACCTTCTGTTCACGATCAGCACGGCGGAAGGCGGATTCGTCCTGCTGCTTGAGGACTTCGTCGTCCGCGAGGAGCATCGCAGGCAGGGATACGGGTCGCGACTCCTGAAGCATGCGATCGAGTTCGCCCGCCAAAAGAAATTTCTGAGGATCACGTTGCTGACCGACCAGCCGGGGGAATCGCGCCGGTTTTATCTGAAGCATGGATTCGTCCAGAGCGGGATGATCCCGATGCGCTACATGTTTTCCAATGAGTCCTGATTGCGCGCGGGTGGACCTCGGACGGGCCGCGCGCTGCGGGCGTCCGGAAACGATTTTTTGCGAAGGCAAGCTGCCCGTCGAGGTGGCGGAGATCGCATCGGTTCTGCGCGGGGCTGGGCAACCGGTGCTCGCCACACGCGCCACGCACAGCCACTTCGAGCCGGTCAAAAAATTATTTCCCGAGGCGGTCTGGCACGTCCGGGCGCGTTGCATCACGATCGGCGCGGCCGCGGCCGCGGGCTCGCGCTTTTCCGCAGGAGTCGTTTGCGCCGGGACGTCGGATCTGCCCGTGGCGGACGAGGCGGCCATCACGCTGGAGTCGTTCGGGCAAAAGGTCGAACGTGTCACCGACGTCGGCGTGGCCGGGCTCGACCGTTTGCTCGACGAGCTTGGCCGGCTGCGCGCGTGCGGGGTTCTGGTCGTTGTCGCAGGAATGGAGGGCGCTCTCCCCAGCGTCGTCGCGGGCCTTGTCAAGCGGCCGGTGATCGCCGTTCCCACGAGTGTGGGCTACGGGGCAAACTTCGGAGGCCTCGCCGCCCTCCTCGGCATGCTCACCAGCTGCGCAAACAAAGTCACGGTGGTCAATATCGACAACGGGTTCGGAGCCGCGTGCGCCGCCGATGCCATTCTGCGCCTCGCGGCGGAACCCGAATGAAAGCCTTCGTCCTCGGCGCGGGGCTGGGCACCCGCCTGCGTCCACTGACCGAAAAACGCCCGAAACCGCTTGTCCCTCTCTACGGAAAACCGCTGATCACGTTTGCCCTTGACCACTTGATCGCCAGCGGGATCGAGTCGTTCGCGGTCAACACCCATCACTGCCCGGAAGCGTACCACCCCGTCGGCAGTTCGTATCGCGGGCATCCCCTGGCCTTCCGTCATGAACCGGTTCTTTTGGACACCGGCGGCGGGATCAAAAATGTCGAGGACCTCCTCGGGGACGAGCCGTTTTTGGTTTACAATGGCGATGTGCTCGCGGACTTCCCTCTGCGGCCCGCCATCGACCGCCACCTTTCCTCCGGAAACCCCGCCACCCTCATCCTCCGTTCCTCCGGCGGACCGCTCCACGTCCAGTGCCGCGACGGACGGGTGTGCGACATCCGGAATATGATCGGGCATTCCGACGCCCCACCGTTCGTCTTCACCGGCATCAGCATTCTCTCGCCGGAAATTTTCCGCCACATCCCGGCGGGAGAGATCCTTTCGATTATTCCGGTTTACCTGTCCCTGATCCGGGCCGGCCTAACGGTCGGAGGGACCGTGGTGGACGGCGGCCTCTGGTTTGACATCGGAACCCGCGACGCCTACTTCGGCGCTCATGATCTGCTCCGGCCGGGAGGACATCGCTTGTCCTACCTCCCCGATGACTGGCCTCATCCGGTCCAGGAGCCCGCGGAGGTTTCCCCGTCCGCTCAAGTGAATGGCGTGTGCTCGATCGGCCGGTCCTCCCAGATCGGAGCGGGCGCGGTTCTGGAGGATTGCGTCCTTTGGGAGAACGCAACCGTGCTCCCCGGCGCACACCTCACACGCTGCGTGGTCCGCGACGGCAGCGAGGCGGCGGGCACGGCGCTGGGAGTCGACTTCTGACCCGCCACGCTGCGATTTCCAATGGGACGCCCCTGATATTCCTCCTTCAAATCCGCCGGGGATTCCGATGCAATGGGAACATGCATCTGAATGACGTCGTCGGCTATTTGAATGAGTTGCTGGGAATTCCCGGCTTCGTTGACTGCCCGAATGCCTGGAACGGGCTGCAGATCGAAAACTCGGGAGGCCTCTCGCGGATCGGAGCGGCCGTGGATGCGTGCGAGGCGGTGATCCAGGAGGCGGCGGAGGCCGGGGTGGATCTGCTTCTTGTGCATCACGGACTTTACTGGGGCGGATCGGCCCCGTTGACGGGCGCGGCCTACCGGAAAGCACGCCTCGCAATCGAAGCGGACATGGCGATCTACAGCGCGCACCTTCCGCTCGATGCCCATCCGCGCCTGGGCAACAACGCCCTGCTGGCAGAACGCTTGGGACTGGCGGGAGGCGAGCCGTTTTTTTTCACGAACGGCCAGCCGATCGGATGGAAGTTCGCGACCGAGGTCAACCGGGAGGTTCTGCGGAACCTGCTGGAAACCGCGGTGGGACACCGCGTGCACCTGGCACCGGGCGGACCGATCGTCGCCAGAAAAATCGGCGTGGTCACCGGCGGCGCGGGCGGGGACATCGCGCGGGCCGCAGCCGATGGCGTGGATTCGCTGATCACCGGCGAGGGACCGCATTGGTCGTATACCGCGGCGGAGGAGTTGGGAGTCAACCTCTTCTACGCCGGGCATTACGCGACCGAAACCTTCGGAGTGAAGGCGCTCGCCGCCGACCTCTCCGACCGGTTCGCTCTCCCTTGGCAGTTCCTTGACCATCCGACCGGGCTTTGACCCGACCAGGAGAAGCCGGGACAAACCACCCCGGAATCTTCCGGCCTGCCCCGGATGCCAGGCCGCCTGGCAACGACATGGGCTTGCCTTCCTGCGGATTTTATCGAATCATCGCAGCCTGCGCCGGGGACATATCCCATACCTGTGCCTGGACATTCCAGAGGGAACCTCCCCGCGTCTCCAGCCATGGATTCACGACGAGCAACGATCACCGACGCGAAACCGGAAAGCATTTCCCTTGCGCGGAACAGCCTTGGCAAGATCCTGTCTTTCGCGGACATCCGTGCCGACGGAAGCCGCCCCTGGGATCTCCGGGTCCATGACGACCGCTTCTATGCGCGCGTGCTTGCGAACGGCACGCTGGGCCTTGGCGAGTCCTACATGGATGGCTGGTGGGACTGCGATGCCCTGGACGAGATGTGCTGTCGCGCCACGCGGGCACGGCTCGAAGAGCGGTTTTCCCTCAGTTTTCAGACGGTGATTTCCCTGGCCGCCTCGGTCCTCTTCAATCTTCAAAGCAAACACCGCTCGCGACATGTCGGCAAACGTCATTACGATCTGGGCAATGACTTTTTCGAGGCGATGCTCGATCCCTGGATGCAGTACTCCTGCGCCTATTTCCGGGACACGACCGACCTTGTCGAGGCCCAGAAGTTGAAGATGGATCTGATCTGCCGGAAGCTCGGATTGAAAGCTGGGATGCGGCTGCTCGACATCGGCTGCGGCTGGGGCGGGCTGGCGAAGTATGCCGCCCGGCACCATGCCTGCCAGGTAGTGGGAATCACCATTTCCCGGGAACAGCACGCCTATGCGCAAGCCGCCTGCCGCGGGCTGCCGGTCGAAATCCGCCTGCAGGATTACCGCGATGTTTCGGAGCCGTTCGATCGCATCGTCAGCGTCGGCATGATGGAGCACGTGGGCTACAAGAACTACCGCGCCTACCTGGAATCCGCCTGGCGCTGCTTGAAGGACGGCGGCCTGTTCCTCTGCCAGACCATCGGGGGCGAGAAGTCCATCACCCGCACCGACCCATGGATCAACCGCTATATCTTTCCCAACTCCATGCTCCCCTCCGCATCCCAGGTGGCACGGGCGGCGGAGGGATTGTTTGTTCTCGAAGATGCCCACAACTTTGGCCCGGATTATGACCGCACGCTTCTCGCCTGGGAAAAGAACATCCACGGAGCGTGGACCCGCTTCGCCGACCATTACGGGGAGCGGTTTCTCCGCATGTGGCGGTTCTATTTGCTGACCTGCGCGGGGGCGTTCCGCGCCCGCAGCATCCACCTCTTCCAGTTCCTTCTCTCCAAGGGGGGCGTCGAAGGGGGCTATGTCCCCGTGCGGTAAGGAGCCCGGCCGCTTTCTGCACGCGGAGCAGCACCATGCGGACTGGCTGGAAATTGGCCGCCCCCGGAGTGCCGCAGCCTGAACAAACCACGCGGAATTCCCTCTTCCGCCTTGAGATGCAAACGCCGACAGGACGAGCAATGCCGCTTGTCAAATCCAAAAAAACTTGCAAGGATTCCTGCCTCTCCCATGACTTTTGATCATTTGGAAAACTGGTATCTCAGGAAATACGATTCTTCGGAAGTCTTCGGGCCGGTGCGTTTCGATCAAATCAGGAACTGGGCGCAAGCGGCGCAAGTGAACTCGCATGACATGGTCTCGACCGACAAGGAGGTCTGGACGAAAGCCCCCATGATTCCGGATCTGGCCATGGACTGGCTGATCGAAGTGTCGGACAACCTCCTCTACGGGCCGACGACAGCGGAAGCATTGATCGAGTTTCACAGGCTCGGCGAAATCAACCGGGAGACAACCGTCATCAACTGCCGGACCGCCGACACCATTTTACTCGGCAAGGCCCCGTTTTTTACCGAGAAGGCGTCGTCCCCGGCACCGGAAAATGTCACCCACCCCCCGCAGATCGGAATCCGCGTCAACCTTCAAAAGCGCATCCGCGAGTTGGAATCCTCCCTGATCGAAAGCCGGCGTCAGCTCGAGACCGCGAAGGACACGATCACCAAACTGGAGTCGATGGTCAGGGAGTTGCATAACAAGCTGGCGGATCTCCGAGCGGGCCGGAAGTAGCGGCGGAAATCGCACGAAAAGAACTTTGGCGCAGGCGGGCCGATCCAGACCCCGGCGGCAAGGGGGCTATTTCCGCATGGCCAGGGAAGCCCCTTTGTAGAATTCAGGAATCAGCTTGAGATGTTGATGGGCGGCATTTTCTTTCGCAATCGTCTGGCGCACCAAGCTGATGATCTTGTCGGAAAAAGACTGTGCGGACAACGTGTAGCGTGCCGGCTCGGGGATCACATAAGTCAGGAACAGTTCGTCGTCGCGGGAGATGACGGACACATCCCCGGGAATTTCCAGCCTCATATTCCAAATGGTGCTGATGACGGCCAGGTAGTGATGGGAATTTGCCACCAGCAGGGCCGTGGGCCGGTCCTCGCGCGAAAGCAGCTTTTTCACGTTGCGTTGGATATCCCCGACCTCGGAGGTGTAGGCAATGAATTCTGCGGTCACTCCGGGCACGGAGGAGGTTCTGGCCGCCTCCAAAAAACCCGCCTCGCTGTCTTCGTCGCCCGCCAACCCCCGGCTGCCGTGCAGAAAAGCGATGCGCTTGTGCCCATGGGCGATCATGGCCCCGGCCGCATGCCGGCATTGGCTCCGGCGATCCACGTCCACAGAAGGCAAATTGATGCCGGGATAACAGGAACCGGCAAGCACACAGGGAGTCCGCGATGCATAAAACCACTTTTGCATGTCTTCGCTGGAAAGCAGAAGAATCCAACATTGATGCCTGTGCCTTGAGACAAGAGCGGGAAGCGCCGAGGCGCACCGCTTGGAAAAGAAGTTGGCGCCGACGTGAATGTCCAGGTCGATATTCAAATTGAACAAGGCGCCGCGCAATTCATTGATCCAGAAGGTGGATGAGGGAAGCCGGACATCCAGAGGCTTGGGAACAATCAAGCCGATGGAATTGGGCTGGGGGCTTTGGTTGCGGCATTTGGTGGACAAAAGCCGGTAACCGACCCCGTGTTGAGACCGGATCCATCCCTCGGCCTCGAGCGTCTTCAAAGCGGTCCGGAGCGTGTTGCGGCTCACCCGGAATCGCTGCACCAATCCGCGCTCCCCGGGCAGCCACTCCGTCCATGTGCCCCGGGCCACCTCATCCTTGATCAGTTCAAGCACTTGGGAGTGAAGAGAAACTCGCGAAGGAAGACGGTGCATGGAGAAAGACCCTCTGGGGTTGTTCGTGGGCATCACGGTTTTTTTACCGGCAAGGCAGGGAAGGGACGAGACATACGTCTGGTTACAATCATAATGATGGGCCGTCAACCCCCGGAAAGCCGCAAGCGGCGGGTCGCCGCTTCCACGGTTTGAAATCGTGATGATCGGGGCGCCGGCAACGAGGGAAATAGATCTTGCCCCGCGACCGCCTTCTCTGACAGTTTTCCCCCATTCTTGCGGGGTTAGCTCAGTGGTAGAGCGGCGCTTTTACACAGCGTTGGTCGGGGGTTCGAGTCCCTCATCCCGCATGCCTTTCCTTCCCCCACTCCCGGCATTGATATTATGAACGAAATCTGGATCAAATCCCTGAAGGTTCACTCGCGGATCGGGGTGGAGGAAACCGAACGCCAGCAGCCGCAGGAACTTCTTGTGGATCTGTGCATCCAGCCGCCGGCACCGTTCTCTTTCATGAATGACGATGTGATGCGGACGATCGACTATGCGGCCGTGGCCTCCCGGGTGAGAGGTCTTGCCGGGGAGGGATCCCGTCACCTCATCGAAACCCTTGCGGCCGACATCGCCCGCCTTCTCGTTGACGAGTTTCAAGCCGTCGTCGTGATCGTCGAGGTGCGGAAGTTCGTGCTCCCCAATGCGGACCATGTGGCGGTCCGATGCCGTCTGGAGCGTTGAAACGCGCTTCGCAACCGGGCAACCCTGCGCGGCTCCGGCTTCCTCCGGCGGCCGGCGTCGCCGCTGGCCGGAGAGATTCTCCTTTACGCATGCGGGGCGCGGGAGTGCAATAGACGCGTGCAGGAGCCGCTCTTCCCCATCACTTATCGGTTTCTCTTTCCAAACGGTGATCGGAAGGAATTTCGCGTGGACCTTGTGCGGCCCACACTGGCCCTCCAAAAGAAGGAGACCGCTTCTCCGCTGCCGGTCTGGACCGAGTTGACCCACCAACGGTGCGCAAACTGCCGGCTGTCTTCGAACCGCCACTCGCACTGTCCGGTCGCGGTGAATCTGGTGGATGTGGTGGAAGCGTTCCATGACGTCTTTTCCTTCGACGAGTCCGAGGTCGAGGTCGTCACCCCCTCCAGAACATTTTCCGCGCGGGTGAAGAACACCCAGGCGGCAGGTTCGCTGATCGGCATCTACATGGTCACGAGCGGTTGCCCGATCATGGACAAGCTGCGTCCGATGGTCCTGACTCACCTCCCGTTTGCGACCACCGAGGAGAGCGTTTACCGCTCGGTCACCATGTATTTGATGGCGCAGTATTTCCGTTCCAAGGAAGGCTTCGTTCCGGACTGGGATCTCAAGGGTTTCGCGAGGTTTTGCGACGAGGTGAATCTGGTGAACCAGTCCTTCGTGAAACGCCTGACGGACTGCGTCGAGAAGGATGCCGCGCTGAATGCAGTGGTGCTGCTGAACTGCTTTGCAAGCGCCTCCCGCCGGATGATCACCCAGGAGAAGTTTCAGGAAATTGAGCAGCTTTTCAACGCCCACTTCGACGGCCCGGCGGGCCTGTGAGCCGCCGCTTGTAATTTTCCCGGCTACATCTGCCGCATGGTCGTGTCGCGAAGGAACTTCGCATCGTCGCGGTCGAGGTAATCGAGCGTGAAGTGGAGGCCCCGGCTTTCCTTCCGGCTGAGCGCGCAATCCACCACGATCGAGGCGACGGTGACGAGGTTGCGAAGCTCGAGGAGATCGGTGGTGACTTTGAAATTCCAGTAGAACTCCTGGACTTCCGCATGGAGGTTGCGGAGGCGCGTGGCCGCACGCTGCAGGCGCTTGTCCGTGCGGACGATCCCGACATAGTCCCACATGAGGCGGCGGATCTCCTCCCAGTTGTGTGAGATCACGACCAGTTCATCCACGTCGGTGACCTGGCCGGGCAGCCATTCCGGAAGGTCGAATGCGACGCGGGGCGGGCGGATGCAAGCGGACTTTTCGAAGGCCTTGTGGGCGATGACAAGCCCCTCGAGGAGGGAATTGCTGGCGAGGCGGTTTGCCCCGTGGAGGCCGGTGCAGGAGACCTCGCCGATGGCAAAAAGCCCGCGGAGGGAGGTCTCGCCGCTGAGGTCGGTCTTGACCCCGCCGCACTGGTAATGCGCGGCCGGGACAACCGGGATCGGCTGCTTCGTGATATCGATCCCGTTTCTCAGGCAGGTCTCGTAGATGTTCGGGAAGCGGCCTTTGAGGAAGTCGGCCGGCTTGTGGGTGATATCGAGGAAGACGCACTTGCTGCCGCTGCGCTTCATCTCGGCATCAATCGCCCGGGCGACAATGTCGCGCGGCGCGAGCTCCTTCTGCGGGTTGTGGCTTTCCATGAAACGGTGTCCGCGCGCGTTGATAAGGACACCTCCTTCGCCGCGCACGACCTCGGAAATCAGGAACGACTTCACCTCGGGGTGAAAAAGGCAGGTCGGATGGAACTGGATGAACTCCATGTTCGCGATCGTGGCTCCGGCCCGCCAGGCCATGGCCACCCCGTCGCCGGTCGCGACATCCGGGTTTGTCGTGTAAAGGTAAACCTTCCCGCATCCGCCGGTGGCGAGCACATTGATATCGCTGCGGAGCGTCTCGACCTCCCCGGTCGCCTCGTTGAGCACATAGACTCCGACACAATTGTTCTGCATCGCGTAGCCGAGCTTGCCGGTCGTGAGGAAATCCACTGCCATGTGGTTTTCCATGACCTCGATGCGCGGGTGCCCGGCCACTTGATCGAGGAGTGTCCGCTCGATCTCCATGCCGGTGGAATCCTGATGGTGCAGGACGCGGCGCTTCGAGTGTCCTCCTTCTTTGCCGAGATCCAGCTCGGTGTTTCCGTTCGGCGCTCCGCGGCGGTCGAAGTGCATTCCCATGGCCGCGAGCTCGGCAATCCGCGCCGGCCCCTCTGTCACAACCGTCCGGACAGCATCCTCATGGCACAGCCCGGCGCCGGAGGCGAGCGTGTCGCGGATGTGGAGATCGAAGGTGTCCTCCCCGCTGGTGACGCAGGCGATGCCGCCCTGCGCCCACGCCGTATTCGAATCCGCGCTTCCGCGTTTGGTGACCACGGCGACGCTGCCCTTTTCGGCGGCTTTCAGCGCGAAGCTGAGCCCCGCGATCCCGCTGCCGATCACAACGTAGTCAAATTCTCTCATGCCAGTGGAGGAAGGGGAAGATTGTCAATGAGTCGCGTTCCGCCGAGGAAAACCGCCGCCACAAGCCGGCCGGGGAGATTCCGGTTTTTCAGTGCCTGGAGCGATGCGGCCTCCACCGCCTCGACATAATCCACCCGGGCATTCGGGATTTTTCCGAGGCTCTTTTTTGCGGAGGCCACGATGGCCGGAGGGGATTTTTTCGAAGCGGCCTCCTGCAGGGCGGCATGCATCAGCGGAGCCAGCGCCCGCTCATCAGCGCTCAGATAGGCATTCCGCGAACTCGCGGCCAAGCCGTCCGGCTCGCGGACCGTGGGATGTCCGAGCACCTTGATCGGAAAATTCAGATCGCGGGCCATCCGGCGGATGATGGCGAGTTGCTGCCAGTCTTTCTCGCCGAAGACCGCGTGGGTCGGCTGGACGATGAGGAACAGCTTGGCGACGACCGTGCAGACCCCCCGGAAATGACCCGGACGCGAGCGCCCGCAGAGGGAGGAGGAAAGGAGGGATTCCTCGACGGTTATCGAGCGGTCGGGAAAATACAGTTCTTCCGCCGAAGGCATGAAAAGCGCATCGGCTCCGGACAACTGGCAGACGGCCAGGTCCTTTCGCCAGGGTCTCGGATAGGCGGCAAAATCTTCCTTGGGACCGAACTGGGCCGGGTTGACGAACAGGGAAACCACGACGGACCCCTTGCGTCCGGCCAGCACGCGGGCCGAACGGATGAGCTCCGCATGGCCGTGGTGGAGAGCTCCCATCGTAGGCACAACGACCATGCGCCCGGTCCGGTGCTTTCGCCAGGCCCGAAAGGACGCAATCGTTTTTGTGACCTTCATCTCAGACCCTGTGAAACAATCAGGAAAAAGCCGCGCACGGGCATGCCCGTGCCCTCTGGTTTCTCGGCCGGGAATGGCTGCCGGATTTTCAAAAGAGGTCTCAGCGGGCGGCGGGAGAAGCGGATGGCGCGGCCGCAGGAGGGGCGGACGCCGTGGGGGAGGCACTCGGGACGGGCGAATTGAGAAGGCTTTCCTGAATCGCCGTCTTTCCCCCCGCGCTTCTGGCCGTAATGATCGAAAGCAGGAGCGTGAGCGCAAAAAACGCCACCGCCAGCCAGGAGGTGCCCTTCACCAGCACATTCGTGGTTTGTGCGCCAAACATGTTCTCTGTCATCCCTCCGCCAAAGGCCGCCCCAAGCCCCTCGCTTCGCGGGCGCTGCATCAGGACAACCAAAACGATCAGGAAGCAAACCAAGACGTGCAACGTGATGAGAAAAGGCAGGACAATAAACATAGCAAGCCGCATACCTTAATCCATGAAACGTCCTTGTAAAGACGGGATCAATGATTTTTCAGGATCAGGAAAATCACGGCGGAAGCCAGCAGAACCGCGAGGGGAAGGAAGATAAACGTGACAACCCGTTGGTGGCCCTTGCGGCGACTTCTGAAGAAACCAAGGATCCCGTGGCGCCTCCAATGCCGTTCCGTGGGAACAATCACTTCGCGCGGCCCGTTCGCGAGAGCCGTCTTCAGGGGTTGCTCAAACGGAACTTTGGGCTCGGGCGGGCGGTGCCGGGCGCCCCGGACTGCGGGGGGCACGGCACCGGCCTGCTCGTCGTTCCCGGCAGGCGCCACCTTCTCCTTGCGGGGGGAAATGCGAATCTTGCCTCCTCTGGCCGGCGCGTCGGAGTCACCAGGTTCGGTTACATGAAGAGGATGATGAGGAAATTCCATCTCAAGCGAGCATCTTCACAATTCCCCTTGAAAAGGCGAGCCCATTTCGCGCGTCCGCTTCGTGCGCCTGCCCCGGATCAAACAGCGCCGCCGCGGATCTTCGCCTTCCCGCGTTCCCGCTTCTCTTCGAGCCGGGCGAGTTCCGAGACGAGCTGCCGCCGGATCTCCTCCTTCTCCGCAGGGTCCGCCGTCGCCATCTGACCATCAAGAAAAATTTTCTTTTCGGCGATCTTTGCATTGATTTCGCTGTCCACCTCCGCGATCTCCCGCTTCTGGGCATCGGTGAGGCTGGTGGTGGGCGCGGATTTTTCCAAGCGGCTCATGGCGAGTTCGTAGGCGGATTTCATGGGTCCATTTTGCCGGAAACGTGGCGGAACGACAGAAAAATTGCAGGACCGGACGCAATCGTGTTTAGTGGTGGGCCTGATGTCATTCCTGAGGATTTTGAGCACCGATTTTGATGGGACGTTGATTGGACATCCGTCCGACGGACGCTGTGTGCCCGCATTCGGGGAGGTGCTGCGGAGGCACCGGGATGCCGGCGGGGTCTGGGTGCTGAACACCGGACGGAGCGTGGAGCATGCGATCGAGGGGCTCGCGCTTTTTTGCGCCCCCGCCGCACCGGACTTCCTGCTCACCTGCGAACGGGAAATTTTTTCCGGGAACGGCGACGGGACCTGGACGCCGCACTCCGAGTGGAACGCGCTCTGCACGGAGCGGCACGACACGCTTTTTGAAGTTGCTGCGCCGGTCGTTTGCGCCATCTGCTCGTTTGCGGCGAGGTCTCCGGATGTGACGATCATCGAGGAGGAGGGGCGGCCGGCAGGCCTCGTCACATCGAGCGAGAAAATCATGGACGAGGTTGCGGCGTTTATCGAAAACGAGAGCGTCGAGCATCCGGATTTTTCCTACCAACGCAATACCGTCTATCTGAGGTTCTGCCACCGGGATTACCACAAAGGTTCCTCCTTGGGGGAGGTTTGCCGGATGCTCCAAATTGATCGCTCCGCCGTCCTGGCAGCGGGAGATCATTTCAACGATCTCCCCATGCTCGACGGACGCTATGCCGCCTTCCCGTGCTGCCCGTCAAATGCGATTCCCGAGGTCAAGCGCACCGTGCTGGCTGCCGGCGGGCATGTGGCTTCCCTCCCGGCGGCCGACGGAATTGCCGAAGCTTGGAAAGCCTTTCACCGATGACAGACACCCTGATCAACATCCTGCGGAAGAAACTTGGCCCCGGAGCCGTTCAGACCTCCCCGGCGCCGGAATATTCCGGGGATAAATGGTTTGCAAGAACCGCGCCCGACGCCGTGGTTTTCCCCTCCACGACCGCGGAGGTTTCCCTGATCATGCGGGAATCCTCCCGGGCAGGGGTTCCGGTGACCGCGCGGGGTGCAGGCCATGGATACGTCGGCGGCTGCACCCCCGTCCGCAAGGGGCTCGTGCTCTCGCTCGAGCGCATGAACGAAATCCTCGAAATCCATGCGAAGGATTTCGTCGCCGTCGTCCAGCCGGGGGTCATTACCGGCGACCTGCAGGATGCCGCCAAAAAGAAAAACCTTCTGTATCCGCCGGATCCCGCAAGCCTCAAGGATTGCAGCATCGGCGGGAATATCGCGACGAATGCCGGCGGCCCGCGCTGTTTGAAATACGGGGTGACGCGCAGCTACGTCCTCGGGCTTGAAGCCGTTCTGGCCGACGGGACGGTCGTCCGCTGCGGCGGGCGCACCCACAAGAACAAGACCGGATTCGATCTGGTCGGGCTCTTCACCGGATCGGAAGGGTTGCTGGGGATTGTGACCGAGGCGACCCTGCGGCTCATTCCGCTGCCTCCCGCGCAAGCGACGCTTTCCGCCGGGTTCGCCACGATGGATGCCGCCGTTGCTGCGATCCAGGCGGTTTTCTCCGCGGGGTTCCTTCCGGCGGCCGTTGAGGTGGCCGACCAGTTCACGCTCGACGCGGCGCGCTCCTACCAGCCCGGCGCGCAATTCCCCCCCGGAAATGCGCAGGTGATCATCGAGGTGGACGGTCAGCCGGCGAGCGTTCGCGGGGAGGCCAAATCGCTGGAGAAAATCCTGCTGTCCGCCGGGGCGCTCGCGGTCCAGAAAGCCACGACCCCAGAGGCGTGCGCCAAGCTCTGGGAGCTCCGCCGGGTTTACTCGCAATCCCTCAAAGCCACCGGGCTCAAGAAGCTCAATGAGGACATCGTCGTCCCGCGCGGGCGCCTCGTGGACCTCGTCCGGTTCGCCGGACGCCTGCAAAAAAAATCCGGTTTCCCGATCGCGTGCTTCGGGCATGCCGGAGACGGAAACATCCACACGAACATCATGGTCGCCAACCCGGACGATCCCGCCGTCCAAAAAAAATCCCGGGCGGTGCTCGACGAGCTTTTCCGCCAGGTGCTGGCATGGAACGGCTCGATCACCGGCGAGCACGGGATCGGCCTCGCCAAGAAGCCGTGGTGGAACCAGGCCGTTCCGGCCTCCACCCGCGCCCTCCACAAAACCCTCAAATCCGCCCTCGACCCGAAAGGCCTCCTCAATCCAGGAAAGTTTGTGGATGTCTGAGGCTGCAAAATAAAATCGGTTCGACTTGGCGCATGACCGGCGGCACAATGGATTGCTATGCCACTCGCCGCACGTCTTGACCGGTTTGGTCCCGCTTCCGAATCCCTCACCGTTGCCGACCTTCCCGTTCCCGGCCCGGGACCGGATGAGGTTCTCCTCGAGATGCTGGCGGCCCCGGTCAACCCGGCGGACATCAATGTCATCGAAGGGACCTACGGCGACCTGCCGGCCCTGCCCGCCACGATCGGCAACGAAGGCGTGGGCCGCGTCGCGGCAACCGGCTCGAACGTCCGCCATCTGCAGCCGGGGCAAATGGTCCTGCCCATGGCCTTCGGAACATGGTGCGCCAGGATGGTCGTTCCCGCCTCGGATGTCGTCCTGCTCCCGGAGGGACTGGATCGCTTCCAAGCCGCCATGCTGACGGTCAACCCGGCGACCGCCTGGCGGATGATGCACGATTTTGTGAAGCTCGCACCCGGCGACTGGATCGTTCAGAACGCCGCGAATTCCGGCGTGGGACGCAGCGTGATCCAACTCGCGCACGCTCTCGGGTGGAAGACGTTGAACACCGTGCGCCGCGAGTCGCTCGTGGAGGAGCTTCGCTCGTCGGGTGCGGATGTCGTGGTCACCGAGGAGTGCGACCTGCGCAAGGAAGTCAAAGCCCTCTGCGGGGGCGCGAGGCCGAGGCTCGCCCTGAACGCGGTCGGCGGCCCGAGCGCGCTCAACATCGCAGGCGCGCTCGCCCGGGGATCGACGATGGTCACCTACGGCGCGATGAGCAAGCAGGCGCTCAAAATCCCCAACGGGCTCCTGATTTTTCAAGAGCTGAAATTCCAGGGCTTCTGGCTCAAGCGCTGGAGAGAGCGGGCTGCAAATGCCGTCCGCCAGGAAACCTACGCCGCTCTGGCGGGACACCTGAAGGCCGGGACACTCTTCACGCCGGTGCACGCCGTGTTCCCGCTCGCCCGAGCCGCCGAAGCCGTCCTCGCCGCCGCGCAGGACCAGCGCGCCGGAAAGGTCCTGCTCGATCCGGCCGCCTGATCTCCCATGTTTTTCCGCCATCTCGTTCTCAAAAGTTTCTCGAAGCTCCGGCACGGCTCGCTCGCCGTCGAGCTCCCGGACGCGACGCGCCGCACTTACGGAGGTCTTTATCAGGGCGTGCATGCGGAGATCCGGATTCTGGACGAGAGGTTTTTCCGGCGCTGTTTCCTGTTTGGCGCCGTCGGATTCGCAGAGAGCTTCATGGCCGGAGAGTGGGAATCCCCGGACCTCACAAATGTCATCACCTGGTTCATCCTGAACTCCGGCACCTCCGAGGCATTGGAAAAACCGCGCCCTCACGGATCCGGGTTTTTTAACATCTTCAATGTCGTCAGCCGCGCAATCTCCAAACGCCGCCCGGGCAGATTTCAAAGCAGCGGGAAGAATCCCCGGGATCACCTCGGCCACGACTTCTTCAAGCTCTGGCTCGATCCCACGATGACGTATTCCTGCGGGTATTTCGACTCGCCCGCAACCTCGCTCGAGGCCGCGCAGGTGCGCAAATACGACCAGCTCTGCCACAAACTCCACCTTTCCCACTCGGATGAGCTGCTCGAAATCGGAAGCGGATGGGGAAGCTTCAGCATCCATGCCGCCAGGCACTGCCAGTGCAAGGTCACGACCGTCACCCTCTCGGAAGAGCAATTCTCCGAGGCCTCGGCCCGCATCCAGGAAGCCGGACTCTCCGACCGGATCGAAATCCTGCTCTGCGATTACCGGGCGATCCGCGGGCGCTTCGACAAGATCGCTTCCATTGAAATGCTCGAGTCGGTCGGCGACCGCTTTGTCGATGAGTATTTCTTGAAAATCCACCGGCTTTTGAAGCCCCGCGGCCTCCTCGCCCTCCAAACCGTCCTGTGCCCGGACCGCCAATACCAGAACTTCCGGGACGGCGTGGATTTTATCCAGAAACATATTTCCCCCGGCACGCAGCTCATGTGCAACGCCCGGATCGCGGAAGCAATGATCGCATCCGGCAACCTCAACCTCCTCGACTACGAGGACATGGCCCCGCACTATGCCCGGACGTTCCGGATCTGGAGAAAAAATTTCGAGTCGAAGGTGGATGCCATTCTGGCGCAGGGATTCGACGGCACGTTCATCCAAAAGTGGCGCTACTACCTTTGCTACTGCGAAGCCGTGTTCGGCACCCGTCATATTACCGTCGCCCAGGCGGTCTATTCGCGCCCGAACAACATCGCTCTCCCGTCGCCGGTTTACCCGGTGTCCACGGCCTGACTCTCCGGGGTGGCGGGGCCATCGATTCGGAAATTTTTTGCGAGGAGCTGTTCGAAGTCTTTCATCGCGGAGGCAAGTTCGTTCCGCAGGCGCGCGGCATGCGGCGAGGGATCGAGAGGAGGAGCGAAGATCGACTCATATCGCGTGGCAAAAGTTTTGTGTTCGCGAAAATCCCCCGCTTGGCGAAACAACTGCCGGACCCCCTCCCCCCGGCTCGTCGCCATCCGGATTTTTTCGAGGGCCGCCGACTCGCAGACCGCGCCAGAAGCCACGTCCTCAAGCTGCCGGCAGACGAAAAGGCGGCATCGGGCGGGACGCTGCGCGTAAATGGCGCAGCACGATTCCTGATGGGCGGGACAGGGCTGCGGGATGCAGGCTTTCCTGCGTTTGACCTTGAGTCCGAGCGCGGCGAGTTCCCTGGCGGAGTCGCCGGGCTGGAGCGTCACACTGTGAAACAACATCCCGTTGCAGCACATTCCACAAACCGCGCAGAGACGCACGGCCGCTTCGCCCGTCCCGGTGGCATTCATGGCGGAGGCCCGGAAAAAACTCAGGCCGCGTTGAAGAGGAGCATTTGCTCCTTGTTGACCTCTTCCTCTCCGCGCCGGCTGCGCTCGACGCGGCGGATATAGTAGTCGAGAACGTAGTCGGGGATCCCGGTGATGCGGGCTTTGGAAAACTCCTCGATCGCCTTGTCCCACTGGCGCTCCCGGTAATGGAGGACCCCGGTCCAGTAGTGGTTGCGGCTGCGCTCGCGCTCCGGTGAGAGGCCGTGCTTCGGCGAGAGAATTTCATAGAGCTCGACCCGGCGGCGCTCGCCGGCCGACTTGATGACTTCGATCGGGCGGACTTCCAGCGTTTCCGCCGCCGGCTCGTAGGTCTCGGGACCGATGAGGATCCGGCACCCGTAGGTCGCGCACGCCGAGCAGAGGCGGCGCGCGAAATCCACGACCGGTCCGGCCACGCTGAAGCTTCCGAGCCGTTCCCCGCCATAGGCTGCGGCGATCATCTCGCCGGAATTGATCCCGATCCGGAAATCCAGGCGGCGCTGCCAGGTGGCATCGCATTCCTTGTTGAGGTCATCCAGCCTCGAGGCCAGATCCAGGGCTGCACGGCAGGCTTTGGCCGCGTGCCTTTCATCGGGCAGGGGAGCCCCGAAAACGACGCGCACGCTCTCGCCGCCGCACTCGTCAAGATACCCTCCGACCTCGACGAGGTAATCCGAAGCGGTGCGCAGGTAGAGGTTCGTCATCGACGCGTAGTTCTCCGGCGTGAGGAGCTCCATCAGCTCCGAGTGGTTGTGGACCGCCACGACAAGCACCGTCCCCTCCTGAAGCGCGCCGGGAAAATCCAGCGGGACGTTGGAGTTGACGAGCTGGTTGAATGCTCCGCGGGAAAGCCGCTGGCCGAAGAGCCGTTCCATGAGCTTCTTTCGGGATCCGCTGCCCGTCCGCCCGTAGGCAAGCCCGATGAAGAAACTCGTGAGAACGGCGAAAACCGGGGGGAACGGCGAGAAGAAAACATTGTAGAGCGCCAGCACCATGGAGCCCGTGAACAGCAGGAGCACCGCTCCCAGCGCAACGATCGTCTTCAGGATCGGCCGGGTGATGTCCACCGTCGTCCAAGCGGCGGCGAACGCCAGAACAGCAATCAGCAACACATGCATCCCCCCCTGGGTCAAAGTCGGATTCTTGAGCTTGTAGGCCTGCATCAGGACGGGGGTGAGCGTGTTTGTCAGCCAGCCGGTGGCATACAAAACAAGCACGACAGCGGCCGAAACCGTGCCGATCAAAATGGTGGCTTTCAGATATCTCATGGTTCTCGCAAAAGACCGCCTCAACCCGGAGGCGCGAACGCAGCCGGCAGTGGAAAACTCCGGGCGCCGCGGCAGCGGATCAGGGCAGACTCAAACAATTCATATTACGGAAACTTTCGCGCAAGTCACGCACAGGAATTCCTTTTTCCGGAGGTCATCGGGAAGCCGTGCTCCAGGGAGGCGCGCGTCATGGTTTTGCCCCTTTTGCAAGCAGGTCCTTCTCAATCGCATCCATGCGCTCGTTCACCCTGGTTCCCGTCTGGGACCGCGAACGGGCGCCCCGGAGGGTTTTGAGCAGGGCGGTGGCGGCTTCCGGGGAGGAGACTTGAGGCAATCCTTTTTCCAACGGCTCCAAGAGGCGCCAGTCCGCAAGGTAATTTTCCGCCAGCGGCTTGTAGTCGGCTTCCCAAGTGTCTTTGCCGGCATTTCTCTGGAATGTCTCCAGGAGCATTCCGGCGTCGGAGAATGCGGATTTTGCCTCCCAATCCCAAATCGCGTAAAGCAGCAGGGCAAAGGTTTCCTGCTGCGAGCCGTAAATGTTTCTGATCGCTGCGGGGACCGGTTTTTTCTCGAGCAACGTCCGGCTGACCTCGACAAAGAAATTGGCAAGGGCGGTATCGGCCGGCTCCGTCGAATAGAGCCCTTCCTTGCGAAGCTGGGCCATGAGATCCAAGGCCGGTTGGGTCTCGCCAAGAAGGAGGCAGGCGAGTGCGTTGTTGAGGATCGTCCAGTTTTTCTGGGGCTGGGGCATGCCGGGCGCGATCCGCTTGAACTCGGCTTTTGCCCCCTCGTAGTCTCCGCCCGCAAGGGTGGAAACGCCGGCAAGAAAAAGCGACTTCGCCTCTTGGGCGCTGATTTCCTGCGACCCGGATTCCGCGGACGTGGCGGGAAAGATCCTGTCGCGCATCAGGTAAATCCCGGTGCCGGCAAGGAGGACAAACACCAGGAGAACCAGCGAGAGAATGGCGGAAACCTTGCGGGTTTGCTCGGTCTCCATCACAACCCTCTGCTTCGGCTGGATGGGCCGGCGGGAACGCTCAAGAAGTTTTTCCCGGGCATAAGTCAGATGGCCGATGAGCTCTTCATACGACTGATACCGCTCTTCCGGGTTTTTGGCCATCATGCGGTTGATCACGTAAGAGGTCTCGCTCGAAACGTCGGGCGCGAACGCCTGCAGGCTGACCTGCTGGCTTTTGAGCTGCTTGAGGGCGACCATCGAAGGCGAGTCGGCCTCGTAGGGCGGACGCCCGGCCAGCGCGTGAAAAAGCGTGCCTCCCAGGCTGTAAATGTCGCTGCGAAAGTCCTCGGGCTGGTTGTCCAGCTTTTCGGGCGCGATGTAGTAGGGCGTGCCCCAGATTTCCCCGCGCACAGATGCCTCCTCGTCCATGACGATCGCCAGGCCGAAATCCACAAGCTTGGCCGTGTGGGCGTCCTTGAAAAGGATGTTGCCCGGCTTGATGTCGCGGTGGATGAGCTCGAGCTCGAGCGCGGCGGCCAATCCCATCGCGATCTGGGTGCCCACCTCGAGCACCTGCGCCTCCGCGACGCGCTTCTGAATCGCCATCAGGTCGTCCAACGAACCTTTCTCGACCAGCTCCATGGCCAGATAAAATTGCCCGTGATCGCGCCCGAAGTGATAGACTTTGACAACGTTCGGATGGTTCACCGCCGCAGTGATCCGGGCTTCTTTGGCCAGCTTCTCCTGTTCCTCCGGGTTCGAGCTGATCTCCTTTTTCAGGATTTTCAGCGCCACGTACCGGTTGAGATTGTTGTCGAGCGCCTTGTAAACCGACCCCATCCCGCCCTCGCCCACTTTCTCAATCAGGGTGAAATGATTGAACTGCTTGCGTGCCCGCAGATTGTGCCCGCATCCCGGGCACGTGACCTCGGTGAACGGCATCACGTCCGACATGTCCATCAGCGTCTTGCATGCCGGACAGGCCTCGAAAACATTTTCCGTTCCGGATTCCACGGGGGTGGCACTATCCGGTTCCGGATGGTCCGGGGACTCGGGGGTTGGGGAGGATTCGTTTGCCAACATGCTCGGCAGGGGTCAGAAAGGTTATGCAATGAGTTACCTCTTCATCATGGAACCCGCAATGCAAAAGCCACAATGAGCCACGAATCCCGCATTGCCGGCACGGACGGGGCGGGGATCCGGCTGGACCGGTTCCTCAGTTCCTGGATCACCGGATTTTCACGCGTCCGGCTTCAGTCGTTTGTCAAGAACGGGCATGTTCTGGTCAACGGGGTGCCCGCGCGGTCGTCCCACATCCTTCGCCCGGAGGACTGTGTGGACGTGGAGATCCCGGAGGAGTCGGCCCCCTCGCCAGTCCCCGCCCAGGATATCCCGCTCGATATCCTCCACGAGGATGCGGAGTTTCTTGTCTTGAACAAGCCTGCCGGACTCGTCGTGCATCCGGGTGCCGGCAATGCCGACGGCACGGTCGTCAACGCCATCCTGCACCATTGCGAGGGAATCCGGATTGTCGGGGGCGAGGACCGGCCGGGGATCGTCCACAGGCTGGACAAGGAGACGAGCGGATGCCTCCTCATTGCCAAGACCGAACCCGCGCACCGCTCGCTCTCGGAGCAATTTGCGGAACGCCATGTCAAAAAAACCTACCTCGCCCTTGTGGAGGGCATTCCGCGCATGCCTCACGGAACGATCGATGCCTGCATCGGACGCCATGCCGTCCATCGCCAGAAAATGACGGTCAGCGAGCGCGGACGCGAGGCTCTCACGAAGTATCGTGTTCTCGCCTCCTCGGAGGGCAAGGCCCTGATCGAATGCCATCCGCGCACCGGAAGGACCCACCAGATCCGGGTCCATCTCAAACACCTCGGCCACCCGGTCGTCGGCGATCCGCTTTACGGACGCCGGGGTGCTCATTCCCGCCATTTCCTCCATGCCTGGAAGCTCTCCCTCAAACACCCGACCACGGGAAAAATGGTCAGCTTCACCGCACCGGTTCCCGCCGACTTCCCCGCATGGGCGGTCGCGGCGGCGGGCCGGAAATCATGACATCCTGATCCTCGGCCCGCTGTTCCGGTTCAACCGCGAATACTACCAGCTCGACGAGCGGGGCCGGCCGGAAGGTTACAAGAACCTTGACAGGCTTCGTGAGCGCGTGCGCCCGATCCTCCTCAACATGATGCGCATGATCTGCGACTCGCCGGGCATCATGAAGGGCATACATTACGGCTCACACGGAGCTTCGCCCCAGGCTTGGCAAAAATCCTCGCAGTCAGCATTCGCCAAGATTCCGGAATTGCTCGTGCCGCAGGATCACCGTTTCCCAGGCGGAATGGTCGGCGGCAGCAAGGTCCGCCGGAAATCGGGCTGAAGAACGGGTCCACTTTCCGAGCCAGTCGGCGGCGAGGAGCTCGTGATCGGCCCGCACCGCCTCGGGGGTGAGGGCGATGGTGGTTTCGGTTTTGTCGCCCGTGCTGCGGCCCCGGGCCACATGAAATCCGGCGGCCAGCAGCGCGACGCGCGAGGCGGTCGAGCAGGTGTAGGTGAAAAGCTCGACACTCCTTCCCCGGCAGGCCGCGAAGAGACGGCAAAAGGCATGGAGCGTCCAGGCCTCGGCGTTCGTCTTGCCGGAAAACATGTCATAAAAAATGAGATCCGGAGCGAGCGGCGCGGTGGCGAGGGTTTCGAGGAAATTGCCCGGCACGAGCGTCCAGGCAAGACCCGGGTGGGTTTTCGAACGCCAGGCGGACTCCTTCAAAATTGCGGCGGGCGCGCTGTGGCGCAGGTAGTGGAATTGATCGTTGTTCCGAAAAGCGAGCCTCAGCGAATCGAGGTCGTTTTCAAAACTCACGATGTGCATATCGCGGACCGGCTGCTCCTCCCGTTCATGGCAGGCGATGGCGGCCATGGCATTGGCCGCGGCCCCGAGCCCGACATCCCAGATCACCAGCGGCCCGGCTTCCGGTTGGTGGAGACGTTCGGAGAGCCGGGATTGCGCGATGTAGAGCCGCTGCGCCTCCTCCATCGGCGGGGTGCGCGAATGCATGATTTCCCCCGAGCGAATGTGCCGGATGCTGGCGAAGCCCTCCCGGGCCGTATGGATCTCGTAGTTTCCCAGAACCTGTCGCCGGGACTTTTTGGGTGGCTGGACCAGGACCGGATTGTCGAGGTCATCCTCATGGAGCGTGGCCCGTTTCTCCTGGTAAAACGCAAGGAACGTGTCCGATAAAATGCTCGCGCGGATGTCGCGCATGAGCTGGTGGTAGAAGTGGATGTTGTGCTTGCCGAGGAGCTGCCATCCGAGTGTTTCGCGGGTCTTTGTGAGGTGGTGCAGGTAGGCGCGGGAATAGCGCCGGCAGGTCGGACAGTCGCAGGCCGGGTCCAGCTTCTCGTCGGAGAACTTATAGACACCGCGGCGCAATTGGAGATACCCGCGCGAGGTGAACACCCCGCCGCGCTGTGCCACCTGCGTCGGGATGATGCAGTCGAACATGTCCACCCCGCGATGCACGGCCTCGAGGATGTCGACCGGCGTGCCCACCCCCATCAGGTAGCGCGGTTTGTCCGCCGGAAGAAGCCCCGCCGTGAAGGCGCAGATGTCCTCGCGCTCGCTTTTGCCCTCCCCGACCGCCAGGCCTCCGATCGCGAAGCCGTCGAAGGGCATCTCCGCAAGGCCCAGTGCGCTTTCGCGCCGAAGCTCTGGAAACAGCGCGCCCTGGGCAATCGCAAACATCGCCTGCGGCGAATCCCCCCGCGCAGCCAGGCTCCTGGCAGCCCAGCGGTGCGTCAGGCCCACCGCGACACGCGCCACCGCCTCCTCCGCCGTGGAGGGCACACACTGGTCGAGCGCCATCATGATGTCGCTGCCAATCGCCACCTGGGCCCCGATGCTGACCTCGGGACTCAGCAGGATCGAACGCCCGTCTGTGTAGCTTTGAAAAACCGCCCCCTCCTCGGTCAGGGAACGGGAATGCGGCAGCGAGAAAATCTGATACCCGCCCGAGTCGGTGAGCACCGAGCGCTTCCAGCTCATGAACTCGTGGATGCCCCCCATGCGGCGGAAAACATCGAGCCCCGGGCGCAGGAGGAGGTGATAGGTGTTGGCGAGGAGGATCTGCGACCCGGCGTCCTCAAGCGTCTGAGGCAGTTGTGCCTTCACCGTCGCCTGCGTTCCGACCGGCATGAACAGCGGCGTGAGCACCGGATTGTGCAGGGTGCGAAACGCCCCCGCCCGCGCCCCGGAGCCCGTGGCGCGCGCCTCGAGCTGAAAATGAAGGCGCGAAGTCATGGCGGTTTCTGCCAGATTCCTTGCGCGGCATCAAGCCGGAGCTGAAACTTCATCAGGGGAGAATCGCTCTTCAGATCAGCGGTTGTATTCCCCATCTCGAATTGTGCGATACATTAAGTATTGCCGAACGGCACTTTTGTTGCATAGCATTCGTTGCATAAGGATTTTCCCCATGGAAAACGACATTCAAAAACCACCACCACCCCACAGAGGGGAGGACATTCTGGTGGTGGATGACACTCTGGCAAATCTGGAATTGCTCACCCAGATGCTCAAGGCGCACGGATACAAGGTCCGTCCCGTCACCGGAGGAGTGGCGGCCTTGCAAGCCGCCAAGAGCGAACCGCCCGACTTGATCCTGCTCGACATCAACATGCCGGACATGAGCGGCTATGAAGTTTGCCAGCACCTGAAAGCGGACGATGCCTTGAAGGGGATTCCGGTTGTTTTCATCAGCGCGATGGAGGCGGGCAAAGACAAGGTGAAGGCGTTCCAGTGTGGGGGTGTGGATTACATCACCAAACCGTTTTGGATTGACGAGGTGCTGGCCCGTGTAAAAACCCATCTCCACCTTCGGCAGTTGCAGCTCGAGGTGGAGAGGCACAACGTCCGCTTGGAAGAAACGGTGCGGATTCGCACCCGTGAGATTGCCGAGGCGAGGGATCAACTCGCGGAAGCCCACGAGCGGCTCACGATCCTGGACCGGGCCAAAAGCGATTTCCTCTGCATCATTTCCCACGAGCTGAGGACCCCGCTCACCGGACTGTTCGGCATCGCCGAGCTGATCATGGAGGAAGGCCGGGCGCTTCCCTCCATGGCATCCTTCTATGAGGACTTCAACCAATGTCGCGATAAAATCCTGACCATCGTGACGGATTCCCTGCTTCTGACACAAATCGATGTGGATGCGGAAAAGTTTGCGCGCACGTCCACGTCGTTGAGTTCGGCTCTGTCGGAGGCCCAAAAGCATTCCATCGAATTCGCGAATATGCGGCAGGTTGATATTGGAACATTCCCCGTTTTTCCCGAGCTGGTTATTGGGGAGCCCGAACTGCTCACCAAGGCGTTGGAGGCGTTGCTGGAGACGGCCGTCAAATTCGCAAAACCCGGCAGTGTCATCCGGTTTTCAACAGGTCCTTCGGAATCCGGGGTCTTGTTGATGATCGAAACCACGGGACCTGTGGTTCCGGAGAAGTTTCTTTTTCAGTTTTTTGACGTGCTGACGATTGCGGATGCCATTGTCCCTGGCGGCGATCTCGGATTGAGGCCCGCCGTTGCCGAGCGGATCATTTCTTTGTTTGGCGGTTCGGTGACGGTCGAAAATCTCGATCTGCCAGGCATCCGGCTCAATGTCCGCCTGAAATCGGGTCGGTAAGCGCATCCCCCAATATGACCATCAGGCCTGACGCTACGAAAAAATTTCGTCTGAAGGTGGCGGTGCTGCTTCTGGTCCTTCTGGTTGCAGGGGCTTGCGTGACTTGGTGGATGGTTTTGCGGGCCGATCGTGAGATGCGCGCCAGCCTGCTGCAGGAGACACGGCTTGTGGCACAGGGGATGAATCCCGTGCGAATCCGGAGCCTTTCCGGCACGGAGGCGGACTTGGGCGCTCCCATTTATCTGCGACTCAAAAACCAGCTTGCCGCCATCCGTTCGGCCAACCCCCAATGCCGGTTTGCCTATCTCATCGGGCGCAAGCCGGATGGCGCATTCTTTTTCTTTATGGACAGCGAGCCGGATGGCTCGGAGGAAGGCTCCCCGCCCGGACAGCTTTATGAGGAGGCTCCGGAAGGCACCCGAAGCGTCTTCGAAAAAAGGACCGAGGTTGTCGAAGGCCCGGTCCCAGACCGCTGGGGCAATTGGGTTTCGGCGTTGGTTCCCATCTTTGAACCGCAGACCGCCATAAACAAAGGCGACGGCAAGGTTCTTGCCGCGTTGGGAATGGATATTGATGCCCGCGCATGGACAGGGAGGCTTGCCTTCGCCGCGCTTCCGTCCGTCCTTCTCACGCTCGTGCTGGCCGCGATTCTCCTGGTGGGCTCGGTGCTGTTGGCAAGGCGCTCCCGGAATTCCGGCCGGCGGGCCCCGTGGATGCAAGCCCTCGAACCGGCGCTCATTGCCGCAGTCGGAATGGCCCTGACCCTGTTCGCCGCCTGGACGGCTCACGACCGTGAAACCTATGAACGCAATCAGGAGTTTTGGCAATTGGCGGCAAGCCGCACCGCGGCCGTTTCCCAAACGCTGAAAAACCTCCGCGATATCGAATTGGCCGGGCTGGCATACTTCTGCGAGAACAGGCCCGCCGTAAACAGGGAAGAGTTTCAGCGCTACTCCGCCTATCTGACGCAGAATCCGGCAATCCAGGCCTGGGAGTGGGTGCCCGCGGTGCCGGCGGCGGACAAGCCCCGCTTCGAAGAGGAGGCCCGCGCTGCGGGATGGAAGGATTTTGAAATCTGGCAGCTGGATGGGCTGGGGAACCGGGTGCCGGCCACAGGGCGGGATGTTTACTATCCGATCTTCCAAGTGGCTCCCTTGGCGGGCAACGAAAGCGTTGTGGGTTTCGACACCGGATCGGAACCGCTGCGTCGTGCGGCGTTGGAAGAGGCGATGGCCTCGGGCGTGCCTGTCGCCACCGCTCCCATCTCTCTGGTGCAGGAGTCGGGCGAGCAGAAAGGGATGGTGATTTACCATCCTGTCTTCAGCGTTGACGGGTCCCATCGCCCGCGCGGTTTTGCTGTGGCCGTGCTGCGGATGGATGCTCTGTTGAAGAGCGCTCTCTCGGACTCTTCGATGCCATTGGAACTTGCTCTTCTGCGCATGAGTGAGGTGCAGGAACCGCTCGCCGCCACATGGGATGCCGCCTCCCCACCGGCCTCGGCGGACACGCTTCAGCGCCCCGTTTTCGCCTTCGGCAAGGTCTTTGCCGTAACCACCCACACGGGACCGGAGTTCATGATTCCGCAACATCATCCGGGGCAGGCGGGCATGATGGTCATTCTGACCGGGCTGGTGCTTACGTCCTCGCTCACGATCATGGTCCGGGCGCTCCTCCGCCGCCGCAAGGAACTGGAGCGCTTGGTCGCCGAGATGACCAAGAAGCAAATGCTCGCCCTGCACGCCGGCGACCCCCTGCTGCTGGTGACATCCGACGGGGCAATCAGTGAGGGCAACCATGCCGCTGAAAAACTTTACGGCTACAGCCGCGATGAGTTGTTGAAGTTGCGGATTCAGGACCTGCGCCCTCAGGAATCACCCGAAACGCTGAGCCGCCAGATGCAGCAAGCCAAAAAGCAGGGCCTCCTTTTTGAAACCACGCATGTTCGCAAGGATGGGACCGTTGTGCCGGTGGAGGTGAACTCGCGGTCCCTCATCATCGAAGGGCAGGAAATGCTTCTCAGCGTGATCCGGGACGTCACCGAGCGCAAACGCTCCGAGGAAACAGCGCAAATCCTTCGCAGCGCGGTCGAATCCACTCTCGCTTCCATCGTGCTTGTCGATCTGGAAGGAAAAATGACCTACGTGAACCCGGCGGCCATCGGTTTGTGGGGTTATGAGGATGACAGCGAGATCATCGGCAGACCGGCTCATGAATTCTGGCGCTATCCCGAAAAAATCCGGCCCATCGTCACAGCAGTCAGCCGGGGAGCGACGGAAGCCAGCGAACAGGTCGCCAAGAAAAAGGACGGAACCTTCTTCGATGCGTATCTTTCAACGAGCCTGGTAAAAGATCACTCGGGGAACCCCCTCTGCCTGATGGCTTCGGCAGTGGACATCACCGAGCGCAAGCGGGCGCTCGCGATGGTGAAGGCGAGCGAAGAGCGCTACGCCCAGCTTGCCGAGCAGAGCTCCATCATTGCCTGGGAAGTGGACGTCCAAGGGCTTTACACCTATGTCAGTCGCGTATCCGAGACGGTTTGGGGTTATCGTCCGGACGAACTGATTGGACGGATGCATTTTTACGATCTGCATCCCGAATCGGAGCGCGAGACATTCAAAACATCCGCATTTGCATGCATGGAGCGGAGGGTGCCTTTTCAGAACTTGGTCAATGCCATACAGGCCAAAGATGGCCGCAAAAAGTGGGTCTCCACCAACGGCGTCCCCCTCCTGAACGCCGACGGAACCCTGCGGGGCTACCGCGGCAGCGACATGGACATCACCGAACGCAAGCAGGCGCAGCAAGCGATAGCACGGGCCAATGAGAGCCTGGAACGGCGGGTTCTTGAGCGCACCGAAGAACTGGTGGCAGAAATCGCCGAACGCAAGCGGGTTCAAGAAGATCTTCGTCAGCGGGAGGAAACTTACCGGGTCATTGTTGAAAATACAAAGCAGGTCATTTATGAGGTGGAGTTTCCAAGCGGGGCGGTGAATAGCTCCGGCGCCATCGAGGCGGTAACCGGGTATTCGCCCGACGAGTTTCAGGCAGTGGACTTCGCCGGGTGGGTTGGTTCCCTTCACCCGGAAGATCGTCCCGGTGTTCTTCCGCAAGCCACAAGGCGCGAGCCCGGCCGGTTCGTCATGGAATACCGCTTCCGCCGCAAGGACGGCACCTATGCCCATATTTTGGACAAGGGGATTGCCATGGCGGACGCCCAAGGTCGGATCCATCGGATTTTGGGAACCATGGCGGATATCAGCGACCAGAAGGAAGCCTCCGAAGCACTGGCGCAGTCGGTCTCTTTGTTAAGGGCGACATTGGAGTCCTCGACGGACGGGATTTTGGTGGTGGATCTGAAGGGGAAGATCGCCGATTTCAACAGCCGGTTTGCAACGCTTTTGCATGTGCCATTGGCCAAGCTGGAATCAAGGATCGATGCGGAGACCCTCGAGTTTGTCACGGGCCAAATGCGTGATCCCGAAGGGTTCCTCGCAAAGGTGCGTGAATTGTATGCCCATCCCGAAGCGGACAGTTTCGATGTCTTGCTGCTTAAGGACGGGACGATCCTGGAGCGTTACTCCCAGCCCCAGCGGATCGCAGGCAAGCCTGTCGGGCGGGTTTGGAGTTTCCGGGATGTGACTGGGAGCAGGCGCGCGCAGGAAGAACTGAAGCGGAGCAAAGACCAGCTCCGGCTCCTCCTGGATTCCACGGCGGAGGCCATCTACGGCATCGACATGCGGGGAGACTGCACCTTCTGCAACCCCGCCTGCCTGCACTTGCTCGGCTATGAGCGTGAAGACGAGGTGCTCGGGAAGAACATGCACCGGCTGACCCACTACAAGCATGCGGACGGCTCCGATTTTCCGATCAAGGAATGCCGGATTTTTCAGGCCTTCCAAAAGGACGAAAGAGCGCACGCCGATGACGAGGTCTTGTGGCGCGCGGACGGCACCAGTTTTCCTGTGGAATATTGGTGCCACCCGCAGCACGTCGATGGCACCGTGGTGGGAGCCGTGGTGACCTTCATTGACATCACCGAGCGCAAGTGGGCCGAGGAGGAAGTGATCCGACAGCACAAGCTCCTCCAGCGTTTGCTGGATACCGCTCCGGTGGGCGTGTCGATCTCGGTTGACGGCGTCGTCCGCTTCGCCAACCCCCGCGTCACCGAACTCGTCGATCTCAAAATCGGCGAGCCGACCGACCCCATCTACTGTGATCCCGGAGAACGCGAACGCATGCTCCAGGTGCTGGCGCGGGAAGGAATCGTCCGGGACTGGGAGGTGAAGATGCGCAGCCCCGAAGGGGAAATCCGGGATATGATGGCCACCTTTCTTGGCACGGAGTTCGAGGGCAGCAAAGGAATTCTTTGCTGGCTGACCGATATCGGAAAACTCAAGGCGGCGGAAATCGCGATGCGCGAAGCCAAGGAGCTGGCCGAGAATGCATCAAGATCCAAGAGCGCCTTCCTGGCGAACATGTCGCACGAGATCCGCACCCCGATGAACGCCATTCTCGGGTTTTCCCAGCTCATGCTCCACGACTCGAATTTGGCCGCCCGGCAGAAGAAGCATTTGCAAATCATCAGCCGCAGCGGAGAGCATCTTCTGGCCCTGATCAATGACATTTTGGACATGTCGAAGATCGAAGCGGGACGCGTGGAACTGAAGCCATCCCCATTTGAACTGTCCGCGCTGCTTCACGATCTGGAGGCAATGTTCCGCGTCCGCACGGATGCCAAGGGGCTGCGGTTGGATGTTCTCAAGGGAAGCGATTTGCCGGGGTGTTGCGTCGCGGATAAGAACAAACTGTTGCAGGTGCTGATCAATCTGCTGGGAAATGCGGTGAAGTTCACCCACCAAGGCGGAATTGTCCTGCGGGTGTTTTGCGAAAATGTGGCACCGCGCAAACTGCTCTTCGAGGTCGAAGACACGGGGATCGGCATTCCGAAGGAAGTCATTCGCAGACTCTTTGAGCCTTTCGTGCAGGTTCATAACGAGCAACAGGCAGGCGCTGGGACCGGCCTCGGACTGGCCATCAGCCGGGAGATTGCCCGGCTCATGGGGGGAGACATCAACGTTACCAGCAAGATGGGGAAAGGTTCCTCTTTCAGGTTTTCAATTCCCTTGACGGCAGGGGAGATGCCCCACGCGCAGCGAGCAACCCGGACGCAGCGCGTCCTCGGATTAAAATCCGGACAACCCAACTGCCGCGTATTGGTCGTGGACGACACGAAGGACAATCAGGCCCTCCTCGTTGAGATGCTTGAGCGGGCGGGATTTGCGACCCGCTCGGCCAGCAGCGGAGAGGAAGGCCTCAGCCTGTTTAAATCCTGGCTCCCGCAACTCGTTCTTCTGGACATGCGGATGCCGGCCATCGATGGCGTGGAGGCTCTCCAATGGATGCGATCCACCGGCCGGGGCAGCAAGGCCAAAATTATCAGCATGAGCGCCAATCCTTTCGGAAATCTGCGGCGGGAGGCCATGGAAGCCGGAGCGGATGATTTTCTTTGGAAGCCGTTTAAAGAAGAGGAACTGTTTGAAAAAATCCGGTTATTGCTTGGAGTGGAGTATGACTATGACCGGGAGAAGCACGAAGAAGAAGCGGTGGCTGCGGCGAAAAATCCGGATTTCCCGCCGGAGGATCTGGCATTGCTGCCCCCGGATCTGGTCGAACAGATCCGGAAAGCTGCCGTCATTGCGGATTATGATCTCCTGATGGAATTGATTCAGAGGGTGGACTCCTGCAACAAAAACCTCTCGCAAGGCTTGGCCGGCATGGTTGAGCGGTATGATTACCAGCAATTATTGGATTTGTTGAATCCCAAGCGGAGTGAGGCCGGATAGTTTTCCCTCACGCGAACGACCTCTCCAACGGTGCCGTTGAGCGGGCACGGTCTTCTGGCGGCCGTGTTTCTCCGCTCCGCTGCTGAGGGCGGGAAGCATTGCTGCTTACATCCGCGCGGCGCGGGCCTCGTCGGGGGTGAGAAGCGTGGCGGATTTGATCAGCCGGCTGAATTCCTTTTTGCTGACTTCATGGTGGGTGCCGTCGCGGGTCGCGAGGTTTTGGAGGGCCTTGTAGGCGACAGCGAGACGGTCCAGGCGCACGATGCGAAGGTAGCCGCCGCCGGTTTTCCAGACCTGATCCTGTCGGAGTTTTGGCATGGGCGCGTGCTCGGGTTTCTGCGGGGCTCAACGGCTTTTCACAAAATTTTCACGATCCGTCCCCGCGGCGTGCTCGGTGCCATCAGGGCAGTGGGAACTTCGCGGTGAACGCGGTGACTTTCTTCCGCAGAGCGGCCAGGGCGGCATCATCGTTCCTGGCTTCGAGGGCGGCATGGATGAAGTCCGCCACCTGCATCATGTCCTCCTCCCCAAGCCCGCGGGTCGTCATGGCCGGCGTCCCGATTCGGATTCCGCCGGTTTTGCTGATCGGCTCGGTATCAAAGGGGATTGCATTTTTGTTGACCGTGATGGCCGCCTTGTCGAGCGCGATCTGGGCCTCGACGCCGTTGATGCCGCGCGGACGCAGGTCCACGAGCATGACATGGTTGTCCGTGCCGCCGGAGACGATCCGGTAGCCGAGCATGGACAACCGCGCGGCGAGCGCTTTCGCGTTGTTCACGATCTGCTGCGAGTAGGCCTTGAACTCCGGCTTGAGGGCTTCGAGCAGGCAAACCGCCTTGGCCGCGATGACGTGCATCAGCGGACCGCCCTGCACGCCGGGGAACACAAGGGAATCCACCTTCTTCGCAAATTCCTCGCGGCAGAGGATCAAGCCGGCCCGTGGCCCGCGCAGGCTCTTGTGCGTCGTGGTCGTCACGAAATGCGCGTGAGGCACGGGCGAGGGATGCACTCCGCCCGCCACGAGCCCTGCGATGTGCGCCATGTCCACGAAGAGGTAGGCTCCGACCGAGTCCGCGATTGCGCGCATGCGGGCGAAGTCAATCGTCCGCGGGTAGGCGGAGGCGCCGGCCGTGATCATCTTCGGCTTCACCTCGGCCACCTGGCGTTCGAGAGCGTCGCAGTCGATCATCTCGGTTTCACGGCTCACCCCGTAGTGATGGACCTCGTAGAGCTTGCCGGAGAAGTTGGCCTTGTGCCCGTGCGTGAGGTGTCCGCCGTGCGCGAGGTCCATCGTGAGGATCCGGTCGCCGGGTTGGAGAACGCTGAAATAAACCGCCATGTTTGCCTGGCTTCCGCTGTGCGGCTGGACATTCGCATGATCCGCCCCGAAGAGCTTTTTTGCGCGCTCCAAGGCCAGTGTTTCCACGGCATCCACGAACTCGCATCCGCCATACCAGCGGCGTCCAGGATAGCCCTCCGCGTATTTGTTCGTGAGGCAGGACCCCTGCGCCTCCATCACCGCCCGGCTGGTGAAGTTCTCCGAGGCAATCAGTTCGATGTGCTCGAACTGCCTCTCGTGTTCACGGGCGATGGCTTTCGCGATTTCAGGGTCGGTGTCCGGAAGGGCCGAAGTGGTGGTGGATGGTGTCGTCATGGCGTTGATCTTTCTTAATAGGGAAGGCAGGGCAAGGGCAATCGTATCCTTGCATTTTTCGTAAACCGTGCGGCCCTGGCCGATCGGATCCGGAACGTCCGGGCTCCCCGGCTCGTCCTCAAGAAGAAGCGATGCCTTTCCGGTGGCTTCCGGAAAAAACAGGTCGAGGGTTCGCAGGTGGTCGCTGGTCATCACGAAGACGTGCGTCGCGCGGTCCAGCAACTCCTCGGTGACCGGCTGGCTGCGCAGCTTCGAAATATCGATGCCCTCCGCTGCAAGGACCCGCACCGCGTCCGCGCTCGGCGGCTGTCCGTTTGCCGCGCTAAGCCCGGCGGATTCGATGCGGATCCCCTTGGTCCCCTCGGTCAGCTTCCGGAAAAGCCCCTCGGCCATCGGGCTCCGGCAGATATTTCCGGTGCAGACAAAAAGAATATGCTTCCGTGCAGAACTCATGAACAGATCACAGTAAAGACGCCGCGCTCCAAGTCAACGCCGGGTGCGCCACACGCCGACCGCGCCACAGAAATTCTCCCCGCCTTCCAGCCCGGAGGCTCCTTGGACAAAACTTCTGGTGACCACGGAGCGGGATTTTTTGCAACCGATCCGGTGGCAGGGGGTTAAATGGCTGATATGAACAGAAGATTGAAGATCGCCGCCCGGGTCGTGACAGGACTTTTCCTGCTCGGTTTCGCGCTTCCTGCCCGGGGCGGGGCAGGCCAGGCAGCCCGCCCAAACATCATCCTGATTCTTGCGGACGACCTCGGGATCGACGGAGTCCATTACAGCGGCGGCCCGTTCCACACCCCGAACATCGATGCGCTGGCCAAAGGCGGCCTGATCTTCGAGAATTGTTACTCAACGCCTCTTTGCGGACCCTCGCGCTGTCAGATGCTGACCGGCCGGTATCCTTTTCGCACGGGGCTGATCAACAACCGGAGTGCCGACGCCATCCAGCCCGGGCGCGAGGTGATGCTCCCCGGCGTGCTGAAGAAAGCCGGCTATGCGACCGCCTGTGCCGGCAAGTGGGGGCAGATGTCTTACGGCCCGAACGAGTGGGGGTTCGACGAATCCATCATTTTCAGCAACGGCCGCGGGCGCTACTGGCTCGACAAGGTGGGCGGCGTCTATCTGCTCAACGGCAAGAAAGCGTCTGCTCCCGGCCGGTATTTCCCCGATCTCGCGCACGAGTTCGTCGTCGATTTCATCGAGAGGAACAAGGACCGGCCCTTCTTCGTTTACTATCCGATGCCTCACGTTCATGGCCCGATCCTGCCCACGCCCGACAGCAAGCCGGGCGCCGACAAGACCCGCCTCTACGCCGATAACATCGAATACATGGACAAGCTCGTCGGCCGGCTCGTGGACGAGCTGGACCGGCGGCACTTGCGGGAGAAGACGCTGGTCATCTTCACCGGCGACAACGGCACGGCCCGATTCGGAATTGCTGCCGGATCGAATGTCAATGGCCGCCTGATCAACGGGCAAAAGGGCACGATGCTCGAGGGCGGCAGCCGCGTGCCGTTGGTGGCCAACTGGCCGGGCACCACGCCGGCCGGCCGGATCAATCGTGATCTGGTCGATTTCAGCGATTTCTTTGCGACATTTGCCGGGCTGGCGGGAGCGCCGCTTCCGGAGGGCGTTGTTCTGGACAGCCACAGTTTCGCCGCGCAGATCAAGGGAGAGAAAGGCGAGCCGCGTGATTGGATCTATGTCGAACTCAACGGCGAGTCCTACGTGCGCGAAGCCCGCTTCAAGTTGACCAACAAAGGGAATTTGTTCGACCTCGCCGAGGCACCGTTCGACGAAAAGCTGGTCGCCGGGGACACGAGCGACGAGGCGGCCATTGCGGCCCGCAAAAAGCTTCAGAAAGTCCTCGATGACCATCCGACGGCTCCCGGCAAGGAAGTTGCCCGGAAGAAGGACCGCAGGAAGGGACTTTCCCCAAAAGGGACCGGTCGCGCTCCTTGACGCATTGGTGGCAAACGAAGCCCGGGATCTCGAAAAGCAAGATCCTCAAGTTTTGGTATCCGTCGGATGCTGCGGCTTATTTCACCCGCGGAAGACGAAGGCCTCCCACCTGGTCGAGAATGCCAAATGCGGAGAGCAACCAGACGACGACGCAGATCACAACCACGACGTTGAGGATGCTTTTGATCTTGCCGTCCATCGGGATGTAGTTGTTGACCAGCCAGAGCAACATGCCGATGACGATGAGGGTGATCAGGAGAGAGACGAGTGACATGGGGTGATTTTCTTTGTGAAGGGTTGATTGTCGATTCGATTGCGGCTATCGGGTCGGTGCGTGAGGCCGGTTGTCAATAGTAGTACCCCCGGTTTGGCTGTCTCACGGGGCTTCCAATGTATTGATAGCGCCCGCCGTAGTAGTAACGCCCGTTGTGGTAGTATCTGCCGCTGTAGGGGGCGCCGCGGTAGTAGTAGTTGCCGTTATCATAGCGCCCGCCGGCATAGTAGCGCCCTCCATAGTAATACGTGTTGCCAACGTAGTTATTGGGAAGGGTATCGTAGGTTGCATACCGGACGCCCGCGGAAGGGAAGATGATTTCGAAGGGATTTCCCGGCACGACACAGGAAGTCAGGAGGACAGCGGCGGCGCAGGGAAGGACAAACAGAGTTCGGACCAGTTTCATAGTGGTGATGGGTTGAGTGTCTCAAGGAAGGTTGGATTCCTGCGTCGAACATAGGTCCGGCCTGGGGAGAGAACAATGGGGTGTTCACCTCATGCCCGGCTGCCTGATTGGAAACCCTGTGGGAGGTAAAAATCGGGTGGCGGCGGGGGAAAAACCGGGCATGCTGTGCCGATGCAGTTGAATTTTGATTTGCGCGGCGGGCCCATGGGGCCGGCGGATCCGGTGCGGACCGAGGAGCCGGTGGTGTTGAGCGTGGGGACGCTGACCCGCAGGATCAGGGAACTCATCGAGGCCGGGTTGGGGGAGGTCTGGGTGGAGGGCGAGGTCTCGAATCTGCGAAGGCAGGCGTCCGGGCATGTGTATTTCACGCTGAAAGACGCGACGTCGCAAGTGGCCTGCGTGCTCTTCGCCGGGCAGGCGGCGCAGTTGCGGGGGATGAAATTTGCGGATGGCGTGCAGGTGCAGGTTTTCGGGCAGATCACGGTTTACGAAGCGCGCGGCAACTACCAGATCATCGTGCGCCGCGTGCAGGAGCGCGGCGCGGGCGCGTTGCAGGCAAAGTTCGAGGCGTTGAAGCGTCGCCTGGCCGACGAGGGGCTTTTCCGTCCCGAGCGCAAACGTCCGCTTCCCCGGTTTCCGAGGAGGATCGGTGTCGTGACCTCGCCGACCGGCGCGGCGATCCACGATTTTCTGAATGTGCTTCACCGGCGGCAGAAGGGGATCGCCGTGGTGATTTTTCCGGTCAGGGTCCAGGGAAAAGGTGCGGCTGTGGAAATCGCGGAGGCGGTCCGGCTGATGGGAAATTCCGCGGAGATCGGGATAGAACCGGTGGATGTGATTGTGGTGACGCGCGGTGGGGGGAGCCTTGAGGACATGTGGGAGTTCAACGAGGAGGCTGTGGCGCGGGCGATTGCCGCGAGCCCGGTGCCGGTTGTGAGCGCGGTCGGGCACGAGATTGATTTTACGATCGCGGACTTTGCGGCCGACGTGCGGGCCCCAACTCCGAGCGCGGCTGCGGAGATTCTGAGCGCGGATGCCGGCGGGTTGCTGGAGCAGTTGGGCCATTTCTCCTCGAGGTTGAGGAGTTCCGCCGTCGCGAGGCTGGCTGCGGCCCGCGAGCGGGCCGAAGGATTCCGGCGCACGGCACTGTATTCCGAGCCCCGACGGATGCTGCAGCAGAGCCGGCAGGACATGGACCGGCTGTCGGAAGACATTCATCGCGCGGGGTCGGACTGGGTGCAGGCACGCCGGCTTCGGGTGGAGAGATCCGCCGTAATCCTCTCTTCCCACAGCCCGATGAAAAAAATTTCCGTGGCCCTGGCGGATCTTGTGCAGCTGGGAACCGCGATGAGACAGCGCTCGGAGAACCGCCTTGCCGCCGCCCGGTCGCAGATCGAAAAGCATTCCGCCGTTCTCGACGCACTGAGCCCGGCGGCGGCGCTGGCGCGGGGTTACACGATGACCCACGCCGTGGACGGAACGCTGATTCGCTCGGCGCGCACGGTGTCCGCCGGGCAAACAATCCTCACGAAATTTTTCGACGGCACCGTGCGGTCGGTGACGGGCGACCCGGATCAGCCCAATCCGGGCTGACGCCCCCCAGAATTTTTTTCAGCGGACAGGCTTGGAAAAGTCCGGCAGGCTGCTAGGTTTGCAATTTCCACCCCTTGGGAAAACCCATCTTTATGAAGACCATTGAACTTTACACCATCGGCATGGGCGACAGGTTCGCCCACCAGGGACGCGCCCAGCTCCGCGCAGTCCAGGAGGCTTGCGCCCTCGGGATTCCGGTCCACCCGGTTTGGAACAAATCGAACCGCGAGCACTCGATCGTCAAGAGCCGTCCCGAGGATCTGCGCGCCGAGGCGGATGATGCGGTGCGTGCCGCCGGATGGAGCCGTCCGTATTATGTCGACGCCGATCACATCGGGCTCAAGACCGTGGATGCGTTTGTCGGATCCGCGGATTTCTTCACGCTCGACGTTGCGGATTTTGTCGGCATGCCGACGGAGGATACCGCCCGTTTCAAAGCGTTTATCGCTCCATGGGGGAATGAGGTGGGCATTCCCGGACTCGACCGTCCGCTGCGCCTTGATGACAGCACCTTGGAGAAGGTCTCGAAGAAGTTTCTCCGCGCCGTCGTCGAGGCGGGGGCCATCTACCGGCATGTGGCCGCAAAGAAGGGAGAGGAGGGATTTGTGACCGAGGTTTCCATGGATGAAACCGACTCCCCGCAGACTCCGGATGAGCTTTTTCTGATACTGGCCATGCTGGCGATGGAAGGCGTCCCGGTCCAGACGATCGCGCCGAAATTCACCGGACGCTTCAACAAGGGGGTCGACTATGTCGGGGACATTGCGCAGTTCGAAAAAGAATTTGACGAGGATCTGGCCGTCGTTGCCTTTGCGATCCGTGAGTTCCACCTGCCGGCTTCTCTGAAGCTGAGCGTGCATTCCGGAAGCGACAAATTCTCGATTTATGCCGCCATCAACCGGCTGATCAAAAAGCATGGTTGCGGCCTTCATGTCAAGACCGCCGGAACGACGTGGCTGGAAGAGGTCATCGGTCTCGCGGAAGCCGGTGGCGAGGGACTTGCGATCGCGAAAGAAATTTATTCCGGCGCCCACGGGAGGTTCGACGAGCTGACCGGGCCATACGCCACCGTGATCGATATCGATCCGGCGAAACTGCCGTCGGTGGCGGAAGTCGCCTCATGGACTTCGGAGCAGTATGTGCAGGCGCTGAGGCATGACCAGAGTTGCCGCGCCTACAACCGGCACTTCCGGCAGCTCATCCATGTCGGCTTCAAAGTCGCGGCCGAACTCAAATCCCGCTACACCGACGCCCTCAAGGCGCACGCGGACATCGTCGGGGCGAACGTGACGCAAAACCTGCTGGAAAGGCACATCAAGCCGATTTTTTCACCATGAACCGTTTCGCTTTTTTTTGGCTGATCGGCTTTTGCTTCTGGGTGGCTCCGCTTGCGGCAAATGAAGCAGCGGAGAATTCCTTCTCTTTTTCGGAGCGCTTGCTGATGCTCTTCGGGCAGCGCGCCGAGACCTGTCACTATGATTCGCGCATGGTGCGCGCTGCGGAAATCGCGTCGCAGCGCGCCTTCAAGAAACCGACGTGGCGGTGCTGGCGTTATGTCAAAGATGCCTTGCTGAGTGCGGGCGTGATTTCCCGGCGCCCTGTCACACCCTGGGCCAAGCAGGCGGGCGACGAGCTTTGTGCCAGGTATGGCTTCAGAAAACTTCGGATATCCAATCCCCTGCGGGCACCGGTGGGGGCGGTGATTGTTTATGGAGGCGAGGATGCGGGCCATGTGGAACTGCGCACCGCTTCCGGGTTTGTGAGCGATTTTATTTCGCCGACCCCGTATCCCCGCCCGTTGATCGGCGTTTATGTAAAAGAGATTTTTCCGGGTTAACGCCCTCCGGTGGCGGTGAACACCATCAAATTGGCCGTCCTCGGGTTCCAATGGTAACCGACGCCAAAAGGAAGGGGGGTCGCGGGGAGATTGGCGTAGAGCGCGGCCATGTCGGGCTGGTTGTATTTTTTGAAAATATCGAGCGGTGGCGCATACACCCCGAAGTTGCGGAAACGCCACTGGGCGGGATTGAAAGCGCGCAGGGGGATGCCTGAATCATCCTGAATAATCGTCCGGCATTGTGTGAGCAGGGCGTTGCGGATCGTGGAAAACTCGCTCTCGTGCAACAGGTAGGAGGCCGATTTGAGGTACCCGACATCCGGCCGGGCGGCCTTGACGAAGGCCAAAAAAGCGTTCCCTTCCCGCATGCTGTCGTTGCGCAGGTTGATGGAAAAATAATGGAGCGTCCGCACGCGGGAGTCGCCCGGCACAAAGAAACAGATTTCGGCATGGTTGGCGTCGCTCCGGACCGAAATGATGCGGTCGCCGCTGCGGGCCAGCAGGAAACAAAAAATCGGCACCGTTCCCTGCAACGGACTTTGCTTGAGGCTCACCCTCATCTCTTTGGTGACGAAGTAGCCGGCCTCCATCAGCGTCTTCACGGAAACCTGCATCCATCCCAGCGCGGATTGGAGCGGCTGGAGGCTTTGCAGGGAGGGGAGGCTCCCCGTCGGCTCCAGGCCGCAGAGAATGTAGGTGCTGGCGTTGGGAAAAAACGCCTGGGCGTGGATGAAATCCGGACCGCTGAAGGGATAGAAAACGGTCTCGGGATTGAGGTCCGGCAGATTGGAGTCTTTCCAGATGCGGATCGGTTCCAGGCGGCTGTCATGAAACCTCTGCCAGCTTGGGTTGATCGCATTGCTGAAGGCATTCCACTCCGGGGTTTGCGTCCACTCGGCCAACGGGCCTGAACCGTCGGGGTGCAGCCCGGCGATAAATCGGGCAGCATCGTTGATGCCCGGCGGCTGTTCCTCCAAGGGCGACGCGGGCAACGAGTCCACCGCTTCCGCCCGGCGCACTTCGATTTCCTGGGCCGCCGCGCAGCCCAGCAAGGAGCCAATCAAGAGCAAGTGAAAAAGGATTTTCATGGGACACAGCAGAGCCGGATTGCGCCACGCTTGAAGCAGGCGGAAGAGCGCGTTAGGCTCCCTATGCTTTGAATTCTAACGCGAACCCCAGGCCGCCTCAACCTTCCATTTCCGTTGTGACGGCCACGGCGATTGTGGTGGCCAACATGGTGGGCACCGGGGTGTTCACCAGCCTCGGATTTCAGGTCAGCGGTCTCCCCTCCGGGTTCTGCCTGCTGCTGCTCTGGGTCATCGGCGGAGTCTGCGCCCTCTGCGGAGCGCTGGCCTACGGCGAACTGGCGGCCGCGCTGCCCCGCTCCGGGGGCGAGTATCATTTTTTATCCGAGATATTTCATCCCTCGGTCGGCTTTGTGGCGGGTTGGGCGTCGGCCACCGTTGGGTTCGCCGCCCCGGTCGCCCTCTCGGCGTTCGCTTTCGGGCGCTATGCGCAGGCCATCTTCCCCGGCTTCTCTCCGTTGGTTCTCTCGCTGGCCGTGGTGGGGATCGTGACCGGGGTCCATCTTTCGAGCGTCCGGGCTGGGAGCGCCTTCCAGAATGTTTTCACTTTGATAAAGGTGGTGCTGATTCTCGTCTTGATCGTGGCGGGCTGCACACTGTGTCCGGGGCAGCCCATTTCTTTCGCGCCGCAACCGGGGGATATCGGGATGATCTTCAGTGCTCCCTTCGCCGTCAGTTTGGTCTATGTCATGTATTCGTATTCGGGCTGGAATGGATCGACTTACATCATCGGCGAGGTGGCTTCACCCGCGCGCAATGTGCCGCGTTCGCTGGTGGCGGGCACCTTGATTGTCACGGCCCTTTACGTCGGTCTTAATTTTGTCTTTCTCCACACCACTCCCCTGGCGAGCCTTGCCGGTCAGTTGGAAATCGGGACCATCGCGGGCGTCCGGATTTTCGGGCCCAAGGGAGGGATTTTCGTCAGCGCGCTGATTTGTCTGGCGCTGGTCTCCTCCGTCAGTTCCATGATGTGGATCGGGCCGCGCGTGACGATGACCATGGGGGAGGATCTGCGGGTCTTGCGGTTCCTGGGGCGGAGAACGAGTCGGGGGATTCCGCTCGTGGCGATTCTTTTGCAACTGGCGATTGTGCTCCTGCTGATCTTCACCACCACGTTCCAGATGGCGTTGGTTTACATGCAGTTCACGCTCATCCTCTGCTCGTTTCTCACTGTCTTGGGGATGATGGTGCTGCGCTGGACGCATCCGGGCCTGCCGCGACCTTACAAAACCTGGGGCCATCCCTTCACCCCGCTCATTTTTTTGGGCGTCAGCCTCTGGATGATGGGCTATGTCATCACATCCCATCCTTGGGAATCCTTGTCAGGTCTGGGAACGTTGGCGCTGGGATTGGCGATCTACTTTTTTTCGCCAAAAAATCGTTTCCCCGTGTCCGAACAGGTGTCTCCGCACGTTCAGAACTGATGGGCCTGCGGCGCAGCAACAGACTCATTGTCGGAGGACTTCAATCGCCCGAAAGTGGCAACAATGCGCGCTCATGCGATTCCCGGCTATATGAACCCGGATTATGCAGTAGAGTAATCGAACGGCGGCGGGCGGGCGTCGATCTGGCGGAAGATGGAGTCCATCCAGGGGCGTTTTGAGCGGGGCAGCGAGAGCTTGAGCCCTCTCTGGCGGGCGTGCTGGCTGACCCAGCCGCCTATCCCCCGAAAACCAAGAAAGAGGTTGCGCATGTCAGGTTAAACGGGCACAGGGGCCATCCTGGCGCAATCCAGGGCCATGTGATGAAGAGGTGTATCTTCCTGATTACACTGTGACCAGAGACGGCGGGAATTAGTTTACTCGCCGGTATTGCAGCACTCTTCCGTGTCCCATGTATACAAGGCCTAATTTCTTGGCGGTCAATTCCACAATCGCCCAGCACATGTCGTCTTTCTCACAATAGATAAAACCGGCCTTCACCGTTTCATGGTCGGAGACTTCTTTTCCCTCACGCATTGGCTTGTCTTTAAGAATAAAAACTTCGTCGTCCCACTCCGTCATGTCTCCGGCTTTTTCCTTCCGATGGTTGTTTTCGAAAACCAGAAAATCAGACTTGTCATTAAGGGCCTGCCATTTTCCCTGCAACATCTTTAAATTGGTCTCGGCTTCATTGCCTGTTGCTGCACCGTTATCTTTGTCCTTCGCATTGAGATTGCTGCTCTGGAAAACACACAGCACAAGCGCCATGACGGCTAGGATTTTCGCGGTTCGTTTCATTGGGCAACACTATTGCACTGCACCGGTCGGGGCAAGCTTTTGTCGCCGGCACGCTTGGCATGGCAGTAAAAAGGCTCCCAGATGGACGGTCTGATTAGCGGCCTCCTGGTGCGACTTCAAAAGTGGCTTTCAATGGAAGGTCAACCTTCTTAATGTGGTCATGCACTGTGACTTCGACTGTGTAAGTGCCAGACGGGTCTTGAGAATCGATCTGAATTCCCATGCGTTCTTTGGCAAGCTGGAGGTCGTGCGCAGGAACAACATACTTGCCCTTCAAGCCAACAAAGTCCTTTTGCTCGCCATAGATACTGCCGTCCGGCTTCCGAATGACTATGTCATAGGTCACGTCAACCGCACCGTTGGAATCGGTGCCTGGATCGACGAAAAGAATCGCCGAAAAAAGCGGAACGTTTCGCTTCGCCTTCTCCAACATTTTCAGGTTCGGTGTTCCTGGTTTGTTCCAGTCCTCGAAGAACTGTGGACTCTGGGTTAAATAAAGCTGTGCTCCAAAGCCATTCTTGGACTTCATATTTGGAGTGTCGGCAGCAGCCTTGCCATCCTTGCGCCAAGCAGTGGAGTCGTTTCCGAGTAAGGAAGCACCAAATAGCACAGAAATGAGAAAATAAAATGCGGTTTTCATGGTGATGATATAATTCAACCTCAAATCCCGGTCGCTCAGTCCGTCATTCGGTTTGCCTTGAAGCGGACCACGTATTTTCCGGATGGGTCGCAGGTGCCTGGATGCGGGACGAGCAGAAAGGCGTCGGAAAAAACGGGATTTAAGTCGGCGCCATCGAGAAGAGAGAAATCCTTCAAGCGATAGGGGAAGAATTCAACAAACGGCCGGTCGCCGCGTTGTGAGCCATTCGTATTGACGGGTTCAAATGATTTTACGCCACGGTTTGCTTGGACCGTGAACGTGTATATCCCGCCGGACTCCGTCAATGATTGATTCCATGCCTTGGGAGCATCTGCCATGCGGGCATCCCATTTAGGGTCACCGTAAAATGCCAGCACATCGCGGTCAAAAAGCAACCCCTCGACATCATCTCTTGTGATCCCATCCTGCCGGGCCCGGGCAGTCAATTTGCCATGATACTCTGGATTTTCACTAAGTTCCGATTCCATTGTGGCTGCTTGTGGCGCGTAAGTGAGAAGCCGCTGAATCAAGGCGCAATCATTGGCCCGAAAAGCCTCCGCCAAAGTATAACGGCCGGGTTGCTCAACGAAGTAGTCCATACATCCCCAGCCTGCATACCCGTACCATGTTTCGAAGATATAGCCGATCATCTGATAAACCCCGACACTGTTCATCCAGGCCAAGGCCATTGCGTTTGAATCATTGATGTGGCCCATCAGACAGTTGCCGACAGGAAGATAAACCTTGGGATTGGGAGACGAAACAGGGAATTCATTGTCGTCGATGTCATACCCCGTCATCTTCCCTGCCTTTGATTTGAGCTGCCCGTTTGGATAGGAGAAGCCAAGCTGCCAGTCGCCTTCCGTCGCATGGCTCGACGAGACGATCAGGTCAGGGGCGAATTTATTAAGAGCCTCGACCATGGCTTGAGTTGTGTCATCCGGCCCTTTCATGATGACGGGAGCTTTCCCTGGTTTCTTGCGAATCATCTTATTCTGAACCTGTTCATCGTAAACGATCGCCTCATCAACCATCTCATAGGCAATATCGGTGTTTGCGACTACCTTGCGGACCGTGAGCGGCTCGTTGTTTTGTGCAATGGCGAGGGCATTGGCTGCATCATAGCCGGTGAGGATGCCCCAAAATGTATCGCAAAACGGGTCGTCATTGTACTTTCGGGTGAGTTGATGAATGTCCGCGACATATTGCTGCGTGACGGATTTTGGTTTGGCCACAAAGCAAGTGTATAGCGGATGCAACTTGCGGAGCGCCGCCAAGGATTGCTTTACCGTGCCATCGTATGTGACGAGTTCGCCATGATGTTTTTGAAGAAGCGCATCGGCAACCTTCTTCCATGCCGGGTCTTGGATTGTGGCATTGGAAGCCACCACGACATAATCACTTTCCGCATGGACGCTTGGAAGGCCGACAACGCCGGATACGGCAAACACCACCATCGCAATGAGCAGCTTCATGCGCGCCCCCTACATTTCCATCTCATTGCGAGAGCGGGGAGGCTCATCCCTAATCCCCTTTCCAGTAGGTATCAAATCGCTTTCCATTCCAATACAATATCGAGCTGGTGTCTTCTGGCTTGAGCATCATGATGGCATCACCCAGTAGTTTCGGGGGCTTCGCTTTCGAATTCTCAAACAAACTCGTCAGAATCGGTTCATTCTTGAATACCACACACCACGATGGCCCGGGATATTTGTGTCCAATGTCTTTTGAAAGCCAGCGCACTCCACCAGATGACAATAAAGCAAGGTCTTCAAATTCCGGGCCATGCTTCCTTTTCACGACCCTTACGATATAGTCAGGGCGTCCGTCGCCGTCAAAGTCGCCCTGTAAATAGAAGGGATTGATGGTATCGAAGCTGATCAAGTAGTTCGCACACAAACCACTATCCATGAATCGTTTTACAAGTATTGCTGGGCAAGATGCCCAAGCGTTATAGGCACGTTCCGTCTTTGGAATCGGAATCGGATCATCTTGGTCCTGCTGCGCGATTACAGGGCTGACCGATAGCAACAAACCAATTAGATAAAAAACGTTTCGCATAAAAATAACTACAGGGGGACACACATGTTCATCCACACGGCATGGATCGTGAATCCGTTCCTGAGAAATGTCGATGAGTTTTTCACATGAGAGTATCATTTTTTGAATCCGCCCAAGTTCCTCAGAACCTGTTTAATAAATAGGAAAAAGCCGCCTTTCCTATTTATTTCACAGGTTCTCAGCCCTGGTCATCGTGTATGTGCATGGCGGCTCATTCATGTTCGCCGCATCGAGGGATGCGTATTCAATTGACCGAGGACCAAGTTTGCAATGTTTGGCTTTTGCGAAAGTTTGTCACTGTCGCAGTAACGAGGGAGGGGCTTTTTGTAGCTACCTTTGGGGGGTAGAGGTAGGCCTTTCTTGGTTTTGTCTGCGTTTGGCAGACTTTTTTTGCCAAAACTGGCAGATTCCGCGAATATTTGAATAATTCAAACTGTTAACACCACACCATAAGTCTTGTTCCTTAACTCGCATTTTGCTATTCTTAACTCTAATGTGAATCGCCCCAGAATCCGCTTGGCCAAGAAAGAAAGAATCCTGCTCGAAGCATTTTCTGGCACCAGCAAGGAACCATCCAAGTTCGTCCATCGTGCCCGCATCGTGCTCATGGCTGCGGATGGACTTGAAAATCAGGAAATCGGCGAGCGTCTGGGGATAACCAGGCAAAAAGCAGGGCGCTGGCGTGATCGATTCGCTGAACTGGGCATTGAAGGAATCCGAAACGATGCTCCCCGTTCGGGAAGACCTCCGCTGATCACGAAATGCAAAAAGGCCCGCACAGCCAACAGGACGCAGAATGAAGTTCCTCCCGATTCGACGCGCTCGACCCGTCGTAAAATGGCCCAGGTCTCCGGCCTGAGCGCGTCAACCATTGGAAGAATCTGGCGAGAACGTGGGATCAAGCCCCATGTGCGTGCCAAAAAACCGACCGCTGAGGATAAAGAGGAGACGGCACTGCGCCTTTACAAATTCCGCATGAGCCTGGCAGATATCCTCGATCAAGCCGAGTCAGGTGAATGTCGTTGAAGTCCATTTGGCGATCACGGATCGATGGGCAGAAAACGTCTTTTGGTAAATTGAGGTGGCAGACGCTGCGAAATCGCCACATCCGCCAAGCGATTCTCTTCTACTTGGGTTCCAATCGCTTCTTGATCTGGGTGACGGCTAACTGGATTTCGGAAACCAGCGTTTTGTCAGCGGTGGACCATTTCGGGCTGGCGAGTGCCAATTCCAAATTCACGCCGGTCGTGTCCTAGGGGTATATGCCTGTCTTCCATTTGAAGATCCGCTGAAATTCCTGTTCCAGACGGGGGCGGAGGTGGTCGTTGAAATAGAATTTCTCGTCTGCCGTAGCGGTCTTGGAATAGGCGGCGGCCACGAGGGACTGATACAGACGGTTCACTGCCTCCATTTCCTGTTGCAGAGTCGTCGTTGGCAGATTTTTTGCGAGGGATTGGAGTTCGTCTCGGATCTCCAGAAGAGCGGCCTCATCCTTCTTGGCCTTGGCGGATTTTTCAGCGGCAGCTTTTTCCATCGCTGCGGAATCCGGTGCGTTTTTTGTCTGCGGATTGATCCCGGCCAAACTGGCTGCAAGGGATTCTTTGATCCCGTCAGTCGGAGAACTTTTTGGCGCAAACGCCTGCATCTTCTTCGTGACGGCGGCTGTGATGCCCCAGCAGTCCTTTCGCACAAAAATCCCATAACATCCCCTTACGCCGATACGGCACAGGCCCATATCGCGTGAGTGGCATTGCGGGCCTATCGGCATGAGGCTCGAAAAACAGGGTCCGGCGGCATCAAAATTACGGCCCGTTTTTCGCTTTCCTCATTACCATGTCGGCATGTGGCCGTGTCGCCACCACGCCCATATCGGCACAGTCCCGGCACACGGATTTTCTTACTCGCTTGGCAGACATCAATTTTGCCTCCCGTCTGGCCCGGCGGCGATTGACGCGATGGTCGAACGCATATTCCCGGCAATGCGTGATCGCGGTGGCTACATCCCGATGTGTGATCACGGAGTGCCACCAGAGGTGACGCTCGCCAATTACCTCCACTACAGGCGGCGCTGTATGGAACTCGGAGAATAATGAAGCCGATGAAGGGCAACTCCCACGAAGCGCCCGAATCAATCCTCTACTGATCCACCTCTCCCGAGCTTCGTCTTCACGCTCGCCGCCACCGGAACAAAGGGAGAAAAATGCTGAGACTCGAAATCTGAAATCAGAAACCCGATGGCGATTTTAGACTTCGCTGCAATTCCGAATTCAGCATTCCCAATTCAAAATTGATCCTGTGGCGGGCAGTGTGAAATTCCTTGGTCGGCTTGAAAACCGCTTTCGCGCTGAGTGCCGCCCCGGCATTGTGGCGGGCAAACAGGGCTTTGAGTTCACCGATGATCTCCTCGGCAGCGGCTTCCGGGATCAGGTCGCCCTTGATTTTCAACTCGAACGACTGCTTGAAGAACGCAGATCCCTTTTCTCCGGTCACGCGCAGGATGGCGGCATCATCGGTCGTGCCCCGGTAGGAATTCGAGAACCCGACCCGCACGAGTTTGTCACCGGCTTTGGCTTCGACGGATGAAGCGACTGCCAGTTGTAAGAAAATCGGTTCATCCGCAAAAAGTGTGCTTAGGCGGCGTCAATAAATAAAGGTAGCAACTTGCATAGGAATTGTGATATGCTCTCCGAGCATGAGCACCCTTGCGCAGATTACCGAAAAACTGCAGCCGTTGTGGCCGATTCTTGATGAGCGC
>Ga0247841_10001543_pt1 | contig 50851 bp, 44 predicted proteins | sample LaCruzMarch2015__2_FD_192410 | JGI IMG/M metagenome (GOLD analysis project Ga0247841, IMG submission 192410) | Freshwater microbial communities from meromictic Lake La Cruz, Castile-La Mancha, Spain - LaCruzMarch2015_18m | ecosystem: Environmental > Aquatic > Freshwater > Lake | place: Spain... | reverse complement strand
CGGAATTGCGCTTAAAAACTTTGATAAATTCACTTTCCTGATCAAGTAAGATGCGAAACCTGCTGGCATTTATTTCCAGGTACCAGTTTTTATTTTTCTTTCTGATCTTTTTGATCATCTCTTTCATACTCCTGTACAATAACAACTATTACCAAAGGTCGAAGGTTGTCGGCACCACCGGCGGTATTACTGGGAAGTTCAACCAATACTATGAGAATTTTTCGGGTTTTTTTGAATTGAAGCAATCCAATGACAACCTTGCTAAGGAAAATGCGCGTCTTCGTTCTTTACTTAAAATTAAGACCAGGGCTATTCCTGATTCCCTGATTTTGCAGGAATCGGGTCTTACGATCCGCTATATCAGCGCCAAAGTGATCAGTAATTCCGTTCAGTTCAGGAATAATTATTTCATGCTCGATAAAGGATGGCGATCGGGAATAAAAAAAGATATGGGCGTGGTTACCATGGATGGTGCGGTGGGTATAATCATCGATGTATCGGAAAACTATAGCACCGGCATATCGCTTCTTCATAAAGATTCCAGGATCAGCGGCCGGATCAAGAAAAACGACCAGCTGGTCAACATTTCATGGGATGGCCTGAATTACAGGCTTGGCGACATCTCCCATATTCCTTCCCATGTGAACCTTGTTCCCGGAGATACCATTCTGACCAGTGGAAATTCGCAGATCTTTCCGGAGGGACTGATGATTGGAACGGTGGAATATGTTGAAGATGAGATGGAAAACCTCTTTAAAAAGGGAAAGGTCCGTTATTCCATTGATTACAACCAGATCATCTATGTGTATGTGGTTGAAAATTCTTCCAGAGAAGAGATCTTACGTTTAAAAACAAGCACGCCAAATGAATAGGAAACTGGTCGGAAATATCTTCCGGTTTATAATTCTGGCTTTTGCACAGATATATATCTTCAATAAAATCCAGGTCAGCGGTTTTATCAATCCGCAGGTTTACGTGCTGTTCATTCTCATGCTCCCCTATGAAATTTCAGGTTTCTGGCTTTTATCATTTGCTTTTATGATGGGTCTCACCGTCGATATTTTTCAGCACACCCCCGGAATGCATGCAGCTGCGTCGGTTACGCTGGCATTTTTTCGCCCGGGTGTTATCCGCCTGGTCGGGAAAAAAGAAGACCTTGAGCCCTGGCAATATCCGAATGTCAGGAATGCCGGGGCGCTGTGGTTCTTAACTTATACCCTCATCCTCGTTTTTATGCATCATCTTTTTCTTTTTTACCTTGAAGTTTTCCGTTTCAGCGAGTTCTTTCATACTCTCCTGAAAGTATTTATCAATACGGTATTAACTTCCCTGATCATCATGCTGATCCAGTATTTATTCTTTTCAAGAAGGGCAGATTAAGGATTTGTTTTGTAGTTTTGCCTTCAGAACATAATAATTCAAGTTGGTGTTCTCTGTGTAACTCTGCGTTGACTCTGCGTAACTCTGCGAAACTTATTATAAGTTATTACGCAAAGTTTCGCAAAGTTTTATCATTGCTTTTTTAGTACCGCATCCTCTCAGAAAACCAAAAAGTTATCAATATGTTTAAAAATCTGTTTATTACATTGCTGGTGGTCATTACCCTGGCTTCCTGCACAAAAGCGCCTAAAAATGCTTTTTTAATTTCCGGTTCGGTCGATTCTGTTTTCAATGGTACTGTTTATTTACAGAAAAGGGGGGATGGCCCTCTTGTTACGATTGATTCATCTCAATTCTCCGGGGGAAAATTCAGTTTCAAAGGAACCATTGATTACCCGGAAGTATATTACCTTACGATCCCGGCTACCAAATCATCCGTTCCGTTTTTTATAGAATCTGCTGATATTATGGTGAATATCAATACGAAAGAAATCAATAAGACCAAAATCGCCGGTTCAAAAACACAGATAGCTTATGACAATTACCTTGATATGCTTGACCAGTTCAACGCTAAAATAAAGGAGAGCTATCAAATGTACAACAAGGCGCAGGAGATTGGCGACCTCGAAAAAGCAAGATTTTATGATTCACTTATCACCGTACAGGATGAACAAAGAAGCCAGTTCTCGAAAAATTTTGTTCTTAAGAACACTTCGTCTTTTGTCAGTCCGTATATAATATACCGTAATTCATATACTTATGACATGGCGGAGTTGGAAAAAGCCCTCAATAGTTTCGACACCAGCCTGTCGCATTCTTTGTATACGGGTTTCCTCAACAGCTACCTTAACACGTTAAAACGAACGGCTGTCGGGCAAATGTATGTCCCTTTTTCGATGCAGGACTCGACCGGGATTAACCAGTCCGTTTCGGATCTTATCGGCAGCAATTACCTGCTGGTTGATTTCTGGGCTTCCTGGTGCGCACCCTGCCGGGAAGAAAACCCCAACCTAGTTGCACTCTATAATAAATACCATGAAAAAGGTTTTGATATTATCGGGGTTTCGTTTGATTCGAGCCGTGACCGCTGGTTGGGGGCGATCAAGGATGACAGCCTGACCTGGACGCATGTTTCCGATCTGCAAGGATGGGAAAATAAAGTGGGTAAACTTTATGGTGTCCGGTCAATACCTTCAAATGTACTTCTCGATACCACAGGATTTATTATTGCAAAAAATCTCAGGGGAGAGGATCTGAAAATGAAACTGGAAGGATTGTTCCCCGCGGATCTCACAAAAGCCGGATCCTCCCGAAAAAAGTAAGCGGACGGATTTGGGAATCACTTTTAGAAGCATAATTCCCAGGAAGTCGCGAATCATTCATGTTTACTAAAACTTAAGAGGGTGTCTCAAAAGGGATAAATATATTCAAAATCACTTCGTGGTTCTTCGTGTCTTCTTCGTGGACCTCTGTGTAACAAATACTTATAAATTACACGAAGTTTCACGAAGACTGCACGAAGTTCCACGAAGGACTTTGAAGACATCCTCATTTAATTTCAATTATGCCGGGAGGAACAGCGGCTACAAATTCGCAAATACCGAAAAATCGGTACAGGCTCTGTTTCGACTCGGCATAAATTAGTCCATGACCTTGCTTTTCCTTCCTAAATACACACTATCTTTATCTGTTTATGATTTAGAAGTTGAGAAACTAAGTAAAGGAGGTTATTGAAAATGCTTATAAAAAGGGCCAATAAGTATCTTCTTACTTTAATATTTTCCTTGATATTCCCATTTTGCCAACTAACTGCGCAAGATTGGCCTAAAATATATGGAAATAATTTCCATGCATATGTTAATAGATTATTTGAGGATTATGATAAAGGATATCTGATTGGTGGATCAGTTTTAGCAAATGCCAATACTTTTCGTTATGCTTGGATCAAAAAAACAGATATTAACGGCAATGAAATTTGGAATAAAAAATTTGGCAATAGTGTCGATCAATTTTATTTAAACTCCTGTTTTAAAACAGCAAACGAAGGGTTAATTATTTGTGGAGGTACTACTGTTGAAGATCCCCTGCTTGATCCAATTTTCTTTAAACTGAACTCATGTAGTGAACCGGAATGGTGTAAAATCTTACTTTCGGAAGATTACAATGTGGCAACTGATGTAATTTCAATAAAGGATGGTTATATTGGCATTCTTAAGTATTATGGAGAAGGTCTATTTTATGCCAGAATTAGCCTAATTAAAATGGATCTGTCAGGTGAACCATTATGGATACAACAACTTGCACAGGAAGATACACTGATTTATAATGAAGAAGCATATCATTTAATTGAAACATTTGATTCAAGCTATTTAGCCTCTGGGCATTGTTTTTATCCCGGATTGAAGCCATTTTGGATAAAAACCGATACTGCTGGTAATCAAATTTGGGATATCAAATGGCAGGGTGGAATTGGAGGAGCCGATGAAGTGATTCAAATGAAAAGTGGATTTTTCTTTAGCGCTGGAGGTTTCGCAAGTACAGGCTATGCAATGACTCCTTCTATTTTTAAGTTTGATAATAATGGTTATCCGATTTATCAGCAATACCTGCTCGGTGACACTTTAATTGGCGGTGGCGCCGAGCCTATTATCTCATTTAATGACTCCTTACTCCTTACTGGAATCCAGTGGAGGATTTCTCCAAATGTTGATGATGGGTTTAGTGAGATTTTATTGACTGATACTTTAGGAATTATTATTAACCGACGTGTCCTATTACATGAAAATCATCCACCCAGCAGTATAATATTATCTCATGATAATAAAATTCTGGTTGCGGGAGATTATGTCGTAGATAATAACTGGGACATCTACCTCTGGAAAATGAATGCTGATTTAGAAGATGACACACTATATACACAACCTCTCACGTACGACAGTCTTTGCCCATACCAGATTTTATCCGATACGGTGGATTTGGATTGCAGTCTTTTCGTTAATATCGAGGATATTCCAACCAGGGAAAAGTACGAATCGACAATTAAGATTTCACCGAATCCAGCGAAGGATTGGATTATGCTTAGCTTGCCGGATAACGTTTCTTCCGGAACTATCGAATTAGCCGTCTATAATATTTTCGGGCAGGAGGTATTGAAAAGGGAAGTCATTCCAGTCAACCGAATGATTTCATTGAATATATCTTCTTTGTCCTCCGGATTATACATCGCTGTTAGCAAAGATCAACGGAAAAGAATGTTGAAAGGGAAGTTTATAAAATCTCTTTACTAATTCCTTCTTATTCTTGATCGACTTGTGAGAAATTTAATGGACGTTTGCCTGCTGCTCTTTCCACAACTTATTGAAAGTTTTGGAATGAAGACGGGGCAATTCCCGCCTGGGTCCCCAGCTTGAGGAAAAGAAATATTTAAAAAGCATATTCTTAAAGCCTCCGCCCATATTCATGAGGTTGCGGCTGAGCAGAACCCTGCGCATGTTATTCATGACGAATTTTTCACCGCCGGTAGCCAAACCCTGTTCGATGCTTTCATGGCGGTTCACCAGAAGCAGCTCATGAAGCGGTATGTTAACGGGGCAAACATCCGTACATTTTCCACACAGGGATGAAGCATAGCTCAGGTGCTTGTAATCCCTCATGTTTTCAAGATATGGCGTGATGACAGAGCCGATAGGACCCGTATAAACAGTCGAATAGGTATAACCTCCGATGTTCCGGTAAACCGGGCAGGCATTCAGGCAAGCCCCGCAACGGATACATGACAACGCCCGTCGGGCTCTTTCATGCTCCAGTAATTTTGTCCGCCGGTTGTCAAGCAGGATCACATACATTTCAGTGGGACCATCGGCTTCCCGTTCTTTTTTCGGCCCGAAGATGATACTGTTATAAGCCGATGCTTTCTGACCGGTGCCATACGTAGCCAGTAAAGGCCAGAAAAGCTGCAGATCATTAATGGAAGGGATCAGCTTCTCAATTCCGGCAACAACAATGTGAACCTTTGGAAAGGAGAAAGACATCAATGCATTGCCTTCATTTTCGGTAATACATACTGCTCCTACATCAGCCAGTAAAAAGTTCGCCCCTGTTATTCCTGCTTCAGCCTCGCCAAATTTGTTTCTCAGGTGTTTCCTGGTAAATGCCGCAATTTGAGCAGGTGTGGAATCGTCAGGCATACCAAACTTCTGGTTAAAAAGAGTGGCTACATCTTCTTTCGATTTATGCATGGCCGGTGTCACGATATGATACGGTTTTTCGCCGGCCAATTGCACAATGAATTCCCCTAAATCGGTTTCTATCGCCTCGATCTTTTTCTTTTCAAGAATTTCATTCAACTCCAGCTCTTCGGTCATGATCGATTTTGATTTCACCACCGATGTAGCTTTCAGTTTTTTTAAGATCGCTAAAATCTCCTTTACCGCATCTTTCTTTGTCGGCGCCCAGATAACCTTACCGCCATTTTTCTCAAAATTGACCTCAAATTCACATAAATATTTATCCAGGTCATTCAGGATCTTATGCTTCAGGTTTGCAGCCCTCTTCCTCGCCAGGTCAATATCGGTGAACTGTTGCTTACCTTTAATAACAGCTACATTGTACTTCGAAATATTATACTGGATCTTTCGCCTGTGGTCCAGATCAAAACTTATCTTTTCAGCATCTTTCAGAAATTTTTTCTGAATTTCCATATTACCCCCTTATTTTTTCAGGCTGATTTTTTCAATCCTCTTCTGATGTCGGCCACCTTCAAATTCAGTATTTAAAAAAATCTTCACTAATTTCATGGCAAATTCCGGTTTCAAAAAACGACCCGGTAAAGATAAAATATTAGCGTTATTATGCTGCCTGGCCAGCTTTGTAATCTCTTCCGACCAACAAAGTGCAGCTCTTACATCTGGATATTTATTCGCAACCATCTGGGCTCCATTTCCGCTGCCACAAATAATAATCCCCAATTTAAAATTTCCATCATTTATAGCCCTGGCTAGTGGATGTATAAAATCGGGATAATCAACACTTTCATTGTCATAAGTACCAAAATCTTTGACTTCATATCCACTTGCAATCAATTTATCAATGATATAGGTTTTCATGTCAAACCCACCATGATCCGAAGCAATAGGTATTATTTCATTTCTAACATCCATTAATTACTTTGTTAGTATAAAACAAAGTTAATGGGATAAAGTATTTGTTCAACCTTCCAATTATTATTTATCTTTAGCTACAGTTAGCAGAGAATGAATTATTCTCTTACTATTTTTCTTCTTATCAACAATCAATTGTTTATAACTGAAATTTTTACTGTATAACTGGCATTCGTTTTGATCAAAAAAGATGTTGTTTGACATTCTAACGTTTTTAGCCTGATTTTGTAATTACATATGAGTAGTTTAAATCATCATTATAAACACCTGATTTTTGTATTCACCAGGTTATTTTTTAACACAACAAGTTAGGAACATGGTGTTAATAATTCTTAATCTTCATAAAATCAAATAATAATAAGGAAATTTGCAAAAAAAAATGTTTATAAGTTTGAATAAGTCAATAAACCTAATTTTAATCAGTTTAGTTTTGAGCATTACTAACAAGCCTAATATAATATTATATATTCTTTATTAAATCTAATAATAATAGTACGTTCATAACAAGGTTATGGAAAATAGCGAAAGCCGGAATAAAATGAAGATTGATTATAAAAAGGAGTTTTTAAAATTGCGGATAGAAAAAAAAGCGATTTTACTGGCTCATTATTACCAGGTTGATGAAATACAGGAAATAGCTGATTACGTTGGAGATAGTCTTGGTTTAGCGCAGCAGGCCGCATTATCGGAAGCAAAGATCATCGTTTTTGCCGGGGTGCATTTCATGGCGGAAACGGCTAAAATACTAAACCCGGGAACAAAAGTACTGATACCGGATCTTGAAGCGGGATGTTCACTGGCAGATAACTGTCCTTATGACCGGTTCAGTGAATTTATAAGCCGTTATCCTGATCATATTGTTATTTCCTATATTAATTGCAGCGCTGCCGTAAAATCTGTTTCCGATGTTATTTGCACTTCAGGCAATGCGGTGCATATTGTCGAATCATTTCCCAAAGAACAAAAAATAATCTTTGCTCCTGATAAAAATCTTGGCGGGTATGTAAACCGGATCACCGGACGGAACATGGTGCTATGGGATGGAACCTGTGAGGTACACGACATTTTGCAAACTGAAGCCATAATCAATCTGAAAATTCAAAATCCTGATGCGAAACTTATAGCCCACCCGGAATGTAAAGCTCAAATTCTGGAAATAGCTGATTTTGTGGGTTCTACAACGGCATTATTGAATTATACCATTAAAGATAAAGCAAACAAATTCATAGTGGCTACTGAATCGGGAATTCTTTACCAGATGAAAAAATCATCACCCGGAAAAGAGTTCATTATCGTGCCTTCGGATGAGACCTGTTCCTGCAATGACTGCCCGTATATGAAGCTTAATACCATGCAAAAGCTTTACCTGTGCCTGAAAAATGAAAAGCCTGAAATTTTAATGAAACCGGAAATCATTGAAAAAGCAAGAATACCCATTGAGAGAATGATGGAAATATCAAGGAAAGCCAACCTGATCAGATAATTTAACAGAAGTGAAAAAAATTATAAAAGGACTAACAGTTTTATTATTGCTGATAAATATTCCTGTCTATTCGCAGGAAGAAGTGAAGGTTAGTACCGATGGCTACCAGGTATTTTACCATGCCGGCGGTACTAAAGCCAGCGAAGGTACCATGTGCGAAGGAAAACCGGATGGTTACTGGAAAACATATAATGAACAGGGTATCCTTGTTTCGGAAGGAAACCGCAAAGACTTTGAACTCGACAGCACCTGGAAATTTTATGATGAGAAGGGAAAACTTGTCATGGAAATCAATTACCGGAAAGGAAAAAAAGATGGGATCCGGAAAACTTACCGGGAAGATGAAATAATCGAAGAATCATTCAGGAACGATGTTAAAGATGGATTGACCGTTTTTTTCTATCCTGATGGCAGGGTCAAAAAAGAGGTCACTTTCCGTGAAGGTCTGGAAGAAGGCCTTGCTAAAGAATTTGATAAAGACGGGAGGATCATTACATTGATTCATTATAAAAGCGGATTTATTACCGAGCGGGAACTCATAAACCGGTATGATAACAATGGCCGGAAACATGGAGGATGGAAATATTTTTACGCCGACGGAAAGACCATGATGGAAGGTACTTTCAAGCATGGACTGGAAAACGGATATTTCAAAGAATATGACAAAGAAGGCAATCTTATTTCCACGGCTAAATACGCTGAAGGTGTCAAGCTTGAAGATGTTGCCGAGTTGGTCAAGCTGGATGTAAGAAAGGATTATTATGCTGACGGGAAGGTTAAAATAGCTGCAACTTATAACAAAGACGGGCAACTGGAAGGGGTCAGGCGTGAATTTCTGCCAGATGGCACTGTTGAGAAATCTTTCATATTCAGGAACGGGATAATGATTGGAGAAGGGGTGGTTACGGAAAAAGGCGAGCGCGACGGTTATTGGAAAGAATATTACGATGATGGCCGCCTCAGGGCAGAAGGAAAATACATCAAAGACGTGAGGGAAGGAGCCTGGAAGTATTATCATTCAAATGGAAATACGGAGCAGGAAGGAGTTTATACGAACGGTAAACCGGAAGGAGAGTGGCGGTGGTATTATCCTGGTGGACAGTTACTTCGGGAGGAATCTTATTATAATGGATTGCTGGATGGGTTAATGACTGAATATGATGAAGCCGGAAACGTGATAACTAAAGGCGAGTACGTTGAAGGAAAAGAAACCGGGGAATGGTTTTACCGCATCGGGGATAATGAAACGCTAGGTAGTTATGCAGAAGGTATGCGGAATGGATTATGGAAATATTATGATCTTCCTGCCGGGATGGGAAAACAAAAAGTACTGAGGTTTGAAGGGCGGTTTATTGAAGATAATCCTCACGGAAAGCACACGTATTACTGGGATAACGGTAATAAAAAGGATGAAGGTGAATATGTGATGGGCAGGAAAGAAGGTGAGTGGATTTCTTATGATTACGAAGGAATGATATTTATCATAGTTTCTTTTAAAAACGGAATAGAATACCGTTATGATGGAATTCAAATAACAGAAACCAAACCTGAAGGGGAATAAAATTTTTACTAAATTTGCCGTCCTAAACAAATTAAAGAATAAAGCATGAAAAAATTGACATTTTTAGCATTGATATCTTTTATCCTGGTTTCGGCCGGCACCCTGTTTGCGCAGGACAATATGAAAGCCAGGCAGGCAGCTGTTTCAGCCGATTCAAAAGTAATGGTTGTCACGCCTGAGAAATTCCAGGCTTATGCTACGGAGAATGTAGGCAAAGAGGTTGAGATTCAGGGTATGGTGGTGCATGTTTGCAGACATGGCGGCAAGAAATTATTTATCATCGGAGAAGATCCGGAAATACGTGTAAAAATTACGGCAAGCGAAATTGTTAGTGTTTTTGAGCCTGATCTTGAAGGAAGTACAATTTATGTTAAAGGCATCATCGAGCCAATTGAAGAAGAAGCTGTACCTGAAGAAGAAAAGAAGGCAGAAGATGCCGATCATACAAACTATTACCATGTTCCACAGTATTCCATCTCCTGTTTAGCATTCCGGACTATAGAAGAATAGGACTATCATATTCAATTTATTTTGAAGGGTTTTTAATGGGTTCAACTTGTCGAAACCCCTTTTTCTTATCATAACAGATACATGATGAAATTTCAATGGAGAAAATGGTTCAGGGTTGTTCACCGTGATTTCGGGTACCTGTTTTTCGGACTTACACTGGTATATTCTGTTTCCGGAATTGCCCTGAATCACCTGGATGACTGGAACCCTAACTATATCATTGTTCGTAAGGAAATTGCGCTTGAAAACCCCGGACGGATTTATCCCGGCATTACCAAGGCCGAAGTAAGAGCCATTCTGGAAGAGATAGGCGAAAACAAGGGATATAAAAATCACTATTTCCCGCAAAGCGACCAGTTGAAGATCTTCCTGAAAGGAGGTTCGGCTCTTATTAATATCGAAACAGGAAATGGTTTGCTGGAAAGAGTTGACCGTCGCCCTTTTTTCCACGAAATGAATTACCTGCATTACAACCCGCAGGTAAGCTGGACATGGATTTCCGATGTTTTTGCCGGAGCACTTATCATCCTGGCGATCACCGGTTTGTTCCTGGTCAGGGGGGCTAAAGGCATCACAGGCCGGGGCGCATGGATGACAGCCCTCGGTATTATTATCCCTTTGGTTTTTCTTTTGATTTTCTTTTACTAAATCACAGGAATCATGAATATCATCTGGATCAGCATCATTTTCACTGTTTGGTATACCCTCTCCCTGGTTATTTCGGAAAAGATTGGAAAGAAAAGGAAAATCGGGGAAGAATGGTCATTCTTCCTGAGTATCATACTGACGCCCCTCGTAGGATTAGCGATCAGCCTGTTCACAAAGCCGTCAGAATAACCTGTCCTTAGCGTCGTCTTCTGAATGTTGCTGTTTCGGGCTTTTCATTGATTATCTGAAAATCCATCTCCTTGCGTGAAAGATCGATTTTCTTCACGCGAATTCTTACTTTATCACCCAGTTTATAATGATAGCCGTTCCGCTGACCTGTAACCTGATAATTTTCTTCGTCCAGGAAATAATAATCGTCCGCGAGATCCTTCAACCGGACCATCCCTTCACATTTGCTCTCGATGAGTTCGACAAATATGCCCCATTTACTGACACCTGAAATAAGGCCATAAAATTCCTGACCGATCTTATCCATCAGGTATTCAGCCTGCTTATATTTAACTGATGCCCTTTCGGCTTCAACGGCTTTCTTTTCCATATCAGATGCATATTCGCATTTTTTCTCATATTCATCCTGCCCGACCGAATTTCCTCCCTTCAGGTACAAGTCCAGCAGACGATGCACCATCAGGTCGGGATAGCGGCGGATAGGAGAAGTAAAGTGGGTGTAAAACTTAAACCCGAGTCCATAATGGCCGATATTTAACGTAGAATAGATAGCCTTGGCCATGGTCCGGATGGCGATGGTTTCGATCATATTCTGCTCGCCTTTTCCTTCGATTTGTTTGAACAGGTTATTGAAAGATGATGCCAGTCCCTTCCGGTTTTCAATATTCAACTTATAACCGAGCTTTGACAGGAACTGTGCAAAATTGGTCAGTTTTTCGACACTCGGCGAATCATGAATACGGTAAACAAAGGTTTTCGCTTTCTCACCGGTTTTTACTTTTCCAATCAGCTCGGCCACTTTCTGGTTAGCCAGCAGCATAAAATCCTCGATCAGTCGGTTAGATTCCTTTTGTTCTTTGATATATACACTAAGCGGCTTTCCTTTTTCGTCGAGCACGAATTTTACTTCCTGACTGTCGAAATTTATAGAACCTTTCCTGAAACGGTCTTCCCGGAGTTTTGTTGCCAGCTTGTGCAGGATCATAATTTCTTCAGAGAACTCTCCTTCCCCTGTTTCTATGATCTGCTGCACTTCCTCGTAGTTGAACCGGCGGCTGGAATTGATCACGGTCCGGCCAATCCACTGCTGCCTGATATTAGCCCCCTCATCGAGCTCAAAAATCGCAGCGTAGCAAAGCTTATCTTCATGAGGTTTAAGCGAACAGAGATCATTGGAGAGCTTTTCAGGGAGCATGGGGATGGTACGGTCAACCAGGTAAACAGAAGTTCCCCGGTCGTAGCCCTCTTTATCTGTCAGGCTTCCTGGTTTTACGTAAAACGATACATCGGCAATATGAACACCGACCTCAAAGTTACCGTTGGGTAGTTTTTGCAGCGATAAGGCATCATCAAAATCTTTGGCATCAGGCGGATCGATGGTGATCGTAAAAGCTTCCCGGTAGTCTTTTCTCCTCCTGATCTCTTCAGGGGTAATCCCACGGTCGATTTTCAAGGCTTCTTTTTCGACTTTTTCGGGGAAGGTCCATGGAAAATTAAATTCGGCGAGGATCGATTTCATTTCCACGTCGTTATCGCCGGGAGATCCTAAAACGTCAATCACATTACCAACCGGATTTTTCGAATGCTCAGGCCAGTCGGTGATCTTTACAACCACTTTTTGCCCGGTTACAGCACCCTTCAACCCGTCTTTCGGGATAAGGATATCGACCGGCATATTAGTGCTGTCGGCAACCAGGAAAGCGAAATGTTTGGAGACGTCGATAATGCCTACATATTGTTCTTTACCCCGTTCAATTATCTCGATGATCTGACCTTCGATTTTGCGGTCTTTTCGCCTGGGGAAAATGAGCACTTTCACTTTATCCCCGTTAAGGGCACGGGAAGTATTGTTGGGGGCGATATAAATGTCTTCTCCGCCTTCATCATTGATGATGTAAGCTTTGCCGGTCCCTTTCATATCTACCTTACCGGTAATATATTTTTTTAACTGGGGCGTTTCTTTAACAAAAGACTGGCTTATTTTATATTTTCCCGGCCGGAGTTCCTGGATAACCCCATCCTCAATGAGTTCCACAAGAATTATATTTACAAGGTCCTTGCTCGCCTTGTCCAGCAAACCAAGGCTTGCCGCCACCTGTTTATAGTTATAAGCCCGGAACGGCTCTTTGGTAAAAATGCTCAAAACACTATCGGCAAAGGCGTTCTTTCCCCGGGGTCTTGCTTTCTGATTTTTTTGTTTTTTTGACATAATTATTAATTTATGATGGTATTGATGCGATCAGATTTTTTGTGTAATCACATTTTGGGTGATGGTAAATTTCATCTGCCGTGCCCGTTTCCACGATCTTTCCGTCTTTCATAACGGCGATGCGATCGGATATAAATTTGACCACCGAAAGATCATGAGAGATAAAAATATAGGTGAAATCAAATTCATTCTTAAGTTCTTTCAACAGTTTCAGCACCTGGGCCTGAATGGTCACATCAAGCGCTGAGACAGATTCGTCACAGACGATGAATTTCGGTTGGACGGAAAGAGCCCGTGCGATGCAGATACGTTGTCGCTGCCCGCCCGACAGTTCGTGCGGGTAACGGTAGAAATACCCCTGATCCAGGCCGACTTTTTCAAGCAACGATAAAGCCATTTTCCTGCGTTCGTGCCGGTCAGAACCGATGCCATGAACGGTCATGGGCTCCATCACGGCATTACCAACGGTCAATTTTGGATTTAATGAAGAATAAGGATCCTGGAAAATGATCTGGATATCTTTTCGCATTTTTTTCATGGCACTTCGCCTGATGCCTGTTAAATCCAGGTCCCGGAAACGGATCTTACCGCCCGTTGGTTCGATCAGTCGTAAAATACTCCGGCCAAGGGTCGTTTTACCGCAGCCCGACTCACCCACCAGGCCCAGCACTTCACCGGGAAATACCTGCAGGGAGACGCCATCTACGGCTTTAATTTCGGCTCTGCGGCCAACGCCCTTCGACCTCCCCTGAAAGTAAGTTCTAAGATTGTCGGTTTCAAGCAACGGTTTCCTGGGATAGATTTCCCCGGGCTTATCCGCGGAAATATCGACAGGCAGCCTGCTTGCCAGTAATTCGCGGGTGTAAGGATGCTTTGGATCAGAAAAAACAGCTTTAACCGGGCCGGATTCCACTATTTTTCCATTTTTCATCACCAGCAGCTCATCGGCTATTCCGGAGATCAACCCAAGATCATGTGTAATGAACAATATTGCCATCCCATATTTTGACTGCAGATCTTTCAACAGTTGGATAATGCTTTTTTGCACGGTTACGTCAAGGGCGGTGGTGGGTTCATCTGCAATAAGTACATCAGGACGGGAGGCCACAGCCATCGCGATCATCACTCGTTGTTTCTGCCCGCCTGAAAGTTCATGCGGATAGGAAAAAAAGATATCTTCCGGAAAAGGAAGAAGAACTTCGCGAAAGATATCGATGGTTTTTATTTTTGTTTCATGACGCGAAATGGCCTGGTGCGCACGGAAGGCTTCCACAACCTGGTTTCCGCAACGGGTGACCGGATTCAGACTGGTCATGGGTTCCTGGAAGATCATCGAGATACGGTTTCCACGGATATGCTGCATCTGCCGGTTATCAAAAGTCTTAATATCTGAAGGAATTCCATTTTGGCCGAAGAGCAGCATTTTATCAGCTCGGATGACGGCAGCCGGAAAAGGAAGCAGATGCATGATCGACAGGGCGGTGACAGATTTCCCCGATCCGGATTCCCCCACGATGCCTGTTGTACAACCTTTTTTCAAGGTGAAGCTCACCTGGTCGACAGCCCTAATTTCTTCTCTTCCCATGCGGAAGGTGACTGAAAGATCCCGGATTTCAAGAATGTCCGTCTGCATAATTCCCTTTGAATCAAATCAAAGGTAATATTTTTCTGCTGAAACGGGTATAATAGCCGAAAAAGCGGATTAACAGGTAAATAGCCGAAGGGTTAGTAAAGAGACTGTCTTATAAATCAGATTTTTCTTTTTTCTTCAGTGCTCCGACGGGTAAATCCGTTGGTTAAAAGTTTTTTCTTCCGACGGGTAAATCCATCGGTTAAAAGATTTTTCTTCCGACGGGTAAATCCGTCGGTTAAAAGTTTTTTCTTCCGACGGGTAAATCCGTTGGAGCACGAAAAGTAATTTGTAACTTATTCGGAACCAACGGATTTACCCGTTGGAGCACGAATAGTAATTTTGTAACTTATTCGGAACCAACGGATTTACCCGTTGGAGCACGAAAAGTAATTTGTAACTTATTCGGAACCAACGGATTTACCCGTTGGAGCACGAATTAAAAAAAACTATTTATTATGTATAAAATGCTTAAAATCACGAAAGAATTAATCGACGACCTGTTCGGGCTGTTTTTCCCGAACCTGTGCCTGGGATGCGGACAACCGTTGATCAAAGGGGAAGAAGTGATCTGTTCCATTTGTCATTTTCATCTTCCAAAAACCTATTTTCATAATGATCCTGAAAATCCACTTAACCGGGTATTCTGGGGGCGGGTTAACCTGGAAGCTGTAACGGCTTATCTTTATTTTCAGAAAGGAAGCACGGTGCAACATTTACTGCACCAGCTAAAGTACAAAGGCCGGCCGGAAATAGGCCACCGAATAGGGAAATGGTATGGCCTGGAGTTGCGTCAGGCTGATATTTTCAGGGATGTGGACCTGATCATCCCGGTTCCGCTGCACCCTCGCAAACACAGGACACGGGGCTATAACCAGAGCCAGATGTTTGCAGAAGGCCTTGCTGCTGTTATGACGGCTGAACTTGAAACACGGTGTCTTTACCGGAAGGTCGATTCGAAAACACAAACCCGAAAATCACGTTATAACCGCTGGGAAAATGTCGAAAGCATTTTTGCGGTTAACCATCCGGAAAGGATCAAAGATTGTCACATCCTCCTGGTGGACGATGTGATCACAACCGGCGCCACCCTGGAAGCATGTGCCCGGGCTTTGCTTGAAGTTCCCGGCGTGAAAGCCAGCGTGGCAACGATTGCTTATGCAAGTTGCTGATTCTTACCTGTTCCTGGAAAGAACGCCGGCTTTCTTGTAATGACGGGTCTTTCCGTCCATTCCTAATATTTCCGCATAAATGATATATATTCCGCTTTGTGCAGCAGTCCGGTCATCCTGTGTTCCATCCCAGGAATAGATACCCTCTGATCCCGGCATTTCATTGTTTACCAAGGTCCTTACCGGTCTTCCGTCGGCATTGAAGATCAAAATTGAAATGAGTTTCCCCGGTGAACCGAACTTATAAAGTATTCCTAAATGATCGTCCCTGCCATCCCCGTCGGGAGAAAAAACTTCAGGTTGAAGGGAAAAAGTTTCATCATCTTCTAAAATTTCAAGAAATTGTGAATTCCTGTAACCGGGAGTGCCAAATCCAATTGTTTCCGCCGCAGAATGCCAATTAGTCGGGTCGTCCCCCAGCCGGTCGGGGCAAATCCTCTCAAGCGAAACCCCTTCCGGTGAATTCAACATCAGGAAATGCATATTTTCAGAATAGGTCATGCCATCAATTACTGTTTTATTTTTGTCCATCAATAAAACATAACCCTGATCATTATTATAAGATGGGAAAGAAGATAATTCAAGGAATGCTTCCGGATCAGTTGTATAATATTGATTTATAACTTTTTGTGGATCTGAAGTTAAGACGAGGTATTCAAAAGGCAATATTGCAGTGCAGGAGGTGGTAACTGGAACGGACTGTGTATCAACAGGATTAGGAGGCGAATTCTTGACAGATGCAAGCAAAAGTTCATTCAGGTTTATTGCTTTTTCAGACCTGTTAAATATTTCGACATAATCCACACCATCACCCAGTGGATTAAAAAGAACTTCATTAAGAATGATATCGAACGGTTCAGCAGGTTGAGGAAGGGCAAAGAACGACTGGAGAGCAGAAGGAAATTCATCCCCAATACAATTTTTCAGACCGGGATGAACAGTCAGCTGGTAGATTTGATCCGCAGAGAATCCCTGGTTGAAGAGTAACTTAACTGACCTGAAATCAGGTGATACCGGAGTCGCCAGGTCGGGGTGTTCTAAAAATGGTTTCGCAGTATAACGGTTGATTTCGGAAGCGATAAGGCTATCGAGCGATTCGGTGAACTCAATCTCGATTTCCCATTCATTTAAACAACAAGTATTATTGATTTTAAATCCGTCACCCGGAATGGTGGTAGCCGAATTTTCCCTTCCGGGCGTTCCGCCTTCAGCATGACCCGAAGCCATCCAGTTTTCCTCATTTTTGCAGGGATTGGCCGGGTCGATCATTTCAAGTGACCAGCCGCCATCCGATTTCACATCATCTTTGTACCACAACAGGTCATATTGCAGAAAACAAATGGTTTTACCGGTCGTATCCATCAGGTGGAGCGGCGCACCGCTATTTGGCAGCAGAAAGGAGGGCAGACCGGTAACATCGCCATAAGGCTCAAGTACCGCGGCCGCTTCAGTGTCGCATATCAACAGGTAGTTTCCGGGACTGATCATACATGGCGGCAACTCATGAATGGTTGATGAAATGATCAGGATCAAACCGGCAAGGTCCAAATCATAAGGACTTCGGTTAAAGATTTCAAGGTATTCATATTCCGGGAGCATGGAGGGCGGAGAGGGGTCGGCCATGATCTCGGTAAAAACCAGATCATAAGGCGAGACAATATAGTACCAGACCGGACAGGTGATCAAACCCGTTTCATTTCCTGCCAGATCTTTTATAGAAAAAATGTTCAATGTATAGGTCGCCTCGTTTTGCATTGCCTGATCAAAGAACAATTGCACACGAGCAGGATCTAAAAGCCGGATAGCTGAATAAGGATGGCCCAGATCGGGATTTACATCATAATTAGCTGGATTTTCAGCACTTTCCAAATCAACGGTTTCACTGAATGTCAATAAAAGTTCTGAAGGGTTAATCGCATCAGCTTTTAGCAAAGTTGGCGGAATACTATCGACAATGAGGGGTCCGGCGTAGAAATCATCGAAATAGAATTTTGTAGTATTGGAAGAAGTATACTGGCAATATATCCCAAAATATCCACCTCCGGAAAAAAAATAATCGTTAGTTTCTCCCTGGAAATCAAGTGAATTACCCCCAAGCTGATCGACGAAAAATTTCCAGTTTCCCTCCCGGTTTCGGAGAACTTTAAACCTCAGGGCATTGGTAGAATTGCCGGTAAAAGCCTTATTCAGGCATAACAGTTTTATGGCATCAAGAGAATCCTGCCGGAAGAAGACCACACTATCCTCCTGACCGCCAATCTGCAAAAAATAGCCTTCCAACGGAGCCTTGAGGTCGAATGTATCGGATAACAGATAGACCCGGGCAAAGTTACCCGAAGAAGTATTCATGCTGAGTTTGATCCAAAAATGCCATTCCAGATCACCGTTTAACTGGCAGGAAACGGCAAGGAATGAAAGGCCTGTTTCAGGCGCGTTGAGTTGAAGTGCCGGCCTCAATTCTGCAGGCACAGCAGTAGAAGTGCTGATCTTAAAATGGCTCAGATCGCCGGACCATGCAGGGTCCTGGGTAAAATCCCCATCTGAAAAATTATCCGAAACCTGAGCGAACAGGTAAACCGGAAGAATAACCGTAAAAAGGAAAAATTTTCTCATAAGCTTTTTCCTGTTTATCGGCTTTTACTGCTAATTATACCCGGTCGGCCGTAATTTTTTTTATCCTTAAAAACACTACTTTTGCACCGCAAAAACAAAACAAACATGAAAATCTGTGTGGTCGGTGCTACGGGTTTAGTAGGCGGTGAAATGGTGAAGGTGCTTGAGGAGCATAACCTGGGCCAGCATGAGTTTTACCCGGTAGCTTCACAACGATCGGTAGGCCTTCCGGTCAGGTTCCGTGGAATTGATTACCCGGTAATCGGCATGGAGGAGGCTGTGGATAAAAAAACCCAGATTGCTATATTTTCAGCCGGGTCGGCGGTTTCACGCCAATGGGCCTCTGTATTTGCAAACGCCGGGACTACCGTGATCGACAATTCTTCAGCCTGGAGAAAAGAAGATGACATCCCGCTGATCGTGCCGGAAATCAATGCAGGTATCCTTACGTCATCTCATAAGATCATTGCAAACCCAAACTGTTCAACTATACAGATGGTGCTGGTGCTGGCTCCTCTTCACCGGAAATACCGGATCAGGAGAGTGGTTGTGTCCACCTATCAATCGGTTACGGGGAGCGGGGCGAAAGGTTTCATACAGTTGGAAAATGAACGGAAGGGGATAGAAACACCCCTGTTTTTTCCTCATCCCATCGACCTTAACATCATCCCCGAAGCAGGAGAATTTGCCGGGGAGGATTATACGACCGAAGAAATCAAGCTGGGTTTTGAAACACGCAAGATCATTGGAGACGATAGTATAAAGGTAACGGCGACCGCAGTGCGGGTTCCGGTATACGGCGGGCATTCCGAGTCGGTGAATGTTGAATTTGAACAACCATTCGTGGTGGAGGAGATCAGGGAACTACTTTCTAAAGAAACGGGAATTATTGTTCAGGATGATCCGGGCCGGTCGATATATCCGATGCCCCGTTATACACGGGGACGGGATGAGGTTTTTGTAGGAAGGATCAGGAGGGACTATACTATTCCGAACGGCCTGAATCTGTGGATTGTATCGGATAACCTTCGGAAAGGTGCAGCCACCAATGCTGTACAGATTGCGAAATATCTGATTGACCATAAACTGGTACATTAGGTGGTCATTAGGTAGTTATTAGGTGGTCATTAAGTGGTCATTAGGTGGTCATTAAGTGGTCATTAGGTGGTCATTAGGTAGTTATTAGGTAGTCATTTGAGAAAATAAAGTGAAGATTTACCATAGCATAGATCTGTTTCAGCCGGTACCCAATCTGATCGTCAGCGTTGGTACGTTCGACGGCGTACACCTGGGCCACCAGCAGATTTTTGCAAGCATGAGGGAGGAAGCACTCCGGTGCGGAGGAGAAACGATGGTGGTCACTTTTTATCCACATCCCCGCCTCATTATTCATCCCGACAGCAAGCACCTTAAGTTTATCAATACACAGGAGAGGAAATACGAGATTATCAGCCGCAGCAAGATCGATCACCTGATCATTATTCCTTTTACACGCGAGTTTGCAAATCTTTCATCCGGTGATTTTGTCAAGCGTTACCTGATTGATAAGATAAAGATGCACAAACTGATTGTCGGTTATGATCATCATTTTGGCAAAGACCGCCTGGGAGGGTTTAACGAATTAAAAGGATTGGGCAGGATCCATGGGTTTGAGCTGAAAGAAGTACCGGCCCGCATGATCGATGGGGTGCCGGTGAGCTCGACAAAGATTCGCAACGCCTTGGTGGAAGGTAATTTGAAGCTGGCAAACAGCCTCCTGGGATATGATTATTCTATTTCCGGAAAAGTGGTTTACGGAAACCGTATCGGCCGGACAATAGGTTTCCCGACTGCCAATCTTGAACAGGAAGATGAGTATAAACTGATTTCAGCAGTGGGCGTTTATGCCTGTAAAGTTGATTATCACGGACGAATTTACAAAGGAATGGGGAATATCGGGTACCGGCCGACGATCGACATCGGTAACCTGACAATAGAGGTGAATATCTTTGATTTTGATGAAGAGATTTACGGTGAGCGCATCATTATCTATTTTATCGAAAGAATCAGGGATGAGAAAAAATTTGATAACCTTTCAGCCCTCCGGGAACAACTTATTGTAGATCGGGCCAGGGTGCTGGAGATACTGAAATAGTTCCAGCGTTCCAATGTTCCAAATTTCGAATTATTGAAACATTGGAACTCTGGAACTGTGGAACAAAAAATTCACCTGACTTTCCTTACTATCAACCCAACCTGCATTATCCCCGGCAAATCTGCTTGCGACATGGTGCTGGAAATTTCAACAGTACAAATGCCAGGTTCAGTAAATCGAAAGTCTTCCCTGACCAGATGGACCAGATCCCAGAGTTCTCCCATTCCTTCCCCAAGCAAATTGCCTTCATTATCTTTCAGGAGGATTTTTTGTTCCATAGTCCGCACTTCTCCTGATGGAGTAAATAAGACGAATTTTATTGCAAGATATTTAAAAGGGACATCGGTATGATGCCTTATGGCAATATAAAAATCATACCCGGATGACACATCTTCAATATCAACCTTAAAGGTTTTAATATCAAAGCGATTCCATGTAATCCGTTCATTATCAAGGTGTTTTTCATAGATCTTCACCGAATCACAGGAAGACAATATCATTATGCTAAAAAGTAATGAGAAAATAAGTTTTTTCATTTCAAATACTTTCAACAAAAATAATGGAAATGATCAGTAATTTCGTTTATTAAACCAATGACGATGCCAGGGAAGAAATATTACGTAGTTTGGAAGGGATTAAAAGCCGGTGTTTTTAATAATTGGAAGGAATGTGAAGCTCAGGTCAGAGGGGTAGAAGGGGCTGTTTACAAGTCATTTCCGGGCCTGGAGGAAGCAAATCGCGCTTTTTCAGGTAACTGGAAGGATTATATCAGCAACAGGGTTTCCAACCCCAGGGTTGGAAATCCTAAGGTTGGAAACCCTGTTTTGGAAAGCCTGAGTGTAGATGCTGCTTGCAGCGGCAACCCGGGCATTATGGAATACCGGGGAGTAAATACCAAAACCGGGCATCAGCTTTTTCACAAAGGTCCTTTTCCTTTAGGGACAAATAATATCGGGGAGTTTCTCGGTGTTGTTCACGCCCTGGCCTATCTTAAAAAAAACAATAGCAATGTTCCGGTATATTCCGATTCACGAACTGCCATCAAATGGGTAAAAGATAAAGCGGTAAAAACAAAACTGTCCAGAAATGCCAAAACCGGGCACCTATTTGAACTCCTTGACCGGGCAGTGCTTTGGTTAAATACCAATGAATACCCGAATACAGTACTGAAATGGCAAACAGAAATGTGGGGAGAAATACCGGCGGACTTTGGAAGGAAGTAATGCGGTCGGCGGTCAGCGGTCAGCGGTCGGCGATAACCATTTAACAGTTTAACAATTTAACAATAATTGACAACCTAATGACTACTTAATGACTACTTAATGACCACTTAATGACCACTTAATGACCACTTAATGACCACCGCCTATACAGTTGCCGGTGAAATTGAAACGCTGATTTCAATAATAAAATGCAACCCAATGCCGAGCATGATCCGCAGGAACACCAATAATACAAGCATCATAGCTAAATAACCGAAATTGACATGCCTTCTTTTTTTGACTTTTACAAGATTAAGCTCAGGTTTAACCTTATCGTTAAAAAATGGCGGAATCACCATGAAAATCGTAGTAAATAGCATCAAGGTTTCATAAGGGTAATCGAAATTATGAGGAATACGGATCAATATCAGGAAAATCGTACCGACTAACCAGGGTATGACCATCTGGTACAAAAGGAAAGAGAGCCTGTTGTCTGCCTTGATCCGGTTTATTGAGTCAGATGTTTCGAGGATATGCTTTGCAGAAAAGTATCCGATAACTCCCAGGGTAAATAACGCCAGAAGGGAAAACATAAATTTAAAGGCAGTATTCATATATAACCAGGCAGCTACATAACCAAATCCCTCATCTGTAACTATTCCGGAAGGCAATGCTCCGAAAAAATGGTTGAAGAGATGGAAAGCACTCCACAGGATAAAAAGCTTTTGCAACCCGGCGAACCGTTTATTTTTAAATAACACCTTATAAAGGTAAACTCCCAGGAAAAGACAGAAAAAAGGCGGAATACCGGTGACCAGCAGAATATTGAAGCGGTTCCAGAGGGGAGAATGATCATTAAACTTAAGATCATAATAATAAAGGATCGAATCCAGGCCATACAAAGAGGCCACCAGCATGCTGGTAAGCCAATAAAACAGATAAACGAGGGAATAAGTTAAAATGAAAATTAAAACCGAATTGACGACAATGGTCGTGTTCCGGTAAATCGGATTTCGCTGTGAAAATAAGGGTATTTTTTTTTCTTTTGTACCATCTTCTCCTTCTTCATCCAATGTAAATAATTTTTTTCCAACGCCCGGCCCTTTATTCATCTTGCGGTATTCCTGCTTCGATTTTCGCCGGTGCCTTCTTCTCATTCGCTCATTATAACGTTCTTCCTTGCGAATTTCTCTCTGCTTAAAATATAGGTCGAGCGCATCGAAAAAAGACATTTTGCGTTTTGAAGAAGCCGGCTTCATGGCCTTCTGCCCAAACAGAGCCGTATTATCAGGCTTAAGTGCAGAAAAATCCTTTCCCGCATCTTCCGGCTCCGGCGTATCCACAGAAGAAGAAGTTTTTTCTTCTTTATTCTTTTGTTGCCAGGTTATAGGATCATAATCTTTTGGTAGGCTGATGCCAGGAAATTCGGACCTGTGATATGGTTTAACATGCGTTTTGCCCCTCAAACGGTCAAGGAATTCATCAACCAGATTTCTCCTTTGATGTTTTCTATGATGATGGCCATGGTTGGACATTTTATCAGGATTAGTAAATACAGGTTTTAAAAAGTCTTATTTTAGCCGCAAACTTCTCCATTACAATGGCAAAAAATGAATAAATTATACGGAGAGATTCGCAAAAGTATAAAAAAATATAAGCTTCATGTATTAAAAGATGTGATAATCTTTATAATCATCACCTTAACAATACATTATGGATATCGTTACTGGGCAAATTCTGCTCACTACTGGCCAATTGAAAACCAAATGAAGCTGGCGCATAATGAGATGGCCTGGATTGTGTTCAACCAAAGCGTATGGTTGATAGATCATGTATTGAAAATACCTGTTACAACTGATGAAAACCGGTTCATTTATTTTCAGAACAATGGCTTTATTGCCATCAATCCTGGTTGTTCGGGACTTAAACCGATCCTGCAGTTTATATTGCTGATACTGATCTTCCCAGGTCCCTGGAAGCATAAAGCCTGGTTCATCCCGATGGGTATTGTGCTCGTCCATCTCACCAACCTTTTCCGAATAACCGGTTTGGCTGTCGTCACCATAACTATGCCGGAATATTGGGATTTTGCTCACGACAACCTTTTCAGGCCGTTTTTTTACGTGGTGATATTTTTGCTCTGGGTATGGTGGGCTGAGAAGTTCCGTAGACCTTCCAGGTCTGCAGGCGCTACCTCAGCGTAAATGTCGTATGCCCGATAATAGCGTTTTCGCAAAATATATCCACATGGTAAAGCCCCGGTGTCATCTCCTGGCTTGAGTATTCTTTTTTCCAGTAAACACAGAGATCCACAGCGCGATTATCGTAATCAATTGTTTGTGTCATGGAATACTGGAGTTGTTCCCCCTGGTATTCGAAAGAATTATCATTAAGTCTGCTTTTAACGAGAATTTCCTGGTCGGGTCGGGCGATACGGATATAGATATCTTTCTTACCCGGGGAAGCAATCTCATTTTCACCGATGGAGAAACAAACACGCACCTGGTCGACCCGCTGTACTTTATCGGTGGTAACCTCTTTATCACTGCCACTGCGAACCCGAATACCGGTGGCCTCCATGTTGATGGCTTTTAAAACAGCCGCTATCTCCACTTTTCCCGACAGCACCTTGCGGTCATTTTCAATTTCCTCTTTCTCTTTTCTTAAATCTTTCAGATCCTTTCTGATAGCAATATTTTCTTCAGATAAGCTAGCATTTACACGGTAAAGGGAATCCATCTGCTTCACATATCCCTGGGCAACCAATTGAAGCTGTGCCAGCTTTTTCTTCACTTTATAATATTCCCACTCAGTATCGAGCAATCGACGGATTTCGGTGGCATTTGCCTGAATGACGCTATCTTTCACAAATAAAGAATCGGACAACTGGCCATATTCGACCTTAACCTTATCGTGCTCAACCAGCAGGGAATCCAGCTCCTGCTTCAGCTCAACCCGTTGTTGTTCCTTTTCAGCTAAAAGACTTTTCAGGTTGTTCCTGGTCATAAAGAGCATAATGATCAATCCGATCACAATTATTGCCAGAATAATCACGACTGCCGTCATGGTATTGTTTGACCTGCCCCTTATCTTATTTTCATTTGGATCGAATTCCATAATTTACGGGTTTAATGCAAAAGTAATAATAAATAGTGCTTTAGTCAGTTAAGATCACTGGTAAACTTTTCAGTGCCATTTCGAGTGTGATTCTGGGGCAGGCGATATTCATCCGTTGAAAACCATCTCCTCCCGGCCCGAAGGCCGGCCCTTCCACAAAACCCAGCCCGGCTTTTTCAATGAGAAGTTTTTTGAGGTCTGGTGCCGAATGGTCCAATTGCCTGAAATCAAGCCAAAGCATATATGTTGCTTCTGCGGGACTGACAGATATTTCTGGCATATTGACGGCCAAAAAATCTTTCACAAAGACAACGTTGGATTTAAGATAAGCCATCAGCCCGCGTAACCATTCTTCACCTTCCCGGTAAGCTGTTTCGGCAGCCGTTATACCAAAAATGTTGGCACTCAAATGGATTTTCTCCTCGGCATGCTTGAATTTTCTTCGCAAAGAATCGTTTGCTATGATAATAGAAGATGTGAAAAGACCTGCCAGGTTAAAAGTCTTGCTGGGTGCAATGCAAGTGATGGTATTCTGTGCAAATTCTTCAGAAAGGGTTGCCAGCGGGATATGTTGATGCGGTTCAAAAACAAGGTCGCAGTGAATTTCATCGCTGACCACCAGGACTCCATGCTCTATGCTTTTCGCCCCAAGCCATTCAAGTTCATCTCGTGTCCAGCAACGGCTCACAGGGTTATGCGGACTGCACAGGATAAGCATCCTGGCGCCTTCCTTCATTTTATTTTCCAGATCATCGAAATCGATAGTATAAACCCCGTCTTTTTCAATCAATTGGTTGTAAAGCAATTTTCTGCCATTATTTTCAACACACGAAAAAAAAGGAAAGTAAACCGGTGGTTGAACAATGATCTTATCGCCCGGATCAGTCAGTGCCTGTACGATGACATTCAGTCCGGTTACCACGCCGGGGCTGAATAATATCCAGTCTTTCCTGATCTCCCAGCCATATCGCCTGTTCTGCCACGCCATCACAGCCTGGTAATAACTGTCAGGGATGATGGAATAACCATAAACAGGATGTTCTGCACGCCTTCTGACAGCTTCCGAAACAAAAGGGGGGACAGGAAAATCCATGTCGGCCACCCACATCGGGATCACATCCGCCCGCCCGAAATATTGCTTCCGGAAATCAAACTTGACGGAATTTGTATTTTCGCGGGAAAGGGGGGTATCGAAATTAAAAGTCATACACCTCTCAATGTCCGCCACCCTCAACCTTCAGCTTATCGCCCGTTTGCTCAACGATCATACGAAGAAACCATTCGGGATAGCCGGGTTGCTCTACTTTCGGGGCTTGGTAAATATAACCTTCGGGTACTTCTACTGCTGTTTTGATGTTGCCGTCCATAAAACGGGTGAACAGGTAGCCATAAAAATTTTTCCAATCCATGACAGCATTATTGCCGGTATTTACCGAAAAATCTGTCAATACCTCGATGGCCTTGGCGGGATTGGTTTCAAGCAGCGATTTTGCAGTATTGTCGACTTCGGGGATGGTAGCGATGAATTTCATTTCATCGGCTTGCTGTTTATTGAAAATTTCAGGGTGGATGTAAGAATATCGGGTATAACTTAAATTTGAAATCTGGTTGAATACCCAGAATGCAGCATCATCAACGAATTCCATCATTGAACCATAGCCCCGTTTCATTTTTTCAGGGACGCGGGTGATACTGGCATACATCGGCATGAGCATGCTGCTGGTAGCATCATCAACCCCAAACCAGAAGATACCCCCAATCGGATCGGGTAACCACGAGCGTGACTGGGCCAGGAACCAGAAACCGGTCTGCTGGGTGCAGGTGGCTCTTTCGTTACAATAGGTGACGGAATCGATAGTCCAGGTAAGCGGGCGCCAGCGGTAAGGACTACCAAACGGACCTGCGCCGACATCTTTCGTCATGTCAAGTGAAGTGCCTTCAAGGTGGTCGCGCATATAATTCATCACTTCATGCAGTTCCAGCAAATGATCAGGCTTGATCCAGAGAGGTATGCGGTTGGTGACATTGTTGTTTTCATTACTGCGGCCATCCACGAACCGGGCATTGTGCTCAAGATATCCGCTTGCATAGCCGAAATATTTGTCCATTTCCTTATTTACCGATTTAAAGAATGACCACACCCTGATCTCACAAAAACGGGCAGAGGTGAATTCAACAGGCGCATAAGTGTCAGAAAAGCTGAAATCCCTGTCATTTCCCTTAAACAAGCCTTTAGTACGGGCAAAGGAAACCACATCATCAGCATAGAAACATTCTACTTCAGGGTTCATCAACAAACTGCGCTGGCTGAATTTAAGTGACTTTTTACCATCAGACTGAGGGAAAGTTGTTATCCGCGCCTGGTTGGCATGGGCGCTTACATATCCATCCGGTATTTTAAGACCTACCCAAACGCCACCCTTCTGACCTTCACCTTTGCCTATCATCTCAAAGATCCAGACCTCATTGGCATCCGATATGGAAAGGGATTCGCCGGTACTGGCATAGCCATAATCATTCATGAGTTCAGTGATCACAATCATCGCTTCGCGGGCTGATTTCGACCGTTGCAGGGCGATATACATCAGGCTGCCGTAATCCATGATAGCGCCGGCCTGCGTACCCAGCTCTTCACGGCCGGTGTAAGTTGTTTCACCGATTGCCACCTGATGCTCGTTCATATTACCGATCACGTTGTAAGTAACCTGCGCCTGGGGGATTTTACCGAGGAACTTGCCGGTATCCCATTCATAAACATCGAGCATACTGCCGGCAGGCCAGGTTGCCGCGGGCCAGTGATATAACTCGCCATAAAGGGTATGTGAATCTGCGGAGTAGGTGATCATCACCGAACCGTCTTTAGATGCGCCTTTTGTAACCAGGAAATTGGTACAGGCTATACTTTCAGAACCTGCCCAGAGAGTAAAAATAAAGGCTAATGCAATTGTTAGTCTTTTCTTCATTTTAATTGAATTTATAGTTTGTTATGAGTTGAGATTTGCAAAAATAGAATAATCCGTGTTCATCTGTGTAAATCTGAGTAATCTGTGGTGAATATTTTACCACAGATTACTCAGATTTACACAGATTTATCTCAGATTAGAACCCAATATTAAACCCGGCCCGGAGCGTTGTCGTCTTCCCCTGGAACAAAGCCGGAGAATACCGGTCAAGATAATATTGCGCCTGCCGGCCGGCCACACCGAAACCTTCAACCTCTCCGAAGCACAACCCGGCAAAAACATAAGCATTGTTCAGGAACTCATACCTTCCACGCACGTTAATCTCGTTGCTGCGCCAGGTAAGGTCCTGCATTACGGGTTTTTGGTCCACATCCGGGGAATAATCATAGGTGTAATCATTATAATGCATACCCAGGTTATAGGAAAGATCGATGACTAATCCACGGATGGGTTTATAACAAATGGCAATGAAATAATCCTGCGAGTTATCTCTGAGATAATGGCCGAGGTTATAGCGGTTGGATTCGAAAGAGGTGGTCGCAATATTGTGTTGATAAGTCATCGGCAGCGTATAAGTAAACTCCCCGGTCAGCATGATGTTTTTAACAGGCCAGTTGCTCAGGCGGAACCCTCCTTTCCAGGAAAGGAAATTGTGTTCATCAGGCTTGGTGACCCGCTTTATCGAAAATTCATCTACAAAGACCGTCAGGAACAGATGAAGGTTTTTAATATTGCGTGAGCTGATATCGATGAAAAGCTGTGAATTTTGGCCGGTTTGCCCGGCACTGTTGGTGGCGTTCAGGGTATGGTCTACCGATTTATAAAACAGGAAGGGAATCAGGTAGGCAAGATGCACATTCATATCACTATATATAATAGAATTACCCAGAGAAATAGCAAGATGGTTTACCGGCCTGAAGGTGAATAGATTAGCCGCGATATATTTATTATAAAACACCCCGCGATAATGGTCATTATCCCAATATGAACGGCTGCTGTCGATTACTTCCGAAACCAGCCAACCGTGAATATAATTGAATTCGAACCATCGTACCGGTGTGAGTTGCAGTTTAATCTGAGCGAAAGAGGGGGTCCGGCCCGATAAAATATTGGAGCCATTATAATTATTTCCCCATTCTGCGTGGTCTTTCACAATACCTAGAGCACCCCATTTCCATGAGGCCATCAGCCCGCCCCGCGCCTCGGAATATTCCCGGCCGCCTTCCGGACTACCTTTCTGTGGGGCTCCCTGGTTTTGATTGAAATAATCCGGGTTCGTCAGGATATTGCTTTCGTAATTATCACGCAGGCTGGTGTATCCCCCGAGATGCTCAGTAATATAGACATAAGCCTCCAGTCCGCCCCAGCGATGATAAGCGTTACCGTTCGTGTTATTGTAATAATCGATCCCCCATATAGGCCTGATCGAAGCGGCAAATAACGAATCACGGTAATGAAATCCCGGCGGGTTCAGGGCTGTGGCAAAATGGTCGCTCTTTGGGAAAAGATTGAGGGGCTTCATTCCCTTTGTCGTAGGCTGCAATTCAAGGCGGTAGTCTTTCATATAAAATTCCAGCTCTTTTTGCTGGCGTTTGCTGAGCTGGCCTTGCTGATATGAAGCTTCGCGGAGCTTTTCAGCGATGAAAATTCTTGAATAAGGTTTAATTGCGGAATTAATCTCTATCAGTTTTGCGTTAGCAAGCTCATCGAGGAAATCATAAATTGATTTACGGGAAATGTGCTCGTAGACAACCTGGCTATTAGCAGAAAGACAAACTATAAATAGCATTAAAAGGAAGAAACATCTTCTCATATTTTTTTTATTAACCACATAGGCACAGTAGAACACAATAGGAATTTCACAATAGGATTATTTTGCCTTCTATTGTGCTTACTATGTGCCCTATTGTGCCTATGTGGTGAATTTAACTCTGAAATCACAAAAACATTCTAATCAATTGCTCCTCGCCTTCTTCACCACAATATTGTAAACAGCTTTCCAGAAATACCGCCAGTCGGTTAGAAAAGGGTGACGGAAGTAAGCATCAAGATACTTATTTTCAGAAGCCTGAATGTCTTCCAGGGTCTCAGGCATATCAGCATAAAACGGCGGTACCAGTCCGGGTCGCGTCCTGATCCTCTTTGTTTTAAGGTCTTCGCTATATAATTCAAAGTATTGATTGCTGAGAGGACGCACTCCCACAAGCTTCAGATCGCAGCGGAAAAGGTTGATGAGCATGGGCAGCTCATCGATCCAAAGTTTTCGCATGATTCTGCCGGTGGTACTTACCCTGAAATCATCGCGAAATTTTCCGCCTATTTCCAGGTCATTGGTTTTATAAATATAATCCTGCAAATACTCAGAATAGGGATGCATGGTTCGCATCTTGTAAACATAAATGATCTTGCCGTTTTTACCGACCCGTTTCAGCCGGATCAACGGCCCGTAAGTAGGATGATAATCGAAAGAAGGCTCCTGGACTTTTCGGGCTACAAAATAAAGCTTATCTCCGATCTGCTCGCTGTCGATCAACTCGAAGCCGCATGAGTATAACCGCCCGAAAGTTTCTGCCTTGGAGATTGCCCGGTTATATCCATTGGTTGTCCAGAAATATAACCGCTTGGTCAGAGACAGTTTTGGCAAAACGCGCATAAAAATGAAATGGAAAAAATATATGATGCCATTAATTACCGGCGGATATCTTTTCATGATCAGCTGTTTTCGTATCTGGTTGGTTACGGCACAATTAATATAAAGACCATATTGCGGCAACCGGCCGTTAACCGCTTCGAAGAATCTGTTTATCCGCTTGAAGTCATTGACGCTACGTAGATTGACTATGGCTTCGAAATGACCTTCCGGCTGGCTAAGTATGTTGAAGGAGGTGGTTGTTGATACCACCAGTGTGTGCTGGTGTTCCAGGTTTATGCTCCTTTCCAGGAACCGGTACACCTCTTCTCCCGCCTCCCGGATCACAAGGTCGCGATTAAGCGGCACGACAGTTAATTCGGATTTTTCTGCCATGAGCTTTTCCACTTCCTGCTGGTCGAGAAGCCCGGCTTTGACTTTTATCCTGGTCTGGGTGAAGGTGTCGAAATGCTCCGCATCACGGCTTAGTTTGCGGTTGTAATAATATACATTAGCCAGGAAAACTTCGGCCAGAAAAGATAATCCCAATGTCCCGAAAACGATTAGCCGGGAATAACCAAAATGCTGGAAAAACACGATCAGGAAAATAATCGTGGAAAAAATTATAAAATCACCGACAATAATGGGAAACAGGATGTCGCGCAGGGTCTGCTTTTTATACAGGCGGTATTTATCGATTGAAAGCGATACCACAACCCAGAGAAAAAGGAAAAAAAGGAAGGGGGAAAAATAGGTTGGTAAATAAAGCCTCCTGGAAGCCGGTTTAAACCAGACGAAGAGCAGGAAACTACCGGTAACGACCAGAATGTCAATAAGAATATAGATCCAGGTACGGCGACGCATAAATTTGTGATATTTACGGATCAAATTTAGTAATTAAGAATATCTCTCATATTAATTTTACCACAGATTAATAAGATTGACCAGGAAGATATAAATGTGGTTTCAATCTTCTGTAATTAATCCGTGAAAATCTGTCTAATCTGTGGTGAAGAATTACCTCAGATTTTCTTCAGCAAAGCCAGAAAATTGTAGCCGGCTTCGGCAGCAGTATAAACTATTTTGTTGTTAACCCTGGCAAATCTCCCGAAATTCACCATCTCGCCACCGAATCGTGATTTGAATTCCCTTACCCCGTATTCCCGCTCAGGAAGGCCTACACCCATAAAATCAAAACTTGGGATATTGTTTTTGACCGCGTAATCAAGTGCCGCCCACGTGGCCAGGACACTGGGATAAACCTCTCTGTATTGCTGGTCGAGGCCGCAGACGTACCATTCATAAATGGTTTTCCCTGGCGAAACGGGCGAAAGGATGCCTCCTATGATTTTCCCCTGGTATTTCACCAACCTGATCATACCGAGCTTGCCCTCTTTTGAGATTAGATAGAACTGCTCAAAGAAATTCCAGGGAGGCAATGGCTTTTTGACTTTGTGCTTGTATAAATTGACCAGGATTTGATAGAATTCCCTGACCTGACCCAGGTTTTCCGGCTCTATGCAATTTGCCCCATGCCCTAAGCCTTTTTTAATCTGTCTAAACCTGGAAGGACTCATGTTTCTTTTAATTATTTCCTGGCTTGAAGTATCGACGATCAGGTTGAGCCGGTCGCGAAGAACAAAATCATTTTCAGAAAAAATTGCTTTGTTTTCTTCCTGGATGCTGAAATTCCGGAATTGGATAAATACGGATTGCTTTTTAACTTCGCTTATAAGTCCGTCGAGGATCATCTCCAGGATTTCCTGCCGGTCGGATGCACCGGGATCGATCAGTGGCCCCCCATAGATCACGGTACGGGATGAAAAATAGCCGGCCAAACCATTTAATTCGCGGATAATGACTCCAAGCAATATTCCTTTGAGCGATCCGGCTTCCGGATCATTTATCCCGATCACAACAGGTTTCATCTTGCTGGTTTTCTGAAAAAGCTCAAACATTTCGGGCGATTGAAACACAGTACCTTTCGGGTGAGAGGCAACAAAAGAGCTCCATCCGAGATGTTGCAGTTTTTCCGGTTCGTTTATAAGAAAGAGGGGCAAATTGTTAAATTGTTAAATTGTTTCATTGTTCCAAAGTTCCAAAGTTCCAAAGTTCCAAAGTTCCAAAGTTCCAAAGTTCCAAAGTTCCAAAGTTCCACTGTTCCACTGTTCCACTGTTCCACTGTTCCACTGTTATAAGTCCTCAACTAAAACCTTAAACCTTAACACTTAAAATTGATTGCAGGCATCTTTCTGCTGCACGCCCGTCCCAAAGCTCCGGCCTTACCGGTTTTCGGGGCAGTTTCAGGGTGTCCATGAATTCCTTTTTAATCCTTGCCACATTGTTTCCGACGAGCACGCTGGCTCCGCCGTGTTCCCTTAGTGTTACGGGTCGTTCCGTATTCCACCGCATGGTCAGACAAGGTGTACCCAGAATGGTACATTCCTCCTGCAGACCGCCGCTGTCTGTTAGCAGGATGCGGGCATCCATGTTCAGCCGCAGCATTTCCAGGTAACCTATCGGGTGGAGCATTACGAGCCCGGGATGTGCCATTGCTTCTTCCCAGATATTGAACTGTTTCATCATTTTTTCAGCGCGGGGATGAACCGGCCAAAGCAGGGGCATTTTTTTTGTCGCCTCATCGGCAAGGAAACGGAACAAAGGTACCAGGATTCCTTCCTGGTCCACGTTGGAAGGGCGGTGCAGGGTTATGACCGCATAGGAATCGGCCCCCACCCCATCCCTCCCCCAATTGGGGGAGGGAGTAAGGGAGGGGGCTGGAACCTGGAACCTGGAACCTGGTACTTTGTTTCCGTTGATAATGTCCACAATTTGCAGGCCGGCTGCCCTTTCCCTGTTGGCCTCCAGTGTATCGATCATAATGTTTCCGACGAAGGCGATTTTTTCTTCCGGAACGCCTTCTTTGCGGAGATTTTCATTCGATAGCCTGTCGGGCGTGAGAAGAAGGTCGGCAAGACGGTCGGTCACCAACCGGTTGATCTCTTCCGGCATGGTCATATCGCCGGAGCGAAGACCGGCTTCGATATGACAGACGTTGACCAGCTCTTTTTTAGCGGTGACGGAGCAGGCCAGGGTTGCATTCACATCTCCAACAACCACGACCCAGTCGGGTTTTTCTTTTTGAATGACTTTCTCAAATTCGATCATGGTTTTACCCACTTGTTCAGCATGTGTTCCGGAACCCACCTCCAGGTTGATGTCCGGTTCCGGTATGCCCAGGTCGCTGAAAAAAGCTGTCGACATGCGGATGTCATAATGCTGGCCGGTATGCACCAGGAGGTGTTTTACGCCCCCCTCAATCCCCCCATCCGGGGGGAAGAAAGATTGGTTATATTGATTAATGGCACGAATAAAAGGCGCTATTTTCATAAAATTGGGCCTGGCGCCGACTACGGAGATTATTTTCATGCTAAATTGTTAAATTGTTAAACTGTTAAACTGTTAGACTGTTCTATAGCTAAATTTTTCACTGTTCACTCTTCACTATTCACTCTTCACTGTTCACTCTTTACTGTTCACTCTTCTGCTAAAAATAACTACCGCAGCTACGCCTAACAGGATGCCAAGACAGTTATAGACCATGTCGAACAGGTTAAAGGATCGGCCAGGGATAGCAAGCTGGGAAATTTCAGTTGCGATTCCCAGGACAATCCCACCGGGAATAGAATAAAACAACAGTTTTCCGGGTGTTTTATTGCGCCATCCGGCACGCCAGGTAAGGAAGGACGAGGCGATCGCCGCGTAAAATCCAAGGTGGCCGATATAATCCAGGCGAAACCACTCATCTTTGACATGAATTTTTAAGTCCGGCAGATTTGGGTAATAAGTCAGTGCCAGCAGAGTCCCCAGAAGAACAAAGAAGAGTATGCCAAAGAATAGCCTGAGTTGCATGAATGATCGATTAATTATTAACACGAACACCTCGCTGTTTCATTGTTCACGCTTCACGATCCATCGTTTGACCACATTCTTCACATTTTGCAGCAAGAGTTCACTGACCCACGGGATTGGCCTGTCATTCCAACGCTGCGGGTGAAAGGTAAACAGGATCTGGTCGGGGAGGAGACCGGTGTTTGCAGCTTTGACAATATCCGGTGTGCTATGAAATAACAAATTTTGAATTTTGAATTTTGAATTTTGAGTTTGTTTTGGATTTGGAATTTTGGATTTGGAATTTGGATTGCCGACTGCTGACTGCCGACTGTCCAACTGTCCAACTTTATCTCTCACACTGTACCTGCCGCCGTCCCACCTTCTGCCGGTATCGGTAAGGTATAGAATTTTGGAGAAATCGATATCGAAATAAGGTTCCCCAATAATGCCATAATCACGGTAATGCGGCTTGCAGCTTGCAGCTTGCGGCTTGCAGCTTGCAGCTTGCGGCTTGCAGCTTGCAGCTTGCGGCTTGCAGCTTGCGGCTTGTGGCTTGCGGCCATCTTCTGTTCGCCACAGATCACGGTTGTCATATCTCGATAGCGGCGCCCCCTCCATGCAGATGGTTTTCACCGGGGCTATTTCCCTGAGCATGGCAAGGTGTTTTTCAAATCTTTTGATGGCAGCCGTGTAATCGCCTTTGCAATACGACAGGTCATCATAGTGGTACCCGATTTCATGTCCAAGGGATGCAATTTGCTGAATGATCTCCAGACTGAAGTGGGAGGGCAGGAACCTGAAATAATAGGTTCCCCTGACCCGGTAATCGTGTTGTATCTGTGCAAAAGCCAGTGCGTTTTCGTATTTTGCTTCAACGTCATGACGAAGCATGATGCTTTTCAACTCCGGGCGTTCAAGGAATTCCGTAAAGGTCTGGAAAGCATAGCCCTGCCCGATCAACGCGTTCATTAGCTCCCGGTATGTTTTAATGGTGAAATCCACGGTAAAATAGTTCAAAGTTCAAAGTTCAAAGTTCAAAGTTCAAAACGATAATAAAGGATAAACACAAAACGATCTGCCTTTTCACCATAACAGAATGACAGGGAGACTTTTTCACTTATCGACATAAAGCATAACTGCTTTTTCAATTCTTTTTCTGATTTGTGACCATTTTAGTTGTGGGTCTTTTATCAATATTGGCCAGTCAGAGAGATCAACATCATCAAAATAAATAAGGCTTTTCAGAATATGTGTTTGGTTTTGTTGATTATATTTGGTTTGATAACAACTCAAAATATCGGCCAGGTTAAATTTATCCAGAAGATAGAAAAGATCAATAAAATCCTTGATCCGCTGACCGCTGGTTGATATGGCATTAAGCTTCATTGCAGCAATATCATGCTCTGAAAGAATAGAAATATCATCATGAATGTTGGGAGGGGTGATATATGGATACCGATGAGCTATGATATCAACTTTTATATTAGCTATACTTCCTGTAAGTGTATTTGAAGCAGAATTAAACAGTTGAAATGAAAAATCCTGGTTAATATTTTCAAGCATTCCGGCAGCATCAAAATTAAAGTTTGAAAACAAATCGATATCCAATGAATTACGATGACCGAAATATAATGCCAGTGCTGTGCCGCCAGCTAAAGAAAAACCTTTTAAATATTCTTTGCTTTGCAGCAATTTTAAGAGGTCCAGGATTGAGGCGTCAACCGCTTCCTTGTGTAACATTTAAACTTTTTTTTTGAAGTGTGAAAAATCTTTGAAACGAAATTGAATGTTTTGGGATCGAGATAATTGAGATTGCACAGCACACTAACGATTTCCTTTTTACCGTAATAATCTAATAATAAATTAATTTCGCTTAAATTACCCAGGCAGAAAACCCTTTCAATTATCAGACGTTTTGATAATTGATCATCAAGTTTTGAGAAATCAACATCCCAAAAATATTGAGGTTTTAAATGGCTTGTCAAATTCATGCCGAAACTTATTGACCTTTAAAGATACGAAATTTTGTTATTGTAAAATTTCATTTTCATTCCTGGCTTTTAACTCTTCACTAAAATCACTGATATGTTTAAGAATTACTTCTGTAGTATTTTCCCATTCCCTGCTTAGAATCTTTGCTGCTTCAGATCTTATCTTTATCGCATTTTCATCAGCCAGGAAGAAATCAACCAGGCTGGTAATTTCTTCAAAAGTATCAGCTTTAAACATAATGCCCTTTTCGATCAAAGGAGTATTCATTAACATGGCCCTGCCCCCTGTATATATTGTTGGAGTGCTCATAAGACAAGCCTCACGCGCCATAGTATCGCCTGAAGAAATGGTAAACAAAGAATTTGCAATCAGGGAATAAATATCATTGATAGGTTCCTGAAGGATGGTGCACCTGTCGGCGAATTTGCCGGAAAGCCCCTTGTCTTCAAGCGATAATAAAATGGGTAAACCCTTTAAATCAATAAGTTCAATCACTTTATCCAGGTAAGATTTGACATTGGCATAGTTTAAACTTATATTCGAAATTTCACGGATAAATACATAATTCAAAGGCGTTAAACCAAAATCAACGGGTGCATTTTTATTTGGTCTGAATTCTTCGGGGTGTAAATACGCTAATTCTTTAAAACCATGATATTTAAATATATTTCTTCCTTTTGCAGGGATAAAATCGGGCATAATATCACGTGTCGAAAATAAACGCGCATAATGAAAAGCCAGTTTATATTCAAAATCATCTTCGAAATTAATGAATGGTATTTTGAGTATTTTACAGGATATTACGCTTGAAAAACTCTGATTTACAGTTATATTTATTTGATTTCTCTTTAAATACCGGAATAAGTCAACCTCTCTCCTGATTAATGCAGCTAATTTTTTTATAAAACCCTTTTCATGTTTTCCTATAGTACTGATTTCAAATGACCCGAGTTCTGTTTTTGCTATTACAGAAAGCTTACCGCGTTCACGTAGGGTCAAAAAAATTCTATGACCTTGTAAATGTAACTTGTTAATGGCGTTTTTAAACAGGTTAACATCGGAAGGGTGCACCAGATCAAAATGAATATTCATAATTTAATCTTGTTGGGTTAATTCCTCGCCCCCTGGGGCGAAAGTATTATAACCGACGGGTTAACCCGTCGGTTAAATAGATACCCCGCTGCTTGCGGCAGGGTTGTTCATTATTAAAGACTGGATAACAGGTTTGTCCAGCGCATCGTCGCTACCTGATAGGCGTGCTGGTTAATGATAGTTTCTCTTGCATTTTTTCTTATGAAGTCAAGCGTCTCGTAGTTATTGTACACAGACATCATCTGAATCACGATATCCTCAAGGGTGTTATTATGTAAGAAACCATTGACATGATGCTTTACCACATCAGAAATATCTCCAACAGGAGGGACTAAAACAATCAACCCGCACGACATAGCCTCAAGCATAGCACAGGGAATACCTTCGGTCAGCGTTGCCATGACAAATATCTTTGATTTTAACAGGTAATCCAAAACATTATTGGTGGTGACCAATGTGATATTTTTCATCAATTCGAACTTTACAATCTGTTTTTCAATTTCAGATTGTAATTCTCCATAACCAATCATACACAGCGAGATATCCGGATGGTTTTTCGCTTTTATTCCGGATAAGGCTTCTATGATGATATCCGGTCTTTTCAGGGAATCAAAAACCCCGATAAATATAAAATCATACTGCTTTTTATAAGATAAGTCCGGTTTGAAATATTCGGGATCAATGGTGCTATGAAGAAAAGTGGTGTTATGAAAACCTTTCTTATTCCAGTAATTACCTATAAATGATCCAGGAACAAGGATTCTGTCCGCGCGCTTAAAAATTTTACGAATGATAAAACGCTTAAAAGAATTATTGTAATATCGGGTTGTATCTTCTGTGATCTCACCATAAATAAACTTTTTTCCTGTCAGAAGAGAGGCCACATACCCATTAAAACCATGCGGAACAATATTATAGCTGACAATTATATCTGCTCCTTTCTTCCTGATCAGCCAGGCGCCGTAAATAGCGGTGAAAAACCAATAAAATGGCCTTATGCGAAAAATTTTCGGAAGAGCAAAACACTTAACTTTATCGTTGTCAACCTCAATAGGAGTTTTCCTTAATAAATATACTTTTTCGACAAGCGGGGACCTGGCTAATGGGATGATTTTATAGTTTATCTGACTTGGCTTAAGTCTTGCGAAAACAAAAACTTTGTACTTAATCATCCAGTATATAAATTTATAATTATATTTCTTTCGACTAAAGCCGTCGGTTCATATTTTGTAACTAACTCGGAACCAACGGCTTTAGACGTTGGAGCACGAACAATTATTTTATAAGTGGTAAAAACCGGGGTATCAGATTCTGCCAGTAATAAGCCCGGAGGTCCAAACCACTATCCGCTTCCCGGCTACCGGCTATCTTCCTGGAAGCTAAACCCTGCCTGATGGCCCCGGCATTATTATCAACCCTTATCAACTTATTAAAGTTTTTAAAATATCTTAAGGAAACACTTTGATCATTTGATGAGATAAAGAGGATCGGCTTATTGAATAACATAAGCTCGGTGGTCTTTCCGGGAACCTGAATTCCGTATGCATTATCAATAAAGACGATGATATCAGCCTGCAGATATTCCCTGAACAGTTCCTCCTGGCTGACCCGGCTATGGTATTCAATTTTTTCAGATGAAAAGGGCAAAAATTTTGGGTTGATTTTCCCGAAAAGCTTAAGTTTTACATTGATTCCGGGCGATTCAACCGCCTTGTAAAGTTCGAAAGGCTCACGCAATTTTTTATAAAAGATACCCCCATAAACCAGTACAACAGGTTCGCTTATGCTTTTCTCGATTTTTGGGATGCTTTTCAAGGAGTTCACGATCCTTTCTGCCATTAAATGGTCGAAACCTTGTTCTATGACCGAGATGTTCCTGATACCGTATGTTTTACCATAGAATATTTTGATTTCTTCATTGAGCACGACAAGATGATCGGCAAGAGAAGCGTATTTGTTTTCATAACGTTTAGCAAGCGCTTTCAGCAGGATATTCCAGGCTGGCAGAACGGTAACATTCCCGTAAAAAGGATCGCTTATATCAATGATCAGTTTTATTTGAGGATAATTCTTTTTGATGATCCCGGCAATGCGGTAAAACGAATAGGGCTGGACCCCGAGAATGACAGCATCATAAGATCCGGATTTTAATTCCGACAAAGTGTTCCGGATATACCATCTCCGGATGAAGATATATTCGTCAGGGAACGAAAACCTTCTGATGATTTGCCTGTAAATTAATTTTTTAAGTCTGCTGATAAAGGATCTGGATTTTGAGACTAAGCTGGTTTTGGAAATAAACTCATCGTGCCTGATTACGGTTACCTTGCAATAATCGCTTAAGTACCTGATAATATTCTGATGCCTGACACCCTTCGAGGTATTGATATCAGAAGTATACGTGATGAAGAGGAGGTTTTTCATTGACGATTCCAATGTTCCAATGTTCCAATGTTCCAATGTTCCAATGTTCCAGGGTTCCAGGGTTCCACCTCACCACCTCACCACCGTTCCACTGTTCCACCGTTCCACTGTTCCACTGTTCCACTGTTTCATCGTTTCACTCAAAAAGCCGACGGTGAAAGGAACCCTTTTAGATCCGTGTATTTTCTTGATACAACGTAATACTTTTTAATTCCGAGGCCCGTGGATATTTTCTCCAGTTTTTTGTAATCGTTAAGTGTTCCTGTCTGCTTGGTTTCAATTGCAATATCGAGGTTGAGGATAAAGTCAATTTCAGAAGTATTTCTTTTATTGAAGTAAGTCAATGTTCCATAATGAAGCAGTTGATTTGCTACAGCATTCTCGAAAAGTTGTCCGTCTGTTATTTTGCCAATAATATTCAGCAGGCCTGTATCGGAAAAACAGACTTTTTTACCACCTGCTACGGAACGGTCGATGCTTTTTGAATACTTTGGGATAAGATGGATAAAAAAAACGCCTTGCAAGAATTCAAGATAGTTGTAAACCTTGACCCGGTTAACCCCGAGTTCGGCAGATAGCCTGGTGATGTCGAGCATATTGCCGGTTCTGGGAACCAGCAGCAGGATCAGGTCTCTTAATTCACGAATATCTTTGATATCGGACAAAAGGTTCAGGTCTTTTTCAAAAAAGGAGGCAAAAATATTTTTGAGCACCATTTTTTTAGTGGGGATGTCCTCAGTGGTTACCACTTCGGGAAAACCACCGAATTCCATAAACTGATCATAGTAAAAGGCATATTTTTCATGAAAATAGGATGACTGATCAGTGATTGCAGGAAACGGGGCAGGCATTTCAGGGAGGGTCGTCTTGTCATCTTTAAAATACAAGTATTCTCTGAAGCTCATAGGATAAAGGATAAACAGGAATTTTCTACCGCTAAGCGATTCGGGAAATAAGTTTCTTAAATAAAAGTTTGAAGAGCCGGTCACGATAAATTTTACCTGGTAATGGTCAATCAGGTATTTGATGATCGTGGTTATTTGCGGAAAATTCTGAATTTCATCAATAAAGACATATAATCTGTCGTGTGGTGTTCCGGCTTCACTGACAAGGCGTTTATAAATAGCATTATAATCAGTGTCTTCGAATAACAGTTGATCAAGAGGATTGTCGAAATCGAACCATAGTTTTGGCATAGTAAGTTCCTGGAATATCTGTTTCATCAGGGTTGTTTTTCCGACCTGGCGCATACCAGTAATTACGATGGCATTCTTATGATCCAGTTGTTTAATAATTTCATAATATAAAAGCCGTTTTCTCATAGTGTAAAAAATAATTTACAAATATACGCACATTTGTAAATAGCACCGATTTTCTGTTGCTGATTCTAAAGACTGTAATACCGTTCCACTGTTCCACCGTTCCACTGTTCCACTGTTCCAATGTTTCAGAGTTCCAGGGTTCCACCTCACCCCCTCACCCCCTTACCACCTCACCACCTCACCACCTCACCACTGCTCCACAATTCACGCTTCCCTTTTTTCTTTTAACCATTGGCTGAAAAAGGGATCATCCATTTCGTATTTATTATCGACTTTTTTAATGTATCCGTTTTCCATCAATCGTTTGATACTGCTAAAAGCGGTGCTTGATGCGCCGATATTATATTTTCTGTAAAAAGCTTCAGAAAGCGGGGCATTCCCTGTAAATGACAGTCCGATCATAAGCTTTTTATCGGTTTTATTCAAAGCCATCCACCATCTTTCATAATCCATGTCATGCATAGCAATTAAGTCCTTAACCGCATCCTGGACGGGTGTACCTGACAAATAATCCGGATTGCATTTATCCCAAACGACGAATGCAAGTTGTTGTGTGTAATATGGATGACAACGTGTACAACTGACAATTTGTTTTGCCAGGTTTGCTGCATCCTCATGGATTCGAACCAGTCTTTTTTCCAGGTAATCGATAAATTCGACTTCCGGAATTTTACCAAGTTGAAGAATCAGGCCGAAGTGGTAGAAAGGAGATTTTTTCTTTCAGTGCTGAGTTTTTCCATCAGGTTCAGCACGTCTTCAAGTAAAGGCAGATTAGAACTATCGGGGAGAAATGCAACATCAACCTGGTTAGAGACCGGATTCAGGGTAATAGTTGGGATGATGCGAAAATGTTGAACGAGTTGCCTTACTTTTTCGAAGGGAAATATCCGGTAAATCCGCTTAAGAATCTGGGCAGCAAGATCAGTTGTACTGGTGATCAGTTGCATATCAATGGCAATCACAGGCCTGTCGAGCTGGCCGGTAACTTTCATTATAAGACTTGATTTTCCAAATCTTCGGGGACTGATAATAATAAGATGGTTTTGACTGCCAATGATTGATTTCACCCGCTCTATTTCATTAGTACGGTTTGTGAAGTATTGATCATCGACAATGCTTCCAAATTTAAAAGGGTTAGTTTTCATTCATTGCGACATTATTCGTTCCGACTTTTTTCGCAAAGTCAAAGATTATTACGTTCCACCGTTCCACCGTTCCCCTGTTCCCCTGTTCCCCTGTTCCACCGTTCCACCGTTCCACTGTTCCACTGTTCCACTGTTCCCCTGTTCCACCGTTCCACTGTTCCACCGTTCCACTGTTCCACCTCACCCCCTCACCCCCTCACCACTGTTCCACCGTCTGGCAAAAGCGTTCAACTGTCCGATTATTTTAGGTGCCGTCGTAAGTTTAGTTTGCCGATTGTAGGTACTCATCGTAATAACCATTCTGTAATAGGAATAATATTGATGGTCATGTCCTCTTCATTAATTTCATTTTTTTCTTCAAGGGTAATAATAGTCAGTTTTTCTGCACTTAATTCTCTTGCGGCGGAAAGTAGTGACCTGATTTCACGCTTAAAGGTTTTTTGATCGGCGATAGAGTAAGCGACCTGAATCAGTTCCGTTACTTTACGGTTGGTATAAATGACAAAATCCACTTCCACCAGTTTCTTATAATAAAACAGTTCATATCCGGACTTATCTGCTTTTCTGGCCAGGTCAAGATAAACCACATTTTCCAATAATCTACCGTCATTCGGGGAAAAATTGTTACCGGATATTCCGGCAAATGCGGTATCAATCATGTAGATTTTGCGGTAGCGCAGGCTTTCCTGCTTTTTAAATGAGAATTTAGGCAAGCAGGCCATGAGGTAAGCTTCTTCAAGATACTGAACATAGTTCTTTGCAGTGTTTTCGCTGCCCAGGCCAAATATTTTTTTTAAGCGGTTATAACTGATTTCAGAAGAAAGGCTACCCAATAAATAGAGTGAAAGTTCCCTGAAAGTTCGGGAATGTCTAATATTATGCCTGAATACAATGTCGCGTGAGACAATAGCATCAAACAGTGATATAATATAATTCCGGCTTGATTCACCAGTAAGCAAATCAGGAAATCCTCCTGTACGAAGATAATCTAAAAAGTGGCCAAGTAGCAGACCTTTCCCCCTGGCAGTCAAGGCCATTTTCCAATCAACCTCTTTAGCTTTAAGGAATTCTTTGAACGAAAATGGAAAGAGTTCTGTTTTGTTGTATCGTCCGGTCAGATGTGTGGCCATTTCGTTGCTCAGTAACCTTGAATTAGAGCCGGTTAGGACAATCCTGATATCGTTTCTTAACAACCTGTTAACAAAGAGATGCCATTGTTCGACATTTTGGATCTCGTCCAGAAGAAGGTATGTAAACTCACCATAAACTGTATAAAGCGCTTCAAGTAATTGATTTAAATTATCAGAGTCGATTCCTGCAAGCCTTTCGTCATCAAAGTTTACATAAGCATAATTTTTATCACGCAGTGCCCTGTGTGCGAGTGTGGATTTTCCAGAGCGCCTGACGCCGGTTATGATTTGGGCGAGACGGCTGTTCAAATCGATACAAGACTCCTGTTCCCGCGGAATCCATCCCCGGCGGTGGATTATGCTGAGTTCCTCCCGTTGTTCCGCAACAATTTGCCTAAAGTTTTTCTGCACAGGATTGTATCTTTAAATAAAGCCAAATGTATAAAACAATCTCATCATGGTGAGATTAAAATAAAAATAAATTAATTTGTAGTGAGAATATAAGAGAAGTTTGTTCCGGACGCTCACTTTATTCCCGTCCTACCTTTCCACCTTTCCACCTTTCCACCGTTTCCCTGTTCCACCTCACCACCCCACCACTGTTCCACTGTTCCACTGTTCCAGGGTTCCAAGGTTCCACCTCACCACCTCACCACCTCACCACCTTACCACTGTTCCAGGGTTCCAATGTTAAACTGTTAAATTGTTATTTTTTATAAAGCATTTTATTCACCACCGATTACTCAGATTTTCACAGATTTTACGCAGATTAAGTTAAAAGTCAGAATCCCGGAACGAAATTATCCGAATTCAACCTTCAACCTTCAATCTTCAATTTTCAACATTATATTGTAGTTCCCGCACTTAACCCTTAACCCTCACCACTTAAACCTTATCCCTTCCACCTCACCACCTCACCACCCCAGTCTCCCAGTCACCAGTCACAGGTGTCAGGTAAGGAACTGGTGCATATTATCGGGGTTGATCACTTGAAATTCCGAATCAGGATAAGCATTTGCAAAGGTTTTAGACAAGAAAGGCTTTCTGACCAGGTTCCATTTAAATTCAAAAGCAAAAAGCCTACCGTTCATTTCCTCAATATAATCAATCTCTTGTTGCTGGGTTGTTCTCCAAAAGTACCGTTGAACGTCAATTTCCCTGTTCATCAAGTATTTGTGACGTTCACACATTAAAAAATTCTCCCATAATGCACCTGTATCCATCCGTGACGAGAGAGGCAGAAAATTACCCAGAACAGCATTTCGTATCCCGTTATCGTAAAAATAGATTTTTTTCCCCTTTTTAATTTCATTTCTTACATTACGGTTCAGTCCATTCAACCTGAAAATGATATAAGTCTTTTCAAGGAGGTCGATATATTTTTCAATAGTACCTTTGTCAGAATTGAGCAATTGTGCCAACTCGCTGTAATTAACTTCATTGCCGATCTGTAATGCGAGCGCTTTTAATATCTTTTCCAGTAATACCGGCTTTTGAATGGATTCAAGGGTTAGGAGGTCTTTATATAGATAACTTGATGCAAGTGTTTTCAGGAGTTTAGTTTCTTGTCCAATGTTAAGTGCAATGTCCGGGTAGTAACCAAAGATCATCCGATTTTCAAGCAATCTTTTTTCAGTCAGGAAACCATGATGGTCAATCATTTCTGCAAAGGAGAACGGATGCAGGAAAAACTCGAATTTTCTTCCGGTCATGGGTTCCATGATTTTACTGGCCAGCTCAAACGCTGAAGAACCTGTTGCAATCAATTGAACATCTTTAAAATTATCATGTATAAGTTTCAGGACCAGACCTGTTTCAGGAATTCGCTGAGCTTCATCAAGGACCAAAATTTTATAATTACCGATAATAGGGACAAGTTGTGTCGCACTTAGATTCGATAATCTTTCGCGGATATCAGCATCATCACCATTCAGGAAAAGCGTTTGTTCCCCGAAATCACTGACCAGTTGCTCAACCAGTGTGGTTTTTCCCACCTGCCGAGCACCATAAATGATAACGGTTTTATTTTTAAACAGGTATTTATGAATAAGGTGCTCCAGTTCTCTTTTTACCATTTTGTAATATTTGGAACAAATATAGTTCCCTTACTTAATAACCACTATAAAATATAATATATTGCGATCAGAATCGCCAATAAGCATGTTTGTTGTTTTTTCCAATATTCCACCGTTCCAGAGTTCCAATGTTCCAGGGTTCCACCTCACCACCTCACCACTGTTACAGGGTTCCACTGTTCCAGGGTTCCAATATGTAACTGTTAAATTGTTATTTTTTATAAAGCATTTTATTCACCACCGATTACTCAGATTTTCACAGATTTTACACAGATTAAGTTAAAAGTCAGAATCCCGGAACGAAATTACCCGAATTCAACCTTCAACCTTCAACATTATATTGTAGTTCCCGCACTTAACCCTTAACCCTCAACACTTAAACCTTATCTCTTCCACCTCACCACCTTACTACTTTTCCACCGTTCCACCTTACCACCTTTTGTTTTATTACTGTTGTTTTAATAAAGATTGGTAGAGTTGGTCATATTGAGAAGCGATTTTAGACCAGGAATATTCTTTAATAAGTCGGAAATAAGCGCGTTCAGCCATTGACTTCATTTGTTCTTCATGACTAATTGCGTAAAGCATTTTTTCAGCAAGATCATCAACATCATCGGACTTAAAATACACGACTTCATTGTCGTTAAATACTATTTTATTTTCAGGTATATCGGCGCAGATAACTGGAACTTTTGCCGCAGCGGCCTCCAAAAGCATCATTGACATTGCTTCAGTGTTAGAAGGGTAAATAAAAAGCTGTGCGTTTCTTAATAGATTAAACAACAACTTTTTTTCTTTTATCAGACCTTTTAGTTCAACATTTAAAGCTTGTGTTAATGTTAATATTTCAGATTTATAATCTATCATTTGATCAATATCTCCTGCGATGACTATCTTTTCAATGAAGTTTATTTTGATGGCAGCTTTTAACAATAAGTGACACCCTTTTGATGGTAATACCCGACCTGCGGCGAAGAGAATGTAAGGTTCACTAATTGTTTTTTCCTCCGATGTATTTAATTGCTGGCTTATGCCATTGGGAATGTAAATGACTTCCTTTCCTGAAGAATTAATAATATCTGAATAAATGATAGAAGAAACCGAAGTAATAGTATTGTGTTTATTCAACAAATATTTATCCTGCTTGCTAAAAAAACCCTGGTATTTTTGCCACTTTTCTGTCAATCTCATTCCATGGAGGGTGGTTATAATTTTATAATTTCTTAGTCGGAGAATTTTAATTATAAATGCAGCGTCTCTATGATGCAAGTGGATTAGATCATATTTTCTGATCCGTGTGATTGCGTGCAAAGCAGAGAACATATAATAAAACAGACTATTGAGCTTTTTAAATGGAATTTTACTAAAAACGATTTGCCTGATACCGTTATATTCTCCTGTTTTAAGGTTTGTATGGGAAGAAGTAGAGTAGACGGTGAAAGAATAATTGTTCTTTAACTCATTCATGATGTTCTCTCCGACAGCAGCAGCACCGCCAAAAGCGGGAAGGCCTTTTAGTCCGATTACAGCTATTTCAGGCTTGCCTTTCATTGTTCAATCTTTGAATGAGATCAAGGTAATTTTGTTTGAATGTTTTTGCCGAAAAGTGATCTTTGAGATGACGATAACCATTCATGCCCATTGTAATCCTTTTCTCGTCGTCAAGAATAATTGAAGAAAGACAGGATGCAATCTCTTCAATGGCTCTCGTTTTGGTTAAATAGCCAGTTTCACCTTGCTTAATCAGGAAATTATTGTCACCGACATCGGTGGCTACTACGGGCAAAGAATACGCCAGGGCTTCCATGATTGAATTGGAGAGGCCTTCGAAAATAGAAGTAGAAAGATAAATGTCAGCAATAGCATAATAATTTGAGATATCTGGAGGATTAACGACTATTTTAATATTATTATTCAAATTTTTCATTGAAATGTAATTTCTAATTTCATTTTCCTGATGGCCATAACCGATAATATAATATTTTATAAATGTGTCTTTTTTTTGTTTTTTGATCAATTCCAATAAATGGGCGAACGCATTAATGGACGTGAAATAATCCTTTTGTTCAACAAAACGACCAACAGTGATTATGTTATAGTTTGTTTTTAATTTAACGGGGGTTTTGGGAGGGATTGATATTTCAATACAATTATGGATAACAACAGCTTTCTTATTATCAAATCCTTTCGAGCAAAGATCTTCTTTCCCTCTATAATTATTGAAAACAGAACATGTTAAAAACTTATTATGAAGTAATTTCTGAATATGCATTTTTGTTTTGGATAATTTGGCATTTCTGATTCCGCCGATTCTTATAGGAACCCCGGCAATGCTTCCGATAATTGCATTCATAAAATTCGTAGTGGCCAGGTAAGAAAAGATTGCGGAATTCATATTTTTTCTGAATATCCTGAAGAGAGAGATCATTTTCATGATATGTGAGCCTTCGAGCCAGATAACATTCAGTTTGTATTCTTCAGTTAAATTCTTAAGTTTAATATCAAATTCCGACCCATAATATACAATTATCAGGATATCATACTCATCCTTAAGTGCTTTGGCCAGCAGAATGCTCTGTTTTTCTGCGCCACCGCTTTTTAGAGTATTTGTGAGAATTATTATCCTGTCAACAGGTTCTTTATTCATTATGTTGAATCTTCTGATTACCTTTAAAGCATTACTTATTTCATTCTCATCCATTTCATCATGTTGCAGGCCGAAGCTGCTAATAATGTATTGATTTAATCTCCGGCAGTTCCTTTCAGATAATTTCTCATTCTGTGGTCGGGTTTCATGTGTGCGATAAGTTCTTCTATGTCAGCACTTGATCGTAAGCCAAGTTCATGCTCAGGATTTAATGAAACATGCCAGGGTGGTTTTGAACATTTCAAGGTGAGGCTGTATTGGCAAATACCTCATCATAATTTACAGAATTTTGAATTAATTTAAGCAAAATCTTGACACATCAAAACATTATAAAAGACACAAATTATTAACAATCAACACTTTATAGTTGTTAAGAATCAAATACTTAGCCACGTATTCAAAACTCAGTCGAAATGGAAAAGAGATAATTATAAAGGTTTTATTGTAAAAATGCCTATTGCTGAGGTTAAAAACCCTTCACATTATTATTTACAAATGATAATATTTCCTTTTTTCTTTTCCAATAATTTTTTTCTGAAATAAAGCAAGCTTTTGTAATACTTTTTTGCTTATAACTTTCAATATCACAGATTAGTTTTGCTGGAATACCAGCAACAACTGAATTATCAGGAATATCTTTATTAATTACAGAACAAGAACCAATAATTACATTATTTCCTATTGTTACACCTGGGAGAATTATTGTATTTAATCCAATAAGCACATTATTACCTATTTTTATTTTTGCAAAATAATTTATTCCCGGAAATTCATTCCTAAAGAGGGTTAATCCACCATCATGAGTTATGAATGATACACCTCTTGCTATTCTCACGTCGTCACCGATTTCAATTAAATATGGCTCACTCCCAAATCGTGGCCTTGAAAATATTCTGCAATTTTTTCCTATTTTCATGCCAAGGAACCTAGAATATAATTCACCTTTATTATATTCGTTAGAAAAAAACAATAAAAATCGCAAAATTATTCTATTAGCAATATATAGAATTTTGTAAAATGTACTCATATTTTAAATTTCTGTTTTAATTCATTTGTAAATAAAAAATCGGAAATTATCAAGCAATAATTACGATAATCAAATTCGTGCTTTAGTGTTTTAAATGCTTCATTTTTAATTTTATTATAATGTTGATTATAGTTTTTAATTATTAGTAGTAACTTATCTTTAAATGATTGTGTACTGATGTCAGATATTAAATAAGCATTTTTTTCATCTATAAAGTACAATTTAATATCACTTATTGCAGTAGTAAGAATTGGTACTCCAGTTAACAAATAGTCGGATAATTTTGTTGAAAATCCATATTTTGTTTGAAGATTTTCTTTTCTTGGAATAACAAGTAAATTATACTGATTTAATAGTTGAGGAATCTTTTCTTGAGGAACTGTACCCTTATAGAAGATGTTAGCCTCAAGATTATTAACATATATTATTTCATCCAATTTTTTCTTATCTCGAGGATCATGACTTCCATAAATATCTAATTGAATATTAGGATACTCTTTTTTTACTAAACTTATTGCTTCGTATAATGTATCAAGGCCCTCTTTTTTAATATTTACTTGACCGCTGAATCCAATTTTAAATTGTTGACCAATTTCAAATTTCATTATATCTGGATTGTATAATCTAACATCTGCTAAAATTGGTACTCTTATGATGTTTTTATTAAATTTTATATAGTACTTTTCAAGATTAGTACTTATTACTATTAATCCATTAAAAAATTTATATAAATATTCATTGTTTTTATGAAAAAAGTATTTGATTCTTAAATGCATTGCTACAAAGAATTTATTTGGATTCATTGAAAAAGGAACTAGAGTCAACCCAGCTCGACGCAGCTCATTTACTTCACAAAACAAATGAAGCCCTAATATCCATTTAAGAATAAGTAAACACATTGATTCCATAGTATAATCCGTAGAAGGATATAGTAATACTGAAGTTTTTCCTTCCGTTTTTCTTATAAAACAGGAAATTATTATTAAATATAATATTGTGGAAATAAAACTATTACGAAATAGAAAACGCCGAAACCCCTCATCTTTGTTAAAATTATCAATGAAATACACACCTTTTTGTATCTCTTTAATCTCTCTTTTTTGTATTAACCTATGTGTTTTAGAACTAAAATAGACGTCAATATTCATTTCAGCTAATAATTTAGCATAATTTAAAATTCTTGATGAGGATGCTAAATTAGACCCATAAATTTTCTCAGAGCAAATGATAAATACATTTTTTTTCACCATTATCAATTCTTTATAGCCCTATAATTTAAACTATTTAACATTCAACAAATTCAATTTTGGTATTCGCTAGAAGGTTGATTGGGTGACTGGGTGACTGGGTGACTGGGTGATTGGGTGACTGGGTGATTGGGTGACTGGGTGACTGGGTGACTGGGTGACTGGGTGACTGGGTGACTGGGTGACTGGGTGATTGAGTGACAAGGTGACAAGGTGACAAGGTGACAAGGTGATAAGGTGATAAGGTGACTGGTTTC
>Ga0247841_10001542_pt1 | contig 50877 bp, 47 predicted proteins | sample LaCruzMarch2015__2_FD_192410 | JGI IMG/M metagenome (GOLD analysis project Ga0247841, IMG submission 192410) | Freshwater microbial communities from meromictic Lake La Cruz, Castile-La Mancha, Spain - LaCruzMarch2015_18m | ecosystem: Environmental > Aquatic > Freshwater > Lake | place: Spain... | reverse complement strand
CGAAAAAATTCCGAAAATTGGCGTCTGAACGGTGAAATTGTCATGATTTATCACTGAACGGATCGAAAATATTGACAGGCATTCTTCAAGTCGTATTTTATGTCGGGTTTTTCAAAGCTCTCACATGGGATTCGCTGAAGGCAATCTATTTCAATTTTTTGATTTTTCTATAAATTTTATCATGGTGGTCAATGTTCACGAACTCTATCGTATCTCCTGAGATTCGATAGAGAATCACAAAAGGATTAACATGAACTCCTTGAACGCCTTTCAAATCATATCTCTTGAAGTCGCCTATCTCCGGATTATCTAAAACTTAGCCAATTTTATTGATAAAATTATCTTTTAATCCGTGATCCTTTTCGGTGAGCTTTTTAAATTTCTTGTCGAATGTTGGCGACCTGCGATAATCATACGACATAAAAATCTACAGGCGCTCGAGATCATCCATAAATTCCTTCTTGCTGGAATAGGTCTTTCCCAGGCCCAAGTCCAACTCAGCTATTGCCTGGAGGGTCTCAGCTACAAACTCTGCACGTAGTGGTGTCTCGGATTGGTGTCAATAGCTTGGGGGTTTGGGATTCCGGGTTTTGTTGCCATTCTCTTTTCCTTGGCGGCTATAAGACTCACTACACAAGCAATCCCTAAATACCTTTTGGGAAAGCTGGTTTAAATGAAGTGCTGACGGCAGGACAAGAGAAGAAACGACAGATACACGCACGGCAGAGGAGCTCGGCACTCGTCAACCAGAAATCGCATCTAAACGGCCTTGACCGCGAAGGGAACGAAAGAAGCATCTTGAAGGGTCTTGGAGGCAAAGAGAAGACCGGCATAGATGTCGTTCTTTTCCAGGCCGGGATACTCCTCCAGGATCTCCTCCATGGTGCTGCCATGGGCCAGGAGTCCCAGTATGTACCTGAACAGCGTGGCACTTACTCCCCACTAAGATTTATTTGTCTATTAATGGACCATTTTTAAAACCAATTTTCCAAAATAAGCCACTAAATTGAATTATCTTTTCGCTGAAATTTATTTATGCTTGTAGGGAGTATACTCCCCACATAACAACTAAAAAGCGTAAGCGTGAAGGTTGATTCTGACTGCAAAAAGATAAGTCCGCATGAAAGGGGATAAAGGTATCGGCTAGTTCATTAGCTAAATTGGACGTCGAGAATCTTCGTTTTATTCAGCTGCGTGACAAAAACTGCAACGTGGAATCAGTGGTCTGAACACGTCTCTACAAGGAAACTACGAGAGGTTTGGGCGTTCCATAGTGCCATTAGCCCAACGAGTGAAATCATGCTGGGACGATGGATACTCGCCCCAGACTATCCATTTTGGACCAGATCTTCTGCCTGGAAGACCCACCAATGCTGAATCTCCAGAACCCGCCGACATACAGTCATGGACAAAACGGATTTCGATAAGGTGAGCCCCTCATTCATGTATTGCCTAATGATGTAGGGAGTAAGTCATCGCTGATCAGGTATGTACTCCACAGTGAGCCGGGTGCCTCGGATGACGGGTTTGCCTACCATGACTTTGGGATTTATGGCAATCCTTTCAAGAAGATCTTCGTTGTTCATAAAGACACTGTTGGACGCTCTGTTGATATAAACGTGAGGACAGATCGGGCATATCCATGCTTTACCGCTTCCTCAGAGTGCCATTCCTGCAATGGGCCATGCCTAGAAGCTGGTGAGTTTTTCCCTGCTTGGATTTTAGGGAAGCTGGGGCTGGAAAGGATCGAAAGACTGAGTCCTCAATTGCTAGAGGCCGCCATCTAAGATATCTGCAGGCGTCTTTCGTCCCATATCGGTCTTGTCGAAGTCGGCATCGAAGCTTACGAGCACCAAGCCGTTTCTTTCTGCAGCAACGTATTGACAAGCATCGTCGAAGTCCAGATGGAAACTCTTCATGGCAGAGAGCACTCGTCTCAGATCGAAGGTGGAAAGGCAGATGCGCCTGACTGCAAGAAGAAGCTCAAGCCATACGTTGGTATCCAGCAGGTACATCAATCGCCCCACCAGTCCAACGAGTCCTTCTGAAGCTCCAGCGATGTGTACTGATCGCGAAACTCTTTGAGGCCTGCGGCCCAATCCAGCCGAAGCCTTCTCCTTTTCGGCTTGGCTCTCTTCTCCGCCAAGAACATGGCGAAGTCGCGGACCTCTTGCTGGTGCTCAGGAGGCAGCGATGCCATGATCTCTTCAATGGATTCCATCAGTAGGTCATTTGTCTTTCGACGTTAAAAAGTTCTCCGAGGATCTGGGATATTTCAATGACCTGCTTCCTGTCCACTCCGCCCGCATCCGGCCCTCTGCCCTGTGCGAGCTTTGGCCGCGGCCCGGATGATGCTCTCCGCCTTGACGCCCTTCTCCGGGCCCGACCTACCTGCAGCCGCCACCAGCTTTCCTGTCTCGCTGCCCAAAAGGGCGACGTAGTCCTGCTCCGCCAGCAGGGCCACCGCAAGACACAACAGAGAGCGTATGCCGGAGCAAGGATGCGATCCTGCCCGGACCCGATGTGCAGTCCCGAATGAGATATCTGATCTTCCTCTCTGTTAGCTCTGCAACCTTATTCTTCTTTCCCATGCCGCATTGATTGGTATTTAAAGTCAAAGCTTTCGGGACTACACTCCCGGATGTTCCAAACGACAACATCAAGAACATAGCGTTTAAAAGGTAGATGAGGGGATAGATGGACGCAATCGATGAGATCCGAAAGCTGGTCCTTGATGAGCAGTTTGAGATCACAGTGCACGCCAGGGAGAGGATGGCAGAGCAAGGTGTCTCAACCCAGGACCTGATATGTTTAATAATAAATGGAGAGATAATAGAAGATTATCCGGATGATTTCCCATATCCATCATCCTTGATACTGGGATACATTTTGGGATATGCCTTTCACGTTGTGGCAGCAAAGGGCAGGAATTTGGTGAAAATTGTGACTGTTTATAGAGCGGACGAGGAAAAATGGCTCAATCATCGGACACGAAAGACGTAGATGATTTGTGCCTCTGCGGCAGAGGCAAGTTGCATGACGGACTCACCGAGCTTCGGATCCGGGAAGAGGACACTTTGCTGGTCATAAAAAATGTTCCGGCCAGGGTATGCAATCTATGTGATGAGGCTTACATCTCGCCGGATACCTCCCGGCAGATCGACGAGATCATGGAGAAATATCGCGCCGGAAGGCTGGTGGCAAAGCCCATTCCTGCCGGGGAAATAGATTTGATGCAGACGGCTTGAGCTGTTTTTTTCGCGCGAAAAAAGGTGATTAGGCTCTTCAACCCGCCCTCATCGCCTTTTTTCCCGCCGCCAGGGCCTCGTCCAGCTTTTCGACTTCGGGCCCTTCGCCCTGGGTTCTGCTTGCCTCCGCTCCCTTCTTCGCCTTCCGGCAGCTTTGCGGTTATTGGGATAAGGTTTTTCGCTTTGACGCCTTTCTCCTGCCCATACAAAAAATTGATTAGTGATCGATGAAATAGTAATTATCGTATTATGACAACGATAGCTATCCCAAGCGATATTCTCAATTCCATGAAGATCCCAAGAAGCGACCGGAGCCTGGTATTAAAGCTCGAATTAGCCCTGGCACTTTACCAGAGGGGCATTCTCGCCATGGGCCCGGCCCGGAGGCTGGCAGAGACCTCAAAACTGGAATTTCTCGAAGAGTTGGGTAATAGAAAGATAGAGCGGCATTACACTATGGAGGAACTGGAGGAGGACGTGGCCTTTGCCAAAGGCAATATATTTAATTTTTAGATTTTCTATAAATTTTATCGTGATGGTCAATGTTCACGAACTCTATCGTATTTCCTGAGACTCGATAGAGGATCACATAAGGATTAACATGAACTCCTTGAACGCCTTTTAAATCATATCTCTTGAAGTCGCCGATCTTTGGATTATCCAAAACTTGGCTAATTTTATTGACAAATTTGTTTTTTAAAACCTGATCCTTTTCGGTGAGCTTTTTAAATTTCTTATCGAATGTTGGCGACCTGCGATAATTATACGACATAAAGATCTACAGGCGCTCTAGATCATCCAGAAATTCCTTCTTGCTGGAAAAGGTCTTTCCCAGGCCCACGTCCAACTCATCTATTGCCTGGAGGGTCTCAGCTACAAACTCCGCACTTAGTGGTGGTTCGGACTGGCCAGTCGCTTGGGGGTTTGGGATTCCGGTTTTTGTTGCCATTCTTTTTTCCTTGGCGGCCATTAGACTCACTAAACAAGCAATCCCTAAATACCTTTTGGAAAAGCTGGTTTAGATGAAGGTGCTGACGGTAGGACAAGAGAAGAAACGACAGATGCACGATGTAAGGGCCTACGCACTGGTCAACCAGGAAACGCATCTAAACGGTCTCGGCCGCGATGGGAACGAAAGAGGCATCCGGAAGGGTCTTAGAGGCAAAGAGAAGACAGGCATAGATGTCGTCCTTTTCCAAGCCGGGATACTCCACCAGGATCTCCTCCATGGTGTTGCCATGGGCCAGGAGTCCCAGGATGTACTCCACTGTGAGCCGGGTGCCTCGGATAACGGGTTTGCTTACCATTACTTTGGGATTTATGGCGATCCTTTGCAGCAGATCTTCATTATTCACGAAGATGCTATTGGATGCTCTCTTGATATAAATATGAGGATTGGTCACCAAGAGTCGGATGTTTCTCTTTTGCTTTGCTGAAGGGGCATGCTCGTGGCTTGACCACCAATCTGCGAAAAATCCAGATTACATAGCAAGTGGGCTTTGATCCAATCCTCAAAATATGGCTCGTCGCCATTGTCGATGACTTTGTACTGAGCCTTTTCCAGGGCCGCCTGGATGTATTCCCCAAACATATCAAGATTCTATTCGGGCTTCTAAGGATATGAAATATGCGATTTGGATTATCCATCCTACAGAAATTTCTTCTTGTTGGGATGGGTACTGGCTTGTATTTATCGGGAAATTTTTTAAGGCCGTCTGCTCTGTCAAGTTAAGGTTCTTTCTCTTGACCTGCCTCTCTTCTATGCCATAATTAAGGCGAAGCAGTTATATTGTTACAGTCCCCTGGCAAATTCAGTGTTCGCAGTTGCAGCTAAAAATTTAGGAGGAACTCTGTGGCCAATAAGAGTGATGAAGATGTTGCTCAAGAAATATATCAATCAGTAATTCAGAGCAACAAGGAGCTAAAAAAACTAAAAAGCTCCACTTTTTGGTCTCTTTTCGATGTTAAGACCAAACACAAGACCGTGATAGAAAGAATCGAGCGTCTGTTGGATGAGAATAATCTCATGGCTATAGTGAAGTCTGGGAAAACATTTGGTAGGGAGGAAAAAGATGATTGGATCATACTAACACCAATTATTGCTATTGACAAGACACCTGGCAAATTAGCAGGACCCAAAGATACAAGCCCCCCATCTTCGGATTGGTTTAAAGAAATGCAAGCGAGAACCTTTGAGAGTGAGCGTGAGGTTGAGACATATTTCATTGTTCCTATGATAGAGAAATTAGGATATTATTATGATGATATTGTCATTGGACATCCAGTTTATATGTTCAAAGGTGTAAAACGAATAAAAACGGAAGCTGATTTTGTTGTATTTAAAGGACCTTGCAGGGAATTAGAAGATGTGCTCTTGGTAATTGAAGCTAAGAACAGTGACAAAGATATTTCAAGGGATAATATTGGACAGGCCAAGTCCTATGCTCAGGAGCTTTTACCAGCTTGCTATCTCATCACAAATGGCCAAAAAATAATGGTGTTTAGGTTTAGTGGTTCACTGTGTCCGGACAAACTTGTTATGGACTTCGATAGATCGATGCTTGTTGAGAAATGGGACGATTTGTATGGATATGCCAGCAAAAATGCCACCATACAGCGTAAGTTGCGTCTCATCAATCTTATGAGGGAAATTTCGGACGAGGATAGTGATCCCCCAAAATCTTAGGATCATATTCAATTGCTATATGCTTTATGAGGAAACATGGCTCAATCATCGGACACGAAAGACGTAGACGACCTTTGCCTCTGCGGCAGAGGTAAGTTGCATGACGGGTTCACCGAGCTTCGGATCCGGGTAGAGGAAACTCTGCTGGTCATAAAAAATGTTCCCGCCAGGGTATGCAATCTATGCGATGAGGCTTACATCTCGCCGGATACCTCCCGGCAGATCGACGAGGTCATGGAGAAATATCGCGCCTGTAGGCTGGTGGCAAAGCCCATTCCCGCCGGGGAAATAGATTTGATGCAGACGGCTTGAGTTGTTTTTTTTGCGCGAAAAAAGGTGATTGGGCTCTTCAACCCGCCCTCATCGCCTCTTTTCCGGCCGCCAGGGCCTCGTCCAGCTTCTCGGCGTTGGGCCCTCCGCCCTGCGCCAGCTCAGGCCGCCCGCCGCCGCCCCCGCCCAGGGCCTTGGCGGCAGCCCGGATGATGCTGCCTGCCTTGACGCCCTTTGCCAGGCCCGACTGGCCCACGGCGGCCACGAGCTTGCCCGTAACGCTACCCAAAAGGGCGACATAGTCCTGCTCCGCCAGAAGGGCCGCCGCCTTGAGAAGCTCATCAATGTCGGCGCTGCCCATCTTCTGCACCACGATTCTTAGACCGTCCCTGATCTCGGCTTCAGCTACCAGCGTCTTGAGCCGCGCCTTTGCTAAGTCTTCCTTCAGCCGCTCGATCTCCTTCTGCTGGCCCTTCCACTCCTCAAAGAAGCGCTCCGCCGTGCGGGGCAGTTGATCGTTCGGCACCCGCAAGATGTCAGCGGCTCCGGAGAGCAGGTCGTCGCGCTCCTGTCCCGCCCGCACGGCCGCTTCGCCGGCGGCAAACTCGATCCTCTCCACGCCGTCCTGAATGCGCTCGGCGCGCAGGATCTTGATGGCCCCGATCATGCCTGTATTGGTGACGTGCGTTCCTGCGCAGGCCTCGATGTCGCTGCCCACGCGCACCACGCGAATCTGATTTCCAGGCGGCACGCCTCCCTGGTACAGCTCAAAGCCGAAGAGCTTCTCCGCCTCCGTCCTGGGAAGGAATTGCGTGTCCACCGGCTCCATCTCCATCACCCGCCGGTTAGCTTCAAGCTCAATGGCCTGCAGCTCCTGGGTTGTTATGCGCTTGTAGTGGGAGATGTCCAGCCGGGCTCGATCCTCACTCTTCTGGGCTCCGGCCTGCCAGACGTGCTTGCCCAAAACGCGTTTCGCCGAGTCGTGTACCAGGTGGGTGGCGGTATGATGACGGGCGTGCGCCAGCCTGCGGTGCATGTCCACCTTGCCCGTAACCCGGTCGCCTTTTTGCAGGCCGTGCCCCTCCGGCGTTGCCAAATTATGCAGCACCACGTCGCCCGACTTTTGCACATCCACTATCGGGAAGATCTGGCCTTCCATTTCCAGAGTGCCGTGATCAGCAGGCTGGCCTCCGCCTTCTGGGTAGAGCAGCGTTCTGTCCAGGATGACGCTGCCGTCCTCGGTCACCTCCAGCACCACTGCCTCGAATTCCTGCTCGTTGGGATGCTCGTAGAATAAGAGCTCAGTCTTGCCGGGCAGGGTGGCCTTAGCCTCTTCCTTCTCAGCCCGGATGCGCTTTTTGGCCACCAGTGAATAGAAGTTGTCCGGCAGCACTACCGTAGCCCCCATCTCCTCTGCCGACTCGCGAGCGATCTCAGGGGGAATGCCGTGCGTGTCGTAAAGGGAGATCATCTCCACCAGGGGAATGGGCTGGTTTTTCTTTAGGAAGTGCTCGGCCGTTTTCTTGACCAGACGCTTGCCCTTCTCCAGGGTCTCGGCGTACTTCTGCTCCTCCTGGTCGAGGATCTCTTGAATGGTTACAAAGCGCTCCTGCCAGTCCGAATAGTCCAGCCGCTGGATCTGCATCTCCACCAATTCCGCCAGCGTCAAAGACAGGCCCAGCTCCTTCATAAGGCGCAGGGTGCGGCGAATGACAAGCCTTGCCAGGTAGCCAGCTTTGACATTGGAGGGGATGATGCCGTCTCCAAACATGTAGGCCAGGCAGCGGGTGTGGTCCACCACGGCATAGATGCGCTCCATGGGCTCGATGGTCTTCTCCAGTTTCTCGGGCGAGATGCCGATGCTGCCGGCAATTTTCCTGCGCAGATCCAACATGCTGTACTCGTCCAGATCCACCATTCCTGCAAGGCGGGCATTCTGGGCGAAGATCTCCGCATACTCAGGATCTTGCAGGTTGTGCTCCACGCCCGCCAGATCGGCTACCTTTCGCACCAGATCGGGAAAAATGGCATCGTAAATGGTAGGCGAGCCCTTGGAGGCCCAGACAAATCTCTCCAGGCCGTAGCCGGTGTCCACGATGTAGTTGTTCATCTTCTCATAAGCCTCGCCCTTGATCGGGATGGGGCCTCCGCTCACGGCTTTAAGGTCCATGAAGACCAAAGTGGCCAGCTCCAGGCCGCCGATCATGACCTCCACGCTCGGTCCGGCGTTGCCCCCGCCCGCCCAGGGATTCTCCTTGTAGGTCACAGCCAGCGGGTCCATGCCCAGGCCGACCAGCAGCTCATCGCATAATTGAACCGTTCGATCCTTCCAGTAGTACTCCTTCTCGCGGGTGTTGAAGACGTGGTGGGCCATCATCTCAAAGGTGGTAAGATGCCGTCCGCTGCGCCCGACGGAATCAAGGTCGTCCAGCCGGATGCAGGGCTGGCTGATGGTGAGGGGGTTGGCGGGCGGCGGCACCTGCCCCGAGGTCACGAAGGGCTGAAAGTCGGCGATGGAGGCGATGGTCAGGTAAATATCGTCTCGCCAGCGGGCCACCACCGGATACCTCTTGATGCGAGCGTGCCCTCGGTCCTCAAAGAAGCTGAGGTAGTGCTCGCGCATCTCGTCTATTGTGTGCTCGCGCTTGAATATGGGCGAGCCTATGAAGGTATAGGGATCGCAGGGCGGGTCCCCACAGGTCTTCCTATCGCCGTTCCTGGTCCAGAAAAATTTGCCGCATTTGTCGCACTTCTTGCGCAGGAATCCCTCATCCACGAAGAAGTCCAATCGATACTCATCCTCGGAGAACATAGTTGATCTAATTTACTCTCAAGACTTTCAAGAGCGAGACCACGGGCACTCCCGCAATCTCGTCCGTGCCCTTCTTGTCGATCAGGACGACGACTGCATTGATCTTGGCCCCGTGCTCGTCCAGATATTCGACAGCTTCCTCCAGCGTCCGGCCGGATGTAATCACATCGTCGATGATGACGCATTCCTTGTCCATAACGCCGGCGAAGTTGGCGCTCAGATTGCCGCGCGCCTTGCCGCTCTCTTTGGTGAGCATCTGCTTGCTGGGAGTGTAGACGGCAAGCTCCGCCGCCAGGCTATTGGCCACCATGCTGGCCAGAGGCAGGCCGCTTAAAGCTATGCCCACCACCACATCCACGCCGCAGTCGTTGTCGTCCAAAGTCTCATAAATGATATCGGAGAGGGCTTCAGAGACTTGGCTCAGCCTAAAGGCGCTCTTGCCGATCATGGACCAGTCCACGGAGATATCCTTTGGCCCAGGCGATGTGCTCGTCTTCTCCGCATGAGTAAGCAGCCAGGTTACCGTCTCGCTGGATACATTCAGCTCCTCTGAGATCTGGCCTTCCACCAGTCCTTCCGCCTTCAGTTCCGTTGCCTTCTTCATCAAAGTCTCAATATTCTTCATCTTATGCACCTCTTTTTCTTTCGGGCAGGAGTTCCGCAATCAGGACATGCTTCCCCCTCAAATCTGCTGCCGCAGCCCTGGCACCTCTGGACATGTTTTAGCAATCTCTTGATCCTGGGCTGCCCGATGGTCTCGATCTTCAGGCCGAGGTGAAGAGCGACGTTTTGCAGAGCGTAGTCATCGGTAGCGAGAACGGCTCTATACTCCAAGGCTTTTGCCAGGACATCTAAATCTGCGGAAGACAGTGCTTTGAGGTCGCCAGTCTCCGCAGCGGCACGCTCTGCTGCCTTTCGCGCCTGGGGGGAGGGGCTTTCCACCCGCGCCTCGAAGATGTGAAGCAGGGACTTTGTCCTTATGTCCTTCAACTCCGCTTCAACCGCCGGGACGGTGATCAGCTCTCCTGCCGGCCTTTTACCCCAGATGAATACCGAGGCATCCGCTACGACATACACACGGAGAGGCTCTTGAAAGTTATAGTACTTGGACTTTTCCCGGACCAAAACGCTATTATCATATAATGAAATGCAAGAGTTGGATGGCCAAGAAAGAAAAAAAAGCTGGCAATAGGGAAGACCAACGGCTCGCCACTACCCAGGAAGTAAAGGGCGAAAAGGCAGCAACTCTGCCGCCCAAAGTCAAGCCCAAGAGCGCAGCCGAACGCAGAAAGGACCGCATTGATGGAATAATCAAGACCGTGTATCCTTCCCTCCTGGGGACCGCGGCGGGATTTGCCTGCTATTATACAGGTGCGGCATTAGCTCCTTATCCCTGGCATTTCGTAATGCTGTCTGTAATACTGCTTACCTACATCATTCAAAAGTATACCTACGCATTCCTGAAAATAGATGCCGCGAGCTTCAAGACCAAAGATTGGTTTTATGTGGAGTTCATGGTAGTCGACCTCTGGCTGGTTACCTGGACGCTTCTTCTCAACTGAGGTAGAGCAATGAGGATAGCCATCATCAACCGTGACCGCTGCCAGCCCCGCAAGTGCTCCAAGGAATGCGAGTACTTCTGCCCGCCGGTAAGAACAGGCGACGAGACCATCGTCTTTGTGGACAGCAAGCCCCTCATCACCGAGAACCTCTGCGTGGGCTGTGGTATTTGTGTGCGTAAATGTCCCTTTGGGGCTATTACCATCACCAACCTGCCGGAAGAAATGGAGGATCCGGTGCACAGGTATGGCCAGAACGGCTTTGCGCTTTATGGTCTGCCCGTGCCGGTTGATGGCCGGGTCACCGGTCTGTTGGGCCCCAACGGCATAGGAAAGAGCACTGCCGTATCCATACTCTCCGGCATCCTGCGACCTAATTTGGCAAAGAATGCCTCCTGGGATGATGTTTTCGCCCGCTTTGCGGGCAGCGCCCTGGGAGACTACCTGAAAAAGGTAGCCGAGAAGGGCGTCAAGACCTCTTACAAGCCTCAGTATGTGGATCGCATCCCCAAGAGCTATTCCGGGCCTGTCTGCGGACTCCTGGAGAAAACAGACGAACGCGGAGCACTCGCCGATCTGGTGGAGAGGCTCTCCTTAGGCAAACTCATGAACCGGGAGATAGCAAGCCTTTCCGGCGGAGAGCTGCAGCGAGTGGCAATCGCTGCCACGGTCGCTCGCGACGCCAATTTCTATTTCTTTGATGAGATCAGCCCCTTCCTGGATATCTACCAGCGCATCAATGTGGCCCGCATCCTGCAGAGCCTGGCCAGGGATAAGGCGGTCATGGTGGTGGAGCACGACCTGGCTCTTCTTGACCTTCTTGCTGAGAATGTTCATCTCATCTACGGCGTGCCTGGGGCCTACGGCGTCATAACCCGGCCCAAAGGGGTGAGGGTGGGCATCAACCAGTACCTGCGCGGCAACCTTCCTGAGGAGAATGTGCGCTTTCGCGATACATCCATCCGCTTTGAGGTGCATGCCCCTCGGATCGAGAAGGAGATTCCCTCGCTCATCGCCTACGGGGCCTTTAGCGTGCAGTATTCCTCCTTCCTGCTGCAGGCAGAGCCCGGCATCATTCGCCGTGGGGAGGTGGTGGGCATCCTGGGTCCGAACGGCATAGGCAAGAGTACTTACATCAGGGTCCTGGCAGGCGTGGAAAAGCCGACTGCGGGCAGCTTCGACAGCCGGCTCAAAGTATCCTACAAGCCCCAGTACCTGAAAGCCGATACCGATGTGACGGTGCAGGGTCTTTTGCGCAGCGTGACTCATGACTTTGACAGCAGCTTCTACCAGACGGAGATTTTGAAGCCCATGGGCCTGGAGCCGTTTATGGATCAGGCCCTGACTGAGCTATCGGGAGGCGAGCTGCAGCGCGTGGCTATCACCGCCTGTCTGAGCCGCGAGGCGGACCTCTATCTGCTGGACGAGCCGTCGGCGCATTTGGATGTAGAGCAGAGGATGCTGGCGGCCAAGGTTATGAGGCGCTTTGCCGAGTCCTCAGAGAAGACGGTGCTGGTGGTGGACCATGACATCTATCTCATCGATCTGCTCGCGGAACGGCTCATGGTCTTTGAGGGAACGGCTGGGGTTTTAGGCATTGCTCATACGCCTCTGGAGATGCGCGAGGGCATGAACGCCTTTCTCAAAGCCATCAACATCACCTTCCGGCGCGATGAGGAGACGCGGCGGCCACGCGTCAACAAGCCGGAGTCAAGGCTGGACAGAACGCAAAAGGAGCAGGGCGAGTACTACTATCCGGTTATGGAAGCGTAGCCGGTCCAAGACGAAAAAAAAGAAAAAGCAATGCAGAAGATGGGATTATGTGCTGCATTGCTTCTCATATTATCATATTCACGATGTCTCCTTTACGGCAACTTCACATGTTAATTCTACCTTCTTGATGTCTTGATAGAATTTATAAAGTTCATAAAGGGTCGTTGGCGGATTTATAAAAGCGTCCCATGGAATGCTCACTTGTTTATTTAATGTATTCTGTGAGTTTTTTTCCACAGGAATTTCGAACGTTGCTAATCTTACCCGATTAACATTGTCACTCTGGACGGTCCAAATAGTAGCTTGAGTTATGCCATCGACATCAGCCAAGTTTTCTAATTCTGCTCGGAAATTTTCTGGAGGCCTCCAACTGATCAATCCTCTTAAATCAAATATATTAATTGAGCCAAAATCAATACCCTCATTCGAAAAATCAACTAAAATTATATGAGGTTGCCTCTCATCATTGACCCTGGCCACCCAATCTAAAGCCGCTCGATCTGTAGGATCAGGCTCTAATACTTGATTGAAGCATGCTTCCGCTTTGTCGAATTGCCATAGTTTAAGACTGCAAATCCCCAGCATCATCCAGGCAATTGTATCCGACTTATTCTTCTCCGTCAGAGTTTGGAAATATTCTCTGGCATGGGAATAGTCGCTTCTATTAAGGGCAAGCTGGTTATGGTACTCGTGATCAGCTCTATGTAAATATACGCTTTCCATGGCCCATTCCACATCCTTTAAATCGATTTCTGCGTCCAATGGCGATATAAATGGAACTTTTTCAATGGCTATCTGGTATTGCTCTATTGCACTATCATGCTCATGAGAGGCATTCAATGCATTTGCGTAAGTAAGCCATGCTTGAGCGTAATCTGCCGGAGGGATACTTTCTCTGCCAATAGATTTCCTAACAAGAGTCAGCGCTACCCCATAATCCCCATTTAGATAATAAATACGGGCCAGTCTCTCCTGAGCAGGACCGTTGAGCCTGTCATTCCGTAAAACAGCTTCATACGTTTCTTGAGCTTGATTTATCCATCCCAAGCACAATTGGGCATCGCCTCTGCCAATCCAGGCTTCCGTATTATTCGCTTCCAAAGCGATGGCTTTGTCATATGCAGCCAGGGATTCGTTGCATTTACCCAGTTTCGCGAGAGCAAGTCCAGTTCTCATCCATGCGGTGGCATCATTGGGGGCCAATTCGGTGAGATTAGTGAGTGTCTCCACGGCCTCCTCATTTCTCTTTAGCATTAACAACATCATCCCTTTCTGGAAAAGTGCCTCCTCATTAGTGGGATCCAGATCTAGGACCTTTGAATAGCTTTTTTCCGCCTCGGCGTACAGCCTCAATGCTTCAAGGGTCTGGCTGCGCCCTAGCCATGCATTTGTATTGGTGGTGTTGATAATGACTGATTGATTGTAAACCAAAATGGCTTCCTCAAATCTACCAAGTCTTTGCAAAGCTTTGGCTTCCAGATACAAGCCTTCAGCATTATTAATGTCGATGTCAGTAGCCCTGTTGAAGCATTTTTGTGCGTCCTCCCACATTTCCATGCGCGAAAAGACCTTTCCGCACTCAATCCACAGCACTGGATTGGAAATGTTCTTCTTTACCGCATCCTCCATCATGGCACGGGCTTGATCGGTTCTATTTTGTGCGAGAAGAACTTCCGCCTTGACTACGTAGGCTTGAGCATTTTCACTATCCCATACCATTGCCACTTCGCAGCATCTTATGGCCTCAGAGAAATTGTCCATGCAAGCTGCAGCCCTCCCTTTGCCAACCCAGGCATCCGAATTTTCCGGATTGTCTGCTATGACTCTTTGCAGCGTGTCATAAGCTTCGCTGCAATTACCCTGGGAAAGCAACTCCATACCTTGATTGTAGCAGTCTTCAGGGTTTGAACACACAATTTCTGTAGAATTATTTTGGCCGCTAGAAATAAAAACAGTGGCCATTAAAAGAGCGATTCCTGCCCAATAGAGTCTCCTCATCCTGCCGTACCTCCTAATAAACATGAGTTTTGCGTTGCTGTCGATAAATAGTTTTCATTAAAGAAAATTGATTAAAGTCTGGGGAACGCCAATGCTTCTAAAAATATACAGAAATAATTACAATTTTTTGGTCAGAACATATCGAATTCTTGCTCAAAGCCCCGCCTCATTCTCCGGTTAGTACAGATCCTTAGCGCCGAAGAAGGCCCTCAAGAATAACGCCCTCAAGGGAAATTCTTATTTCTCTGTAACACCTGCTAAACATGCCTGCGGTTTGCACCGCTGATCGCCTCTGCGGATTCGTCTGACCTTGATGCTTTCAGCTTTCAAGTGCTTTTCGGCAGAGAAAAGGCGATGATAATGAAGCTACTCAACCGCCAATTAATGCGCAACCTGGAGGCTAAAAGCCTGCTGGAGCTTTTCTTTGTCACAGCCGTCTTCTCCGTTTTAGGCATCCGCTTCTTTTTAGCCTTGACCGGTTATCCCAGCCTGCACCCCGGCAATTTGCACATCGCCCATGTCCTTTTAGGGGGCGTGCTCATGATGATCGCACTGGTCGTTGCACTCGCTTGCATCAACAAATCCGCCTATTATCTGGTGGCCGTCCTGGGCGGCTTTGGATTTGGGGCTTTCATAGACGAGCTGGGCAAGTTCATCACCGGTGATTACGACTACTTCTACCGGCCTGCCGTGACCCTGATTTACCTGGTATTCGTTCTGCTCTACCTGGCCATAGAGAACTTTGTCAATAAGCCCAAACTCAGCGAGCAGGAGAAGCTGATCAATGTTCTGGAGATCGCCAAAGAGGTGGTCCTGGAAGACCTGGATCACCGGGAGAGAAGACGGGCGCTGGATCTGCTTAAAGAATGCTCTCCCTCTGATCCGGTGACAAAAGCCCTTCAAGAGCTGCTTAACGCCACAGAGGCTGTGCCTGTTCCTAAGCCGGACATTTACACCGCCGCCAAGTATCGCGGCAGAAGAATTTACCGGATGCTGGTGCAAAAACCCTGGTTCGTGAAGGCGGTGATAGCTTTCTTCATCATGCAATCGCTCTTTGCCCTGGCTATGGGCTTTTTCTTGCTCTATGCCAAGCTGGAGTTGAACGTGGATTTGCACACCATATTTCCCACGCTCTCTTTCTTCGATCTGGCCGGCCTTCTTTCGGCCACACTGGCTGCAGCCCTGGTGATCGCTGCCGCCATAAAGATAAAAAACAGCAGGCTGAAGGCTTACGAGCTCTTCAAGGACGCTGTCCTGGTGCAGATCTTTCTGGTGCAGGTATTCCTCTTTTACAGGGCTCAGTTTCTCGCCATCCTGGGATTGGCGGGCAACATCTGCGTTCTTTTCGTGCTTTATTATATGATCCGACAGGAGAAGGCGGCCAATGGCATCTGTGCATCGTGAAGGCTCTCCGGGCTTTTGCTCCTGCACTCCCTGGTCACGATACCCAGGGTGCCATTCACCTTGTGCCCCGTCTCCGGTTCGAATCTGCTCACTCCAGCAATTTCGACAGAATCCATCCATCTCACCTCACTTATCGCCATCTAATAGCCTATGAATTGCTCCATAATAAAATTCATCCGTTTTAATGTCGATTAGTGTTGATTCCTTGTTGGTGCACCTATGGTGGTGCAGGTGTTGTAGCTAGTATTACTGGAGTATTATTCAGTAATAACAAATGTGAAATAGCTTAAACACAACTGCAAACGATTTCCCTCTTAAGTGGAGAGAGGATGTTAAATTCTGCGGATTTCGCAAAGAAATATTATTTGGCTTTACAGCGATGTTCAAGACCCTCCATAAAAATGTACACAGGGTAAATGTCATTGATAAATTTGTACGTTCCTCTATCGGATTCTTGGTCCGCGATTATGACACCAAGTTCTCTCATCTTCCTTAAGAAATTATCGAAAACTTTTTTCTCTTCTGGCGTCAATTTTGCCACAATATCTGTCTTTTTAAAGCGCGACTCAGGTGATTCGCCGAGCTTTCTGAGGATAGATCTATATTTTTCACTGCGAATTGCCCGATATACTAATGGATCGAGATATTTTTTGCCAATGTTGCCGGCTGCAATGATTACCCCTTTCCCTACATCATCCACGTTTACAATTCCATCCGTATCGACCCAAAAGATGGCATCTCCGATTTCATGCATAATCGTTGGAAGTCCGCTTGAATATTTTACCATTATTTTCATAGCTTGTTCTTCCACCAGAATATTCACTTTTTTAAATGCTCTCTCAAAGAAATCTCTTACTTCCTGGTCTTGCAGCTTCTCGATTTCCACAACCCGAAATACTCTCATTAGAGACGGTTGATTTTTGCTCAAATTATCTCTAAATTCTGGTAGTCCAATTAACATGATACATATTGGGAAAAAATTAGAATGTGTCGCGACTCTGTCTACAAAACTCTTATACCAATTTGCAAATTCCGGTGTCTTAGATATCGCATCAATATCGTCTAAAACTATAAAGAGGCCGCTTTTTTCTGGTTTGATTTTTTCAGCAATATTCGAGAGAGCAAACGAAAAATTGTTTACAATATCGCGTGTGTCTTCTTCAGAAGGATTAAAGCTGACCGCAACACCAAATAAATCAATTTGTTGTATTTTATCTTTGAAATAACCAGAAATCTTTTCATACCAAGATTGCGTGTTCGATACTTTGATTAACTCCTCAAAAACGCGACGAACCATCTCATCTAAACTTGTGACTTGCCCAAGAAAGACGTGCACTGAGAGAAGCTTTTCTTTGCATGCCATATTGCACACAAATTTTGCAAAGGAACTTTTACCGATGCCCCTTTCACCTGCTAAGAATATATTTTCCTGCTTGCCTGTTCTTGCTTGTTTTACATTTTTCAATATTTCTTCTAATTGGCTGCTTCTTCCAACAAAAAGTTCTACAGGCACAGGATTTCCGGGGGTGAATGGACTGCGATCCTTCATAATCATTTATACTACCTTCTGATATTTTATTTTATCTGATTCGCATGCGTCATAATTAGATTCGATCCAAAGGCGCATTGATTGCTCTATTGCAGTCTTAATATTCCCCTTCTTCATTCCTAACCGATTGTATACTTCGTTTCTAAACTGCTTATTCAATTCGTCATCTATTACCAAGTTGATGCGGGCCATGTACTCCATCTAAGCATATATGTCAATATCAACTTTTGCACGTATGGAACGGCCAATAATAAGCAGGTCTATTTCTATAAGTCGTGCGCGAGGAAATTCGTGCCAAACGAAGGATTTGAGGGTATGAAGTACGACCCGCGCATTGTAACTACAACCCTCGATTTGTACTTCAAAGATGTATCCCTGCGAAAGATCGCAGACCACCTTAAGCAGTGCCATAGCCTCTATATAGATCACAGCACCGTTTATCGCTGGATCTCCAAGTACACTGAAATCATTGAAGCCTATGTAGCCACGCTTGAACCTGAGCTAGTCGATATCTGGCATACTGATGAGATGAAAATCAAGATTGGTGGCGAATGGCATTGGCTCTGGAATGTCATGGATGAAAAGACCAGATTCCATCTTGTCAGTATCATAACCAAGACTCGTAAGATTGGGGATGCAAGGAAGGCTTTCAAGAAGTCCAAGGAAGTTGGTAACAAGAAGCCAAGGCTTATGGTAACTGATGGCCTGCCTTCCTACAAGAAGGCGTTTAATAGCGAATTTTACGACCACCCCCTATCATGCACGCATATTGCTGATGTGGCGTTGCAGGAGAGCCTAAACAATGTCCTTGAGAGGATGCACGGTACCATAAAGGAACGAGAGAAGATCATGAGGGGCATAAAGGTAGATGACACGCCAATTATCCCTATGAACAGGATCCATTACAACTTCATCAGGCCACACATGGGGCTTGATGGCTCAACGCCAGCAGACGCGGCGGGAGTTGGGATTGATGGGGAGAATAAGATGCGATCTTAACTCTCTTTTTCTTCCCACATCAATTCCTTATATCGCTTTTTAACGAGAACACTTATCTGACTGATTGTGTCAGTCAACCTTCTTTGGTGTTTCCATTGATATGATGGTGCCCTATCTTCTAGCCTTGGATTTTCTTCTCGGAATTCGCAATATTGACATAGCAAATTTCGTAATTCCGGTTGTGCCAAATTTCCATATCGTTTTATATCTTCAAATGCTAAATGTGCCCCTTTGATTGGATTGTCACGGTTTGAATCAAAAGAAAGATATAAGGGCGTGATGAGTTTCTCTAGTTCATCCTTTTGGCGCACATGTTCTCCCATCGCCGCGGAATCTTTTTGATGGACTTGGTCGAGGTCCTGCAAAACGTGTTGTTGTGTCTCGGTATATTGTTTTTTGTCCCCCAATCGCAGTTCTATGCGTTCTCTAAATCCCCACCACAAAACCACACTAATTCCTGTAAGGAGAGCCCCACCAACCAACATACCGACTTCAGACAAGGAGACATACCCCCAGTCTTGAAGTAGATAAATTAGGAAAGCGGCTACTAACGCGAATAATATCGATATGCCTTCTTTTTGCGGGATCATTTAATATCAATTGACCATTCGATACATGAGTACATATTAGTTTTGTCCATTTGGCACGATAGGACGATCTGCTATAAATATTTCTAAGGTTGCCGTTGTCCCTGTAACACGACTTTACAAAGTTAACCACTGTTACCACCATACTTGCAACACCATAGATGCACCACCCAAGGAATCAACAGAACCTCTTCTCGCAACCTTCATATAGACGTTCAAACATCCGAAGTCTCAATTTGATCTAAATCGCAATTGGAGGTATTAAATGGCAGCAGGACAATTTGGTGGAGCGCAGGTACTTATTCTCAAGGAAGGCAGCCAGAGAACGGCTGGCCGGGAAGCACAGAGGTCGAACATCATGGCCGCCAAGGCCGTGGCCGGAGCCGTCAGAACCACGCTAGGTCCCAAGGGCATGGACAAGATGATGGTCGATACCCTGGGCGATGTAGTAATAACCAACGATGGCGTCACCATTCTCAAGGAGATGGACATAGAGCACCCCGCCGCCAAGATGATGGTGGAGATCGCCAAGACCCAGGATGCCGAGGTCGGAGACGGCACTACCACCGCTGTGGTGCTTGCTGGGGAACTGCTCAAGCAGGCTGAGGCTCTGCTGGATCAGGAGATCCATCCCACGGTTATCGCTGCCGGCTACAGGGCTGCGGCAGACAAGTCCCTGGAAATTCTCAAGAGCATTGCTGTAGAAGTCTCTGCTAAAGATACCGAGTTTTTAAAGAAGATCGCCCTCACCGCCATGACCGGCAAGGGCTCGGGCACGGCTCGAGACGAGCTGGCCAACCTGGCCGTTGAGGCTGTCAAGGCCGTAGTGGATGAGGACGGGTCTGTTGACACCGACAACATTACCGTGGAGAAGAAGGTGGGCGGCGGAATTACCGATTCCGAGCTGGTACACGGCATGGTCATCGACAAGGACCGGCTCCATCCCAATATGCCCAAGAAGGTTACAGGCGCCAGGATCGCGCTGCTCAATGCCGCCATCGAGATCGAGAAGACTGAGGTCGATGCCAAGATCGAGATCACCTCGCCCGATCAACTGCAGGCCTTCCTGGACCAGGAAGAGAGCATGCTCAAGGGCATGGTGGATGACATCATGGCCACCGGCGCTAACGTCGTCTTCTGCCAGAAGGGCATCGATGACCTGGCCCAGCACTTCCTGGCCAAGGCCGGCATCTACACTGTGCGCCGTGTCAAGAAGAGCGACATGGAGAAGCTGGGCCGCGCTACCAGCGGAAGGGTTGTCACCAGCATCCACGATCTGACCAAGAACGACCTGGGCAAAGCGGGCATTGTCGAGGAGAGGAAGATCGGCGACGAGAAGATGACCTTCGTGGAAGAGTGCGAGAACCCCAAGTCTGTCTCCATCATCCTGCGGGGCGGAACCGAGCACGTGGTCGATGAGCTGAGCCGGGCCATGGAAGATGCGCTGCGCGTCGTTGGTGTCGTCGTAGAGGACAAACAGCTTGTTCCCGGCGGCGGTGCCCCTGAGGTAGAGCTTGCTTTGCGTCTTCGCGAGTACGCGGCTACCGTTGGCGGTCGCGAGCAACTGGCCATTGAGGCCTTCGCGGACTCCATGGAAGTCATTCCCAAGACCCTGGCCGAGAATGCAGGCCTGGATCAGATCGATTCCCTGGTGGCTCTGAGAAGCCAGCATGAGAAGGGCATTAAGAGCGCCGGCCTGGATATGGACACCGGCGAGCCCGTGGACATGCTGAAGCTGGGCGTGGTCGAACCCCTGCGCGTCAAGACCCAGGCCATCAACAGCGCTGCTGAGGCCGCAGTCATGATTCTCCGCATCGACGATGTCATCGCCTCCAAGTCCGGCGGAGCGGGCGGCATGCCTGGTGGCATGGGTGGCATGCCTGGGGGCATGGGCGGTATGGGCGGAGAGGAATAGACCTCTCTTATTCTTTTTTTCTTTAAAATTCAAATCCCAAAAGCAAAAGTGTTATCATCTTTCCCGGTCAGATAGGCTCCGATGCAGCGCAAGCTTTTGATGAAGGGCAAGGTCAAAGAGGCCTATGATCTAGGGGACCGACTGGAGTTTCTCTTCACCGACAACATCTCCGTCTTCGACAAGGTCATTCCCAGCCTGATCCCCTTTAAGGGTGAGACCCTCAGCCGGGAGGGCGTTTATTGGTTTGAGAGAGCAGCTCGGATGGGCATCAAGACTCACTTTTTGGAGTACCAGGCCCCGGCAGGCATGATCTGCAAAAAGGTGGACATACTCCAGCCAAGCCAGATCACCAGCCGGTCCAAGAATTACCTCATTCCTCTGGAATGGATCTGCCGCTGGTATGTGGCCGGCTCTCTCTACGACCGGGTAAAGGGGGGAAGGGTTCAGGCCAAGGATCTGGGCTTTGATTCCGGGCACACGGTTCGCTCCGGCGAGCCTCTGCCCGAGCCCTTCATCGAGGTCTCCACCAAGCTGGAGAAAACAGACCGATTGCTGAAAAAAGAGGAAGCCCTGCAGATCTCCGGGCTGTCGCTCAAGGAATATGAGGATGCTCGGGAGGTGGTGCTTAAGATCGATGATGACATCGGCAAGAGCGTTGCCTCGCGAGGCCTGATTCACGTGGACGGCAAAAAAGAGCTGGCCTTTGACGAGGAAAGGCAGATCATGGTGATCGATGTCTACGGAACCGCGGACGAGGACCGCTTCTGGGACAAGGCCTGCTATGAGCAAGGTGAGTTCGTGGACCTCTCCAAGGAGTATGTGCGCCAGTACTATCGTCAGACGGGCTACAAAGACCAGCTATATAAAGCCCGAGACGCCGGCCAAAATGAGCCGCCAATCCCTGCCCTGCCACCTGTTGTGGTGCAAGAGACGAGCCGGATCTACATCAAGCTCTTTGAGATGATCACAGGAGAGAAATTTTTGCCCGCCGGGCAAAAATAGGATTAAATGAATAAGATTGGAGCTGTAAAAAATGAAGCGATTATTACTAGTTCTTATGTTGATTGCCGTGGCGTTCTCCGGATGTACGGAGAAAGGTCCAAGCGTTGCGAATAAGAGTGCAGAGGAGCTCAAGACTCTGTCCATTGCAGCAGCCGAGAACCTGACCAGCTACAGCATCAAGAGTTCATTGACTCAGACGATAGAGCACAATTCAATTGGCACTAATGAGAGCGTTGGGCAGACAACTACCTACACTGAGAATGATGAGGTCATTCAATCCGTAGACCTTTCGGGCTACAAGAGCAAGAAAAGCTATTCAATAGAGACACTCGCAAAGCGGCCGGGATATCCGGATAACTCCAGTGTCAACCAGATGGAAGTCTATCTAATAGGAAATTCGACCTATTTTAAGGATGAACGCGGTAATTGGACGCACCTTAAGGATCCGATGAACGCCGGTGAGATATGGGAAAAAGACAACCATAACCAGGTGAAAACTCTCAGTGCGATGATAAACAATTCGCAGATGGAAAATGCCGGCTCTGAGACTATTGAAGGCCAGGAAACATACAAAATGAAAATTGTAACTGGGGTTGCAGATTACAGCAATCTCTATGGAATTGCGTTCGATTTGGTGGCCAGGCCGACCAATTATATGGCAATGCCGTCTATAAACAAAACAGAGCTGAATGAGACCGGCAAAATAGAGAAAACGATCTGGATCTCCAAGGAGAGCTATTTGCCTGTAAAATACCACAGTGGCATTAGCTTCAAAATGAGTCCGGAGCTTATCGCGGCTCTGGATTTTAGTACCGGCCAGATGAAGATGCTCAATCAATCGATTCGGCTGGGAGAAATCTCGGTCAGCATCGATACGGCTGATCTGTATTACGACTTTGACAAGCCGACTGACATAACCCCACCGGAGCAGGCTCTTTTTGCCCCGGTCATCACTCCCACAGAGGTTCAAGCAAACGCTGCTGTGTGAGCCTGACAGTTTTGAGAATGCATGCGTGAACCACTAGAGCGGCTTTTCCTCCGGGAAAAGCCCGTTTTAGCCATAATGGCCGTGGGTGAGATAGAGCACGCCTACGCCGCCGTTGTGGCCAAGCGCATAGACTCTACCTTTCCCCATACCTGCAGTATCTTTCGTGAGCTGGAAGCGCAGGGGCTGGTCAAGTTCCGACCGGAGGGAAGGATCAATTACCTGGAGCTAACAGCGCGCGGCAAGAGCGTCGTCAAGGCGCTGCAAGAGCTGTCGGAACTTTTGCAAAGGCCGGATGCCATGAGGCAGAGGCTGGAGAGGCTGCAGCAGATGGTATCTTCGGCAGAGGGACAGAACGCGGGCTTACGCCTGGGACCCCTGCGCCGGGATCTGGCAAAGCTTAAGAGCCAGGGAGACGGACCGCTGCAAAGGGATGCAGAAGAACTGGATAGGGCGATTGCATCCATTGTGCACGGCTGATTATATTATATATTTTTAGGAAGGACGGGGTGCAGGGGCAGAGAATCCCCGCCTCTTCAGAGGTGGGATGAATCGTGCCCCGCGGTTATTTCCTGTGGACCAACAACTATATTAGGCAATGAAGCCTATTAACTGATAATGCCTAAAGTGTTTCGTTATAGATTGAAGCCCACAAAGTCGCAGGTTGCAATATTGAACCGGCAACTTGATCTATGCAGGTGGACCTATAATCAGACACTTGCTTTGCGGAAGAACGCCTGGGAGAGTGAAGATCGATCCATAAGCTACTTTGAATCTAAGAGAATGATTCCCATCTGGAAAGAATCCAAACCAGAGCTATCGGAAGTCTATTCTCAGGTTCTTCAGGAAGCTGTTCAAAGGGTAGACCTGGCTTTCAAATCGTTCTTCCGGAGGGCCAAGGCAGGAGAAGAACCAGGTTATCCGAGATTCAAAGGCAGAAACTGGTATGACAGCTTAACGTATCCTCAAAGTGGTTTCACGTTCAAGGATAACGTTTTGCATCTTTCCAAGATCGGAGATCTAAAGGTTTGGTTGCATAGGAAAGTTGAAGGAACCATTAAGAGGCTGACCATAAGAAGATCAGCTACCAAAAAATGGTATGTCTCATTCTTGGTGGAAGATGCACCCAAAGATGCCGTACCAGATTCCGAGAAAGCAGTAGGCATTGACGTGGGGATATCCAATTTTGTCGTTCTGTCAAATGGTACTTTTGTAGCAAACCAAAGATATCTAGCAGCTTGTGAAGAGAAACTTTCCACGGAACAGAGCAAGAAAGATAAACTCCCCCATAGATCACCAGAACGCAAGAAAGCTGCCAAGAAAGTCAGTCATATCAATGAACGACTTGGTAATCTCAGAGATAACTTTGCTCACCAACTCAGCCATCAGATAGTGAACGATTATGGCATAATCTGCCTGGAAGATATAGATATCAAGAACCTCATTGAAAAGAAACCTTACATGGCTAAGAGCGTGCTGAATGCAAGCTGGAATAGATTTCGGACTTACGTTACGTACAAGGCTGAAAGTGCTGGGCGTAAAGTGGTCCTGGTCAATCCTGCCTATACATCTCAGATGTGCTCAGGCTGTGGTTCAATCGTAAAGAAGGGTCTCTCGGAAAGAATCCATAACTGCCTGAAATGTGGCCTGGTAATGGACAGAGACCTTAATGCTTCAAAAAATATTCTCAGACTGGGACTACAGTCTGCGGCGAAAGCCTAGATGCCCGCGACTTCAGTCGTGGGAGTAGTCACTTACCGAAAAATACATAATATCAAAGTTACGAAAGTTTTATCAGTATCTGCTACAATATAATAAATGGAGGCCGACGGGGGGTGGAGTGTGGAGATGACGCGAAGAAATAAGCTGGAGATACTTGGCTGTATTCTCAATATCTGCAAAACGGATGGGTCAAGCAAGACCAAAATCGTTTACCAGGTAAACCTTAATTTTAAAAATGCAGGATTATACCTCGAATGGTTAACTTCGCATGGGTATCTGGTAAAAGAAGAAAGGCTATACAAGACCACGCCCTCCGGCCATGAACTGCTGCATAATCTCAATAGTATCAATTCTACGATAAATGATAATCTTGAGAGCGTTTTAGCAAGGAATGATTCTCGTTAAATCCCGAAACCCAGGAAATGGAGCAGTATCACCAGGAATGCGCCCAGGACTCCGCCGATGCCGCAGATCAAGATCACCAGCCAGTTGTAGCCAATGCCCAGACCTGCTATAACATTGGCAAGAAGGAGGATCAACAGCCCCATTATGGCATTAACCACGAAATTCTTGAGGGATCTCAGGATCAAGAATGCGCCAAAGACTATGGCTATGAATAATAATATAAGTCCTGCATCGATCATGGCATCAAATAAGACTCGCCAACTATTAGAATGTTTTTCTATATCATGCCTTAAACGGCTCCATTTCGCTCCCCAAACGATGCAGCTCCTTTGTGTCCAGGGAGAGTGGATCGATATGTACCAGCATTATCGCGTTCTTTAGGGCGATCTCATCTCTCTGGGACTGAACAAACCGGAGCACAGTTTCGTAGTTGCTCTGGGTGATGAGATATCCCATTCCCTCCAGCAAGATAATGGGATAGCTGGCCTTGCCCAGGAAATCGGAGATCATGCTGGAGAGTCGGGGGAAGTTCGTCGGGTCCACTACCTTATATCCCGGCTCGCTCTTTTGCGTCAGCCATATGACCGCATCTGCAGGCACATTATACATTTCATTAAGGGTTTTTGGGTTATAGCGGCTCAAGCACAGCCCCTCCATGCCGTGCCTCACCAGCTCGCTGAAGAGCTCCAGGCTCTTTTGCGGCTTTTCCTCGGCAATAATGTAGGTGGTCCCTGGAATGAGGGAGATCTCATAGGGACTTCGTCCATAGCTCTTCATGAGTTCAGCCAGGGTCAGCGTGAGGTCGAAGGCAGGATCGTGTGTCTTGATGATCCGGGCCAGCTTTCTCACCGCCACAAAGAAGCTGCGCCTGGTCAGCACCAGATCCGGATGAATATCCAGAGACATACGAGACTGCAGAGCACCTTGCATTTCCGGCTCGCAGGCGCTAGCTGAATCATCGGAGAGCTGCTGCGTCTGCTTGCCTGTCTCAAAGAATTCCCCGGAGGCTACCAGCTCATTGGCCTGCATGACGGCCTCTCTTCTCACGTCATCGTTGAGCTGGGTGAGCATGGCATCAGAGAAGGCCCGCAAGAGATAGGCGGAAAGGGGGCCCAGGGAGAAAAGCAGCTCTTTGACCTCATTTATGCTTGCGATCATGCTCGTATGGACAAACTCCGGCCTTTCCGCCAGTATCAAATGCGACTTATGGCCCAAAAGCTCCATCTGGTAGACATAGTCCAGCATCTCCCTTTGCGTGATTTTGCCCTCGTTCACTTTGATGAGCTGCTCGATGCTGTCTATGAGAACGATGCTGTTCTTGCTGGACTCAACGAATGACTTTATGGTCATGAAGAGGAGCGGCAGATTTCTGGGAGAGATGTAGCGATCGCTTCCTTTCTCATCGGAGAGCTTGATGATAGGCGTCTCTTTAAAGCCCCAGCGTCGTCTCACATCCTCCGGGGCAAAATGGGTAATGCACAGCCCCTCCACGCCATGGGTGATCTGATCGGTGAAGACCTCATAGGCGATCTCGGGCACGACATAGATCTTTCCCCTCACTAAATCATAAGCGGGAAGGGTTTCTTTGGCCGCTTCCATCACCGGCTTTACAGGCACCCGATCTTCTACAATCATCCTGGTGGCTGAAGAGCCCACAAAACCGGTAAGAGTCTTCTCAAACTGGCCCCATAGCAGCCGAAGCTGTCCTGCCTCAATCTTCTCCCGGCTGGTGCCCAGAAGCTCGAGGTAGGCATCGACCTCTGTCCTGGCCGTCGTCTCACCGATATAGTGCGCCAGAGTTGCCTCCAGCTCCTCAACCGTCCCCTGGTGTATTGCCCCTTTCACCACCTGGTCGTGGGGCTCTCTCTCTTGCTGGTAAGCATCCACAAAGCAACTGGCCGTGCTCTCTTCATCTAAACTGGGCTTGCTTGCCAAAGACACGAGCACATACAGGCTGCAGTTGACGAGAAGTGTCCAGAATACGGAATTGGTCCAAATGTCCAGATCAAGCCCGAAGAGATTGGTGGGCTTAAGAGCGGCTATGCCGAAAGGTCCATCCCGGACTAAATCTCCCAGCCATACATTCCCTTTCGCAATCGTGGGAATAAGGGCGGTGTAGGCCCAGAGCAAAAAGCCCGTTACCAGTCCCGCCATGGCCCCTTTCCGGTTGCCTCTCTTCCAGTATAGGCCTCCTAAGGCCGCTGGTGCCAATTGACTGGCCGCCAGAAAAGAGACGACTCCAATATCCGCCAGTGTCTGATAAGCCACAGCGCGCGAGTAAAGATATCCTAAGAGCACGACCAGAAGTATGTTCAGCCTTCTGGTATTGAGGAGCGTACCCGCCAGATTTCTTTCCTTTTTTATATGGCTCAAAATATAAGGCATCTCCAAATCGTTGAGGAGCATGGTGCCCACGGCAACGGATTCAACTAGGATCATGGCGGTGGCTGCCGATGTCCCTCCGATGAACACGAAGAGAGAGAGCCAGTCCAGCCCCCTCGAGTAAGGTATGGTTATTATGAATGCATCCTTCAGACCCGGAGTATTCAGGAGCAGCCCGCCCCAGGCGATGGCAGGAACGAATAAATTAATCAAGAATAGATAGAGGGGAAAGAGCCACATGGCCTTCTTGAGATGCTTTTCCTCGGAGTTTTCCACCACCATGACATGAAACTGCCTGGGCAAAAAAAGAATGGCGAAGAAGGAGATCAGTGTCAGGGAGAACCAGAGCGTCGGTTCTACATCCATGAGAGTCTCATATGCCTGATTGCCGAAGGACAGGTCAATCATCCGGCTCATAATATTTCCGTATCCTGAAAAAACGCCGTAGGTGATATAGAGTCCCACGAAAAGGAAGGCCACAATCTTCACCAGAGATTCAAAGGCCACCACCGCGATCAGGCCCTCATGGCGCTCCATGGGATCGAGATGGCGTGCCCCAAATATGACGGCAAAGGTCCCTAAGAGTACGGCCACTACCAGCTTGCTCTCTACGGCAAAGCCCAGAAATATGGACGGGCCGCTTAGTATATCCAGAGATGTGGAGATGGCAATCAGTTGCAGTGCCACATAAGGAGTCACCATGATCAGGCTCAATATCGCCACCACGGCACCTATGGCGTAGCTTCGCCCATAGCGGAAGCTGATAAAGTCACTGATGGAGGTGAGCCTGTGTTCTTTTGAGACGCGAATCATCTTTCGGATGATGATCCAGCCCGCAGTCATGGCTAAGACGGGGCCCAGGTAGATGGGCAAAAACTCGAGACCAGTGGACGCCGCCCTTCCTATGGAGCCGTAAAAGGTCCATGCCGAGACGTATACGCATAGGGAGAGGGCATAAACATAGGGATTGGCCACGATGCTTTTTCCCAAAAGCTTTTGGCGGTCGGCATACCGGGCGATGGCAAAGAGCAGCAGCAGGTAAAGGACCATGACGAGCAGAGCAACATGCGGTCCAATCAATCAAAATTCCCCCGATCGAAGAGATACAAAGCCATGATGAAGAATAGCCAGATCGAGGCAACATAAACCAGTATGGCCGGCGCACCCAATATAACGTAGCCGTTCGTCAGTTCGATTAAAGGCCAGTTGAACAGCACCCACCCTGTGGCGAAGAGGAAAACCCAGAATTCCTTCTGGCCCAGGAGACCTTGCAGGGGTAGTGCCATATCTACAAACCTGGATAAACAACTAATCCTTTGACAGATATATCTACTGCATGCTTTCCCAAATGGTGTGCCGTGCCGCACATCTTGACAAATTCATAACTGGAGGCGTAATTGAATAGCAGATCCGGCGGACCGCCGAAGGTCAGCAGGCATAGGCCATGCTCTCCCAGATCCGCACCCTTGCAGAGAAACTGAGTGCAAAAGGTGGTCTTGCCCGCCCCGGCATCGCCCGCTAAAAGAATGAGAGACGGTCTGGGAAGACCACCTTCCATCATGTTATCCAGACCAGGAATTCCTGTGGGCATCCTTTCTATCAAGTTCATATCTTAGAAAATATTGCCTCTCATCTTATTTGTCTTTATCCAGACGGTTTTTATATCATGAATTCAATCTCGCTGACGTGAGACGACTTGATCCTTAGAACTCATTATTCCGGAGATATTAACGCAGAGTTGGATGGCAAAGAGGTTATTTTAACTGGCTTTGCCCACGAGATGCGCGACCTGGGGGGCATAGCCTTCCTGGTACTGCGGGACAGAAAAGGGCTTGCACAGGTAACTTTAGTCAAGAAGCTGCTGGGAAAAGATATGTTCAAGAGCGCGCGCTCCATCAGCCGGGAGAGCGTGGTAATGGTGCGGGGAAATGTCAAGGCAGAGGCGAAAGCACCTCGCGGATACGAGATTCTTCCCACAGAGATCCAGGTATTGAATGCCGCCCAGGTGCCTTTGCCCCTGGACCCCACTGAGAAGGTGGAGTGCGAGCTGGACACACGTCTCGATGCCAGGTTCATGGACATTAGAAGGCCCTCTGTTCTGGCTGCGTTCGAGATCGAGAGTGCGGTTTTGCAGAGCCTGAGAAGCTACTTCTACCAAAAAGGAGTAACTGAGGTTTTCACTCCCAAGATCGTGGCTGCGGCCACAGAGGGTGGAACGGATCTCTTCCCCATCAGCTACTTCGAGAAGGAGGCTTTTCTGAATCAGAGCCCTCAGCTCTACAAACAGATGCTCATGAGCGCGGGCATGGACCGGGTCTTTGAGATCGGCCCCATCTTCCGGGCTGAGGAGCACGACACCCGCCGCCACCTCAATGAGGCCATCTCCATCGATATTGAGTTTAGCTTTGTCGATGACAAGGACGTTATGGAGATTTTGGAAGAGGCGGTGGCTGGAGCCTACAGGTATGTGGCCGGGAACTGCCGCCGCCAGTTGGAGGTTTTAGGCCTGGACCTGCAAGTTCCAGAGATTCCCTTTAAAAGAATCACTTATACCGAGGCACTGGAGCTGGCGGCAGAGAAGGCAGGTGTCAAGATGCAATGGGGAGATGATCTGGATACAGAGACGGAGAGGTTCCTGGGTGAGACCATTGGCGAGCACTACTTCCTCACCGACTGGCCGTCCTCTATAAAGCCCTACTACACCTTGCCTTATGAAGACAAGCCAGAGGTCTGCAGGGGATTTGACCTCATGCATCCGCGCATGGAACTGGCCAGCGGGGCGCAAAGGGTGCACGACTACAGCCTGCTTGTCGAGCGCATAAAAGGGAAAGGGCTGGACCCGGACGGATTCGAGTTCTACCTGAATGCCTTCCGCTACGGCATGCCGCCGCACGCCGGCTGGGGGCTGGGCCTCTCCCGGCTGGTCATGACCATGCTTAAATTGGAGAATATCCGCGATGCGGTTCTCTTCCCGAGGGATAGAAGGCGGCTGGTGCCATGAGAGTCTCTCAATTTTTTATTTTTGGGCTTCCTTCGAATTTTGATCCATTAGGTTGATCATGAGTTCCTTTTCTACTGCATCCCTAATTTGAATTTGAACGGGCTCCATATCCTCAGAATTCATTTGTAGCTTCAAATTATATGTACCCTTCATAAGCATGAGCGTACATGGTGTGCGCAAATCAAGACGATGAGGCTCTTCAATAATGCAAGCTTCCGCGTGATCAATCTTGAAAAATCGGTCTAGCTTTTCTTTGGCAGCACTATATCTCGGGGAGCTTTTTTCCTTGTGAATCTTGCTTAAGAAAACCATAGCGCCAGAAGGATCACTTCTGATGGTGATCTTTCCTCTAAACGATATTACTTCCATCAAATGATAAAGACTGATAACAGTAGGCGGAATCAAGAGGAATGTAGTCTCGAATAGGGCAACCGATAAAAGATTATATGGATTTAATTGCGGTGGATTCAAAATCCTGGTACCAAATTCTATATTAGTTCCTATCACCAGACCGAGCAATGAAATTACTAAGGCCACACCGTATAGTTTGACAAAATATCTAAGTTTTTTTGGATAGGAGAATATATCTTCAGCGTCTGTAGACTCATCAGCAGGATTTGAGGCAACACCCGATTTGGTGCACTTTACTATTGGTGATGTGAAGATGTTCTTGGGAAATTGGGTGGATAATGTCACCACAAGGGCAAAGATGGTTCCCATTAGTGTAGACATCGTAGCGTAGTAATTCGAAAGCGATAGTGCGCCTGCTCGTTCTGGAATAATAAAAATGAATAATATTAATATAACCAAAGTTGATATATAATTTATCCAGAGTGCATTATCGTGAAAGTCGATTAGATCTTCCAGGAAGAAGCAAGCTTCTATAAAAGAGGTAATTATTATAAATTCGGTTATATATATAGCTAATTCAAAGTGCTGAATTGTATTAAAAAATAAATATTTTTCCAAGATAGGCATTTTTGTTAGGCTTACGCTCCAAGTAAGAATAAAATAAAGCAACCACGTTATAATAATGCTTATAATAATCCTATTGCGTGTAAGGAACCTTTGACGGCAATTGCCTATTCGGTAAAAAATTATAATAGTAATAATAATTGTCACAATTACTATAAGAATCAACGCACTATAGTCTAATAAAGTCACTCCAGGGACCAATAATGCTTTGTAGATATCTCCATTATAGTTAATGAACGCTTGCTTTTTTATTGTTTCATTATCGCTATCTTTTGCTTCTACCCATAGCGAATAAATCACTCCGGGTTGGATGCTTATTTCATGGCTAAAATCTCCACAAGGAGCAAGTTCCTTCATTGTTGTTTCGTTTTCGCGTCCCAAGCCTGTAATCCTGGATAGGAAATATCCATATCTCAGGCTTTTTCCGTCTTCAATATCCCTCGCAGATATATTGAACACTGCATTAAGCGGATCGGTAAGATTCTCCGCAACCAGCAGAGTTTCCTCGTCCATCGGAGCCAATTGGTGTGCATTTATCGAGACATTGGCAGTTTCGATTATTGGTGGATTATTTCGAATGAATATATCGTCTTTCAAATAGATACTTTTTCCGTCTAATCTGCATTTTTTGATGGCAATTATACTAAATAACTCTGTTTTATTAAATTCTTGATGATCAATTAAACTTTTGATATTCAATGCCGCATTCTTAGGAATGTGGATGTCATATTTAAATGACACAGCATTATTTCTATTTGCAAAAAATTGAGGTATTCGTATTTTATTTTGGTTGGATCTGTCATCCGTATTGTTAGAATAGATTCGTGTCACATTGAATATAGGCAAGAGGTCGATCTTAATATATTGAACTATTAGCGATTTCTTCATTGCATCCTTATTCAAAAATGTGATATTTAAGGTTACATTATCTTCTCTTAAGGGATTATTGGGTTCCAGGGTAACCATCAGGTCGAATTTTGCCAGATGCACACTGTTGCTTCCTTGCATGGTTGGTGGTTTTGATACTCCCGGCGTGTTATTTTTAGGGTAGATAACCGGGTCATCACTAAATTTTTTTATTACACCTTCTGTCGTCGAGTTGTTTTGGGCTGCGGTCGGGGTAGCAATTAACAAAAAAACAAATAAGAGGGTAATAATTAGAATTGTTCCTGCTTTAAGGGACGATAAATGTTTCATTTCACCCTCGAATCCTCATTAATCATATGAAATGCAGTTATCGCTCGGATTCCCTGTGGGGAAATACTTAGGCGGCAGATCTATTGTATTTGATCGACTATTTCTTTCAATAATTTTATGTTCGCGTTCGCCCAGGAAATTGTTTTTTGCGATATTATTCTCATCACTTGTGTTTAAATAAATCCCATACATGCGAATATTCTGGATAGTATTTCCTGTAATATTGTTTCCATCAGAATAATCCAAATTGATGCCATATAAAGTTGCTTTATTAATAATATTAAATTCTAGTCGATTTTTTGAAGATATTGTTAATAGCAAAGCCTGCTTGGAAGAATCCAGCAAATAATTACTCTTGATCTCCGAATCTTGCACATTGTTCAAAATGATTCCAAATTGACAACCATCAATTGTGTTGTAACTAATATTGCATCTATTTGCATTATCGAGAGCGATTCCGGATATTCCTCCTTTTATTTGCATTCCCGTCACAGTAACATCATCTGCATCAATATGACAGGCAATACCTGTAGTTTGAATGGTCGCATTATCGTCGCTAATCAACTTTAATGATTTGGTTATGGTTACCTCTTCACAATATGGTCCTTTCTTAGTCATATTCATTACCTTAATGAGCGATCCAGCCGGAACATAATTGACAGCTCTCTGAATTGTTGGGAATATAAATGGGAATTTATCAATTCCTTTCTCAACCAGGTATTCCGTTGTATTAGCATTTATAGCAGTAGCATTTATAGCAGTAGCATTTATAGCAGTAGCATTTATAGCAGTAGCATTTATAGCAGTAGCATTTGTAGCAGTAGCATTTGTAGCAGTGGCATTTGTAGCAGTAGCATTTATAGCAGTAGCATTTGTAGCAGTAGCATTTGTAGCAGTAGCATTTGTAGGCTTATCACCGATAGTTGGCCCTACATCGGTACACTCATCAGCACAGCTTGTATTCCTGATGCATATATCGTCTATCCAGCCCGAATCATCCTTGCCAGATCCTGGGAAGTACGTCCACTTGAAGGTATGATCTGCTGCACCATCTATCGTTTTTACAAAATGCTTCCACTCACCTAAATACGGATATTCCACAAACTCTTGTTTTCCATCGAATTCCACGAGAAGTCGCCCAATTTTTTCACCCTTATCCGCTTTAACAGAAAAGAACCAAAAGGAGAACTCCACAGATTGTGCTTTATCACCAGGTTGCCTTATAGAAAAACTTCTTATTTTTCCATCTGATATTTGAGACCGAAATGATTTTTGCCCAGTGTGTATTTCGTCTGATACAATTTCCCAATCATTTGTTAGTGCAGGTGTTGATGCACTATTTTCAAAAGTATAATTTTTAATGCATGGCACACTTTGGGCATAACTGTCCGAAAGATTAAAAATAAATAGCGTGAAAATTATAAACAAAAAGAGGAATATTTTCACGAGCTATCCTCTCCTAAATGATCGCATTCATCTCTTTCGAACGCCTGCAGATCATGAGGCACAAAACCTCCTCTAGGTTGATATAGCAAAAATATCCCTCCCAAATTCATAGCAATGTATGGTGCAAACTGATCCTATAAATAAACTGCGGTAAAATTAAATTATATCACCCATAATTTTAATTTAAACAACGCCCGTAATTACAAAAAGAACGCGCGAAGCAATTATCGGCTGTAACATCTCCTCTCGTTCGACTCAGTTTTATATTTGAAAATAATATATTCGCGACGCTGTACTCTTCCTGAAGGAGAGAAGGCGAATGGTGCCGTAAGAGGCCTTCTTTGGCAGCTTTTTGTTTCGTCATTTATTTTTTATGAGCTATTCCAGATACTTCAAAGCTATCTTGCGACCTGTCATTGAAAAATAAAATAGTTGTATAGATATTATTATTAAGTGAAGTCTTATACCTTTTAGTGCCTTCTTTTCAATCAATTTCAATTCTTGAAGGAAAAAATATATATTACTTGTCTACAAATTACTTCATAATAAAAGAGATGATCACATGATCAAACAAAAATCGTTGCAAAAGAAGCTGGCAATTGCGGCCGTGGCGGGGATGCTGATGCTGCTATTGACGGCAACTTGTGTCGCCCAGATGCCTTTGGACATTAATGTACCTGAGAACTGCAGTGCGAACGCTTCTGCCGTCGGGAATGAGGAAGGTTCAATGACATATGCCGGAACATCCCATTCGCCCGGTCTGGAAGATGCCGTCCAGGAAATGCCCGTTACCGTCGGTGCCACAAAAACTGTCCCCGGCAGGGCAACCCTGGTCTCGCCCAAAGATACCATTGGCAGCAAAAATCCGACCTTTGTATGGAGGTCCGTGCCAGGAAGCACCCAGTACCGCCTCAAGGTGGTAACTGCCAATGATCAGAGTCTAATTAAACTGACCTTATGGCTTGATGCCGGGGATGTTCTTCTCTCGGATCAGATCTGCTCCATTAATATCGGGCTGAATCTGCCGCAGGGAAGTTACAGATGGCAGGTTCAGGCCAAGAACCTCAAAGGATCCGGCGAATGGAGCTATTTAACGAGCTTCAAATATCTATTGAAGATACCGGGCAAAACTACCCCGCTATCTCCTCAAGGGCTCATCTCTACCACAACGCCGACCTTCGTCTGGACGGCAGTTTCTGCAGCCACGGAGTACAATCTGCAGATGTGCGTGAATACCGGCAGGAACACCTACCACACGGTCTTGGATGAGTGGTTTGATGCCTATCTGGTAACAAATGGGCTCAGATGCTCGGCGTTCTTGCCCCTGCCGGGTGACGATGTTGTTTATTTCTGGCGCATACGGGCACATAACGATGCAGGATATGGGCCTTGGAGCAGCTATTGGTATTTTGAAACGGTTTGCGCCTCTAAATCAGGTTCGACTCCGTATTCGGTTAGAAAGAGTGCCAGGATGAGATAATTCGACGGCATCATTTGGCTAAAATAGGCCGGACAGGGATGCCAATGCATCACAGGCTCCTTGCTTTTCCGAGCAAAGAGATGGGATGAGGCCGAACTGGCCTTATCCTTCCCATTTCTCACCCAGCCAATCAATTATTTTTCGCGAAAATGGCGATCTTATTTTGATTTATTCCAGCTTATCGATGCCGACCTTCTTTACCTTTGGCTTCCAGATCTTGTCGGGCATCCAGGCCGGCGCTCCGGCGGGCTTGTCCACCTGCACTCTCTCTCCCGCAAACACATGCACCTTCTTGGTACCACGTTCGCGCAGCTTGATATCGGTGAAGCCCCGGTTGGCTGCCTTAAGAGCGGCCTGTCTGGGTGATTTTCCTGTAAAAACTCCAATCTCATTTCCCTGAGCATCCCGCAGGGCGAAATTTCTCATCTCAGCCATAATTTAGTCTCCTTCGTGGATATGAATAAGCCTCTCTGATTCGGTATATTAATCTAATCCAAAAATACCCCCAAAGAGGGCGGAGCAGGGCTGGAACTTTGCCGCAAACTCTTTTGATAATTGAGAAAAATTTCCTACAAAAAATTAATTATTCAAATAATGATTGGCAAATAGACTGAATAACATAGCTATTCGTCAATCATTTAAGCAGATTAGCTCTGATACGCCACAGGCACTCTGCGAGGGTACATCGACCGCCTATATCGCAGCATTACGCCGGATGACACCGTCAACGTCGGGTGGAAGAAGCGTCGTGGCTGGGAAGGGCACCCGTCCCGGGGGAATTTTGAGGAACTGCGCCATCTGCACGACACTCAAAACTGCGTAGGTCGAAATATAGACATCGGGCGAAGCGGACCACTCTCCTGTCTTTGGCCGAGAATACTGATTCGCTTGAAGGTTGCGCCAATTATCGGGCCGCCGGGATGACATGCTCATTGTCAGGGGCATAAGCTTCTCCCCAAGCAGATCGAGCAGACTCTTCTCGGCATTCCCGGCATCGGCAACAACTACCAGATCCTCGTGGAAGTGGTGGAGAGGTCAAAAATTTCATCAATTGCTTTCAACAGTTTTCTATCAGTATTTTAGGCAGTTCTTTTATATCCGTTATTATCTTATCGGCGGCCAGAAGGAGCTTCAAAGTGGGACGAGTGTCCTGCTGAACTGTCAAGATGCCCAGATCCGCCGCCCTCAAAGCATAAAGGTCGTTTAGGCCGTCGCCCACCATTACCACTCGCCGATATTGGCTCTTCAGATCCACTATTATCTCTTTTTTCCTCAGTGGGCCGGAAACAGCATAAACTCGCGCGAGGTCTATGCCCAATTCTTTGAGATTGGAAAGGCTCCTCATGCTGTCTCCAGAGGCCACATAGACATCTGCCCCAAGATGTTTCAGATCGGACAGGACATCCCCGAGTCCGGGGAACGGAGAGCCTCCCGTACTAAGTGCATAAACAACCTCTTGCAGATCAACATCGACAATCATGCCGGCTGTATGATAATTACCGGGACACCTGGCCAATACTGCCCGATGCACCTCCAAAAGATCGCGAACCCTGGCTTGAGAGCGGCCTACAATGCCGATAGCTTCATCTTTGGAGATGCGACTGCTGGCACAGCTTACCTCCAGTAATTGCTCGCGACCTGAGATCAGCGTTCCCATGGCATCATCGGGTCGGCAGGAGAATATAAGATCGAGGTCCAGTTGAGGGACCACCAGAGCCCGACCGGTCTTCTCCATGATCAGCTCCCAGGTAACCACATTCTCAAGAATGACGCTCCTTTTTATATCCTTGGCCACACGATACATCCTCAACATGGTTCCTGCCACATCCATGACCACGGCCAAATATTTGCCCATCTTGGTGCTGGATGGTTCAAGGGGTGAGATGAAACTTTTGCCGTGCCGTCGCACCTGGAACGCTACAATAACTTTTTTAGCTAGAAGATCCTAATAAGTTATGAATAAAGGGGTAGAAAGACGAAGGGTATTGCATTGGCTTTGTTGCTAATGGTTCTCTTATCCCTGGAGCCGGTCTTTGCCACGCCGGCCATCATCGAGCAGGTCCAGGATGGAGATTTCTGCAACAGGCTGAAGGTAACCGGGACGGGCACCTTTGAGGTGGGCGTCTCGATTAAAGACAGGCAGCTTGCTCTCGAGTACTACAATTTCATGTACGGCGATGGCGACCTGGAGATGGACTCAGGAACTATCGAAGCACAGAGGGCGGCCAGGCTTCCCGGCATGGAGAACGACTCAGCTGTGCCGCTAAATCTCTGGGAAAGCAACAAACTCACCTACTCCGGCAAGACCCCCATGGTGGGGGCGAAATATATCAACTCCAAGGCCTTCTGGGGCGGCATAGGCGCGGAAATCATGGAGACATTCTCGGTCACAGAGATGGAGAGGGAGGGCAGCAGCTACTTCGCCTCTACCAATCCCGCCTCCTACATAACCGATCCCAGGAGGATAGAAGAGATGCTGAGGACAAGCCCTGTGCACACCGTGGGCATAGAGACTAAAAATTCCTTCAATGGGACCTGGCAGACGGACGCTCGGATGCATAAAATGTTCAGCAAGGACCTCAAGGTGCATGAGTCCTTCACGGGCAAGTTCGATGTAGAGAAGATGATCAAGTTCCGGGAGAATCCGGTAGATGAGAAGAAACAGTCGGGTTGCGACGGCATAGACTGCTAAGGGTCCGCACTCCGTCCAAGGCAGTCCGATTTAACCGACTATCTCGTCTGGCTCTGATCTCTAGCCCTCATATGAACCTCATCTCAAAATAAGTCTTTTATAAACGGGAGCCAAGACCCAGGTATCGGGTGAATTGGGTTTGATTACCAATATTGATGCCAACGGCAGGATAGAGCTTCCTCTTGCCATCAGATACGGACTGCATCTGCTGCCGGGAGACAAGATCGCCGTGGACCAACTGGGAGATGGGACCATCATTCTCAAGAAGATCGAAGAACAGGAGACCTTAGCGGTTGCGGAAATGTCCGAGATCGGCCTGGGTGTCGCACATAGCTAAGATAAGGATGAGTGACATGAAGAACTCGATAATGTTAAGCTTAATAATAATCCTGTTATTGGCCTGCAGCTCTTTTGCCGCACCTTTGCAGCTTAGCGGGGGCGCGGGCCGGGCCATTCTCGGCACAATTGATCTAAACAACAGCACCAACGAGACCCGTATCACTAATGAGTCCGATCTATGGAACTGGGGAAAACTGCCGGCGGGCCATTTTATTAACGCTTCCGGAAAACTGGCAGCCAACCCCATCAATGACGATGGTTTAGTGATCGTGCCGCCGCATTCTGATACGAGATAAAAAAAATTTGGTAACGGACCCGCCGGGATTCGAACCCGGGTCCGAGGCTCCGGAGGCCTCTATTCTATCCAGACTATACTACGAGTCCAATAGGTTAGCGGGCCCTTCAACCCAAGGAAGCAGCCCCTACCTAATGATTTAGCTTTCCAGCACAATCTCAATATTCACATTCTTGGGAACCTGGATCCTCATGAGCTGGCGAAGCGCCCTCTCGTCGGCATCCAGATCGATGAGTCTCTTGTGCACTCTCATTTCCCAGTGATCCCAGGTGGCCGTTCCCTCGCCGTCAGGACTCTTCCTGCAGGGAACCACCATCCGTTTAGTGGGCAGCGGGATGGGGCCCGCCATGTGAACACCGGTTCTCTGGGCGATCCCCTTTACCTGGCTGCAAATATCGTCCAGCATCAGGGGGTTAGTGCCGGAAAGTCGAATTCTTGCCTTTTGCATATTTCACACCAAAAAAATGAATTTAGCGTGGTACCACGCTGATGCACATGCCGGCCGCGACGGTCGTGCCCATATCTCGAATGGCGAACCTTCCCAGTTGCGGGATCTCCTTCACCGGTTCAATGACCATGGGCTTGGATGGGGTAACCATGATGATGGCCGCATCTCCAGCCTTGATGAAAGCAGGGTTCTCTTCCTTGACCGCTCCGGACCTTGGGTCCAGCTTGGCCAGGATGGCAGTGAGGGTGCAGGCAATCTGCGCGGTATGGCAGTGGAACACGGGGGTGTATCCTGCCGATATGGCACTGGGATGCTGCAACACTACGATCTGGGCCTTGAACTCCTTGGCCACGGTCGGAGGCTTAGCTACCGATCCGCAGACGTCGCCGCGACGAATGTCGTTCTTGGCGACACCGCGCACGTTCCATCCGATGTTGTCGCCGGGGAATGCCTCTTGGACTTCCTCATGGTGCATTTCGATGGTCTTGACCTCGCCAGTAGCTCCGGCGGGCTCGAAGATGATCTTATCGTTCTTTCTCATGACGCCCGTCTCGACGCGGCCTACAGGCACTGTGCCCACACCGGAGATGGTATAGACGTCCTGTACAGGTACGCGCAGCGGCAGGTTGGTCGGCTTCGGGGGCACCTTGAGGCCGTTCAGGGCTTCGAGCAGGGTTGGGCCCTTGTACCACTTCAGGTTGTCACTGGGCTTGGCGAGGTTGTCACCCATCAGGCCGGATATGGGCACGAAGGGTATATCCTCCACCTTGAATCCAACCATCTTGAGCAGCTTAGCTACCTCATCCTTGACCTCGTTGAATCTCTTCTCGTCGAAGGGTGGAGTGGTGGCATCGATCTTGTTCATGCCCACGATCAACTGGCTGACTCCCAGTGTCCTGGAAAGGAAGACGTGCTCCTTGGTCTGAGCCATGACGCCGTCCGGGACGGCTACGATCAGCACAGCGGCATCAGCCTGGCTGGCGCCGGTGATCATGTTCTTTACGAAGTCACGGTGACCTGGGCAGTCCACCACGGTAAAGTAGAACTTGGCGGTATCGAAGCGATGATGGGCGATATCAATGGTAACGCCCCTCTCGCGCTCTTCCTTCAGGCTATCCATGACCCAGGCGAACTCGAAGGTCGCCTTTCCCTTGGATGCTGCTTCTTTCCTGTACTCATCAATGACGTGCGGGTCTACAGCCCCCGTCTCGAACATCAATCTGCCCACGGTCGTCGACTTGCCGTGGTCGACGTGTCCTATGAATGCTAGATTGAGGTGTGGCTTTGCTTCTGCCATAATTTATCTCCTCCAACAGGCACTATCCATATTTTTCAGTATTTCATCTTTTCTAGAGGTCGCACTCAAACAACCTTCAGGTAATCGGAAGGCTTGGGCATCTCCGGTTTCAGGCCCTTTCTGGTCCGAATCTGCTTGACTGTATCTTGCAGCAGGTTGGCAGGCAAGGGCTCAAATCCAGCGAACTCCGAGGACCAGAGAGCTCTCCCTTCGGTGGCCGACCTTATGGCCCCGGAGAATCCGAACATTTGAGCGACAGGCATCTTGGATTTAAGGATTATCATATCGCCCTGGCTGTCCATGTTCAGGATTACGCCTCTCCTTCCCTGGATCTCAGACATGGCTCCACCCATTTGATCCTGAGGCACCTGTATATAGACGTTCTGGAAGGGCTCCAATAAAACCGGGTCCGCCATAAGTATTCCTGCCTGCATGGCCTGCCTGACTGCCGGAATGACCTGGGCGGGGCCGCGGTGCACGGCGTCCTCGTGCAGTTTTACATCCACGAGCCTGGCTTTTATGCCCTGCGCCGGTTCCCTGCAGATGGGGCCGTTCTTCAGCGCCTCCTCGAAGCCCTCTAAGATAAGCTCCATGGTCTCTCTCAGGTACTGGATGCCCTTGGTCATGTTGAGCAGGACGTTGGTACCGAAATATCCAACAATGCTCTTCGCCTCATCTTTTCCCATGCCTTTATCGAGGAGAACCTTCCTGCGCTCGACCTCTTCCATCTTCATGCTGATCTTGCCCTCTTTCAAGGACTCGATCACGCCCGGCTCCAGGGGCTCAAACTCTATGTAGAAGCGGTTGTGGTGGTTGGGTGACTTTCCTTCCACCGGTCCTGCTCTGCCGCTGATAGATTCACGATATACTACTATGGGCTGAGAGGTCTTCAGCTCCACGCCGCGATCGCGCTGCAGCCTTGTTACAGTAACATCCAGATGCAACTCGCCCATGCCGGCCAGGAGGTGCTCGCCGGTCTCCTCGTTGATGGTAACCTGCAAGGTTGGATCCTCTTTGGCGATCTGCCTTAAGACTTCTACAACCTTTGGCAGGTCGCGGGTGTTCTTGGCCTCGACGGCTACGGTCATGACCGGCTCGGAGACGTGCTTGATCTGCTCGAAGGGCGACATGTTCTGTTCGGAAGAGACGGTAGAGCCCACAATGGCATCTCGAAGACCAGTGACTGCTGCGATGTTTCCAGCAGGAATCTCCTCTACCTCAACCCTCTCCGCGCCCATGACGATGCCCGTCTGCTGAATACGGTTGGTATCGACCACGCCGGATACGTAAAGCTCCATGCCGCGATGCAAGGTTCCGGAGAAGAGCCTTCCGGTGGCCACTTCGCCTGCATGCGGGTCGATCTTCAACTTATTGATCATGAAAGCGACGGGACCCTTAGGATCACATGTTGCCATGGCTTTCCCGACGGGGCTATCCCAATCGCCGTGCCAGATGACCTTGACCCTCTCCTTCTGGGCAGCAATGGGGCTGGGAAGGAACTTGACGATCATATCGTTTACGGCGATATAAAGTGGAGCCTTCTCGGCCAGCTCCTTCATCTTTCCTGCCCGGCAGTATTCGATGACCTGCTCAAAGCCGATGCCCGTCTTTTTCATCTCGGGCACGCTGATGGCCCAGTTGTAGAGAGCTGAGCCGAAGGCAATGTTCCCTTTGGCTGCATCCAGCTTCCAGCCTTTTTTGAATTTCTCCTCGTCCATTCCTTCGATGAGCTTGTTGATATTTCCAATAACCTTCTCCAGGCGCATGACCATCTCTTTCGGCTCAACTTTCAGCTCATTGATCATGCGGTCCACTTTATTAACGAACAGGACCGGCCTGACACCCTCTTTCAGAGCCTGCCGCAGCACGGTCTCCGTCTGGGGCATGGCGCCCTCAACGGCATCCACTACAACCACTGCGCCGTCAACTGCCCGCATAGCCCGAGTGACGTCGCCTCCGAAGTCCACGTGGCCGGGAGTATCGATCATGTTGATGAGATATTCCTTGCCATCTATCTCGTGAACCATGGATACATTGGCCGCATCGATTGTGATTCCTCTGGCCTGCTCCAGTGGATCGAAATCCATGAAGAGTTGCTTGCCTGCCAGCTCCATGGAGATCATGCCTGCGCCTCCCAGAAGGTTATCAGAAAGGGTTGTCTTACCGTGATCAATATGTGCCACGATTCCGATGTTCCTGATCATCTCAGGCTTGTCCATCAGAGTCGTTACGCGTTCTGCTATCTTCTTCCTCTTGCCCATAATACGCCTCGCGAAGTTTAAGATAAAGGTTATAATCCAAATTAGGACTCAGATTCCTCGGACTCAATCTATTTAAGCCTTCGGCCTTCTCAGGGCGATTTCAAAATCTATTTTACTCAGAAAAATTAACGTTGTCATCATGACAAGGGTACGATTCATCCCCACCCTAATGGATGGGGGCTTCTCACCCCCTGTACCCAAAAAGTTAAATCGCTGCGAAGACTGGCAAAGAACGGTTTTTACGATGGCGCGCTTGGTAATGAAGTTTGGTGGTGTTTCCGTTGCTGACGGAAACAGACTGCGGCATGTGGGAGATCTGGTCTTACATTTTAGCCGCGACAATGAGATCGTATTGGTCACCTCTGCTCTGCAAGGCGTCACTGACGACCTTCTGGCCTGTGCCAGAAAAGCGGCAAAGGAGGGAAATGTCTCCGACGTGATCGATTTTATGGAGAAGCTCACGGATAGGCACAATCAAGCCATAACTGATGCCATAAAAGATCCTCAAATCGCCAAAGAGATCAGTGAGGCGATATCTAATAAGCTGTCTGAGCTGGAAAAAGCCTACATCGGCATCTGCTACCTGGGTGAGCTTACCGCACGATCTTTGGATTATATATCCAGCTATGGCGAGCAACTGGCGGCACCCATTCTGGCCGGAGTATTAAGAGATATGGGCATATCCTCCCAGCACTATACCGGCTCAGAGGCCGGAATCGTCACAGACAGCAACTATGGCGACTGCCGGCCCCTGGAAAAGACCTACAATTTGATTCCCCAACGGCTCTTGCCGCTTAAGGGTGTTCCCGTGGTCACGGGCTTCATTGCCAGGGACGAAAAGGGCACTATCACCACTCTTGGCCGCGGCGGCTCGGATCTGTCCGCTTCGCTCATCGGAGCGGCCATTGATGCCGATGAGATCTGGTTTTGGAAGGAGACCTATGGCATCATGACCACCGATCCCAAGATCGTGCCCGAGGCCAGGTCCATTCCCTCCATCTCCTACCGGGAGGCCATGGAGCTGTCCAACTTCGGGGCCAAGGTCCTGCACCCCCGCTCCATTGAGCCTGCCATCCGAAAGGGCATCCCTGTTCGCGTCAAATGCACCTTCGACCCCGATATCCCCGGCACACTGATAATGCATGAAGTTGTACCCAAAGCGGATGTGATAAAGGCAGTTACGCTGCACAAGAATGTGGCTCTGCTCAACATTTCCGGCGCAGGCATGATTGGAACGCTGGGCGTCGCAGCCCGCGCTTTTTCCGCTCTGGCCAAGGCAGGTATCAACATCCTCATGATCAGCCAGGGATCATCAGAGGTCAATATCTCTATGATCATTGAGGAGCGGCAGGTGGAGAAGGCTGAGGACGCTCTAAGAGCAGAGTTTCCCAGAGATCTGGTCAAGGAGATCTCGCACGATCATGATGTCTCTGCCGTGGCCGTTGTGGGCGCAGGAATGGCAGGCACACCGGGCGTTGCCGCGCGCGTCTTCAAGGCCATGGGCGCCGCCAAGATAAATGTGGTCATGATCAGCCAGGCATCGGGTCAGCTTAACATCTCATTCGTTGTCGCCTCCCAGGACGCCGAGCAGGCGGTAAGAGAGTTGCACCGTGAGTTTTGCCTGGGAGGAGAAGCATGAAGAGGCTGACCTACGCAGAAGCGGGTGTAGATATTCACCTGGAGAATAGATCCATTGATGCCATGAAGGCCGTGCTGACGGCAAAGCGCAGGGGCTTCGGAGCGCCCCTGACCGAGATAGGCCACTACGCCGGACTTTTGGATATGGGCAGCTTTGCCCTGGCCATGACCACGGACGGGGTGGGCTCCAAGGTCCTCATTGCCAATGCTATTTCCAAGTGGGATACGATAGGCATAGACTGCATCGCCATGAATGTCAACGACCTTTATGCCATAGGTGCCGAGCCTATCGCTTTTGTGGACTATCTGGCCGTGGAGAAGGTGGACCCGGAGAGGGCGGCACAGATTGCCATTGGCCTGGCCCGCGGGGCCGAAATCTCCAATATGACCATCGTGGGAGGGGAGACGGCTTCCTTGCCGGAGATCATTCGGGGCTTCGACCTGGCAGGCACCGCCATCGGTGTCGTGGACAAGGACAAGGTGGTGACGGGCGAGAAGATCCAGAAGGGCGACACACTAATAGGCGTGCCCGGCAGCGGCCTGCACAGCAACGGCTACACTTTGGCCCGGCGCATCATTGCCGAGTCCAGGTATACCTACTTCGACCGAATGCCTGAGGGGAAAAATACCATTGGAGAGGAACTGCTCACGCCTACCCGCATCTACCCCGAGATCGTGAAACTGGTGCAGGAGTGCGATGTGCATGGCCTGGCCCACATCACCGGCTCGGGCCTCCTCAAGCTGCGCCGCATCTCACAATTGGGCTTTGAGATCTCTGATCCTCTGGAGCCGCAGCCTGTCTTCCGCTTCCTGCAGGAGCTGGGCAATGTGGATGAGGCCGAGATGTACCGAACATTCAACATGGGCATGGGCTTCGTGGTGGTAGTTGCCGAAGATGAGGCCCAAGAGGCCTGCCGCATCATGGGACCGGGCGCAAAGGCGATCGGATCGATTGTAAAAGAGGGAATAAAAGCAGGCGGCATGAGCTTCTAAGCCCTTCTCTTTTTGGCATTTGCCATTTTTCCCGTGGCTCTCCGTTATGCGGTCTTTTTCTCGCCGAACATCTCTTCTAATTTGCTCTTTATCTTTCGGATGGACTCTATCGCCGGGCAGTTTACATCTATGGGCGGCTTGCCTGCCAGGTCCGCTTCTACCAGGCATTTGTCAAAGGGGATGGTCCCCAGGACCGGTATGCCCATCAGTGCCAGCTTCTCGGCAACGGGACCCGGGTCGTCGGCCTTGTTTATGACGGCAAAGTACCTGGTAATGCCGATCTCCTTGCCCAGATGCATTATCCTCTCCACAGTCTCAATGGATCTCATGCCCGGTTCTACCACAGCGATCATGGCATCGACCCCGCGAGCTGTGGCCCTGCCTAAGTGCTCGATGCCAGCTTCCATATCCAGGATGACCAGATCCTTTTCCCGGACGATGACGTGCCTGATGAGCGCTTTCACAAACGCATTGGCAGGACACATGCAGCCTGAGCCGCCGGAATCGATGGTGCCCATGACTACCAGCTTGACATTGTCGGGCCCGGTGCAGCCGCACATGGCCACCACGTCATCCACCTTGGGATTCATCTTGAACATGCCTCCCGGCATGCCCGCCCGCTCCTCAACCAGGTCTTTGTGCTCGGTGACGGGCTTGGGCAAATTAGGTATGCCCAGGGCTGAGCCCAGGTTCATGCTCGGGTCTGCGTCAATAGCCAGGACATTGTAGCCGTCGCGGGCAAAGAGCCTGGCTAAGGTGCCGGCCAGGGTGGTCTTGCCCACACCGCCTTTTCCAGAGATTGCGATCTTCATTTTCTATGAACCTCGTGAGAATGATTAAGTCTATTTCTAACATGTACGTTTATATTGATTCTGCATGATAACCGTAGCGGGGTGTTGCAATGATCAAGTGCATCAGAAATGGCGATGGCAGGACCGTCAAACTTGACCCGGAGAAGATTGCTGCAGCCATTGCCGACGACCTTTTGCTCTCCAGCAATGCCGCAACAGTTCTCAAGAAGAGATATCTCTCTCGCGACGAACGCGGGGCTGTCGCGGAGACCCCAAAAGAGATGTTCGAGCGCGTGGCCGCTCATGTCTCCCAGGCCGAGATCAAGTATGGCGGCGACCCAAAAATTTGCCGCCGCAAATTTTTGACGATGATGCGTAGCCTGGAATTTCTGCCCAACTCCCCCACGCTCATGAACGCGGGCCTGCCGCTGGGGCAGCTCTCCGCCTGCTTCGTCCTGCCTGTAGAGGACTCGCTCTCCGGCATCTTCGAGGCTCTGAAGAGCATGGCCCTCATTCACCAGAGCGGGGGAGGCACGGGCTTCTCCTTCTCCAGGCTGCGGCCCAAAAATGATGTGGTACGGGCGACAGGCGGAGTGGCCTCCGGGCCGGTATCCTTCATGCGCATCTTCGAGACGGCCACTGATGTGATCAAGCAGGGAGGCCGCCGCCGGGGCGCCAACATGGCTACGCTACGCGTCGATCACCCGGACATTCTGGAGTTCATCCAGGCCAAGGAGAAGCCGGGGTTTTTGGAGAACTTCAACATCTCTGTGGCGGCAACCGATGAGTTCATGCGCAGGGCGCGGCAGGGCGAAGAGATCGAGCTGATCAATCCGCGGACCGGCCAGGTCGCGGGACATATCAATGCCGCAAGGACAATGGACTGCATCGCTAACTCTGCCTGGGCGGGAGGCGATCCGGGCATGATCTTCATCGATCGCATCAATGCCGCTCACCCTCTGCCTGGCCTTATTGAGAGCACCAATCCCTGCGGCGAGCAACCCCTGCTGGCTTTCGAGTCCTGCAACCTGGGGTCCATTAATCTCGCCAAGCTGGTGGAGAGGGGTGAGATGAACTGGGAACGACTGGGGGAGCTGGTCTCATTGGCCGTGCGCTTCCTGGATGATGTCATCGATATGAACTGCTATCCTTTGCAGCAAATCGAAGAGACCACCTTGCAGTCGCGAAAGATCGGTCTGGGGGTGATGGGCTTTGCCGAGATGCTCATACTGATGAATATCTCCTACAACTCCCAGGAAGCCGTGCGCCTGGCGGAAGGGATCATGAAATTTATCACCCAAAAGGCGCGCGCGAAATCAGCAGAGCTGGGCGAGGAGCGCGGCTCTTTTCCGCTCTTCGAAGAGTCCCGGCTCAGGAGCTGGAACGCCATGAGAAATGCAACCGTGACCACCATCGCACCCACGGGCACCATCAGCATCATCGCGGGAACCTCCAGCGGCATTGAGCCCCTCTTTGCGCTGGCCTTCGTGCGCCGGGTGCTGGAGGGCGCGCACCTTTTAGAGGTCTCGCCCCTCTTTGAGGGCGCAGCCGCGGAGCGCGGCATCTACACTCAGGAGTTGAAAGCGGAGCTGGCCAGGAAGGGCTCGGTTGCGGATATAGCGAGCGTGCCCCAGGACCTGAAGGACCTGTTCGTCACGGCTCTGGACATCCCACCCCAGCAGCACGTGCGCATCCAGGCCGCTTTTCAGAAGTACACAGACAACGCCGTCTCCAAGACTGTGAACCTTCCCGAGAGCGCCACGGTGGACGATGTCTTGCGGGTCTTCAATCTGGCCTACGACCTGGGCTGCAAGGGCGTGACGGTTTTTCGCTACGGCAGCAAAAGCCAGGTGCTCTATCTGGGCAATGGTGAAAAGCTGCCGGGGTGCAAGTACTGCGGATGAGCTATTGATACAAGAGAAGGCGATGCCAAGAGCGGTCGTAACTCAAAAGAATTTTATTGAATGCAAACGTTACCTCGTGGTATGTTTAGACAAAATTCCCGGAAAGTCTCTCTTCAATCAGCTCTTGTCCTGCTCTGTATCTTCGTTTCCTGCTCTTTATCAGGACTCGCAAATGCAGAAAATGTGGAAAAGAAAATTCCCACTAATTCGTCTAGCGACCCATTAAATAATTCTGATCCGTCCGCAGGCGTATCATCGAAAACCTATCTCCCCCCTCCGGGCATAATGCCCATTGTCGTGCTGCAGGGAGACCCCTACGAGATGGGATATCAGTATGCCCTTCAGGCAAAAGATTACATTGCAATCGTGCGGGACGCCGCCTGGGCCAGTGCTCTGGCAAAGAACTCATCGCCAGAGATCCTGCAGAGCTGCCGGGAATACCGGCAATATATCGCAAAAGAGCTCCCCCAATTCAATTTTAGCTCCTTCTTCAGAGGTATGACCGATGCCATGAACGATCAGGATTTTCAGTTCGGCCCGGATGACCCGGTGGTGATGCTCTACTGGGGCGGACGACAGGGTCCGGAGCCCCCTGATCATTGCACGGCCATAGCCGCTTTTGGCAACGCCACCGACGCAGGTATGATCGCGGGGACAAATTTCGATTACTACCATCTGCCCTCTAACTCCTACCCGGTGATCCTGGCTCTCTATCCGGATCTTGGTAATTCCTGTATCATTCCCACCGGCGCTGGCCGGACGGGAAGCAATTCTGCCTTCAATGATAAGGGATTGATATACATCCTGGCGGCAGCATCTCAGAAGGGTCCCGACGACAACGGCCCCGGCATTACCGGCTTTTTGGAGCTGCCCTACGTGGCCATGACCTGCGACACCGCCCCTGAGGCAGAGGATTTTCTCATCAATTCGACACGCATGTTTGGCCTTAACCATCTCCTACTTGATGCAGGGGGCAATGGCACGGTTCTGGAGGCCACCCGGGCCAGATATGCCCTGAGAAAGGCCGGGGACAACAACGAATCTGATTATCTGGTGGTGACCAACCATTATCTTAATCCCGTGATGAAACCCTCTCAACCGATTTGGGACCCTCTGAAGTACTACCCCTCCAGCTATTATCGATACATCACCGCAGAGAAGATGATCGCAGACAACCAAGGCCAATTCAACTATTCCACCGCCGTGCAGACTTTCTCTTTAACCGATTGGTGGGATGGGAAGGAATGGCATCTTGACGATCCCTGGAGCACCAACACCATCAACCGCTTCCGTCCTGATGTTGCTACCCTTTATTCGGCAATAGCCGTTCCAGTTGATCACACGGTCTCCATCTGCACGGGAAACCCCGGCATGCCCTACTGGGGCACTCTGGCCGGCGGCCAGACAGGGACTTATGTCAACTTTACCTTAGGAAAAAGGCCGGAAGACCTCGTATTTGACCTCAAAAAGGATGCATCGGCGGTCATGTGGAAGACGGTCCAGGTGATGGGAAAGCAGCCGCCGGAAAAAGCAGCAAATATGTGGGCAGAGGCAGAAGATAATTACTGGGAAGCGATTTGGTGGCTTGACCGGGCCGTGCTGGTGAATGAGAGTTCGGAAAGGGCCACCGCCTGGGGAAGATCGGCAACCAACTTTGCAGAAGTGATTGCGCAGGCCGAAAATATCCGGGAGCTTTGCCAGCCTCATCCGACAAATTAATCTGCAAAGAATTGCCATTGAATGGAAAGGAGGAACGGGCCAAAGGCGGCAAAAGGTAAAGGAGGGAGAATGTAACGAAAAGCCGCCCCAGGCCACGAACCATCAGCAAACCAATTACCCCTTATTAACTGTGTCGGTTGAAGCTACCTTAGCGTTAGCTGGTTTTACGCTGCGAGCAGACCGATAAGCCTAAGAACTTTTATCATCATTCCTCAGGTTATGAAACGCATCGGCATCGCCGACACCACATTTGCCCGCGTGGACATGGCCCGCGCGGCCATCAGCGTCATCAAGAAAGAGGTCTCCGCAGAGATCATCCGCTACACCGTACCCGGCATCAAGGACCTGCCTGTTGCCGCCAAGAAGCTCCTGGAAGAGAAGAAATGCGATATCGTCATGGCCCTGGGCATGCCAGGAGCTGAGGAGAAGGATAAGATGTGTGCCCACGAGGCCTCCAGCGGCCTGATCGCTGCCCAGCTTATGACCAACAAGCACATCATCGAGGTCTTTGTGCATGAGGATGAGGCCCCGGATGAGCGTACGCTGGCATTGCTTGCACAACGGCGCGCCGAAGAGCATGCTCTGAATACTGTCCGCCTGCTCTACCATCCCGAGATGCTCACCCGCCTGGCCGGCACGGGCCAGCGGCAGGGCTACGAGGATGCCGGGCCGATTGAGAGCAGCTCGGATGGCCATATGGGGCATTGAATTAAATAATACCACTCAGGCTGTCGCAGCGGCCTGAGTGGTATTATTTTTAGGCATCGTCTCATTGCCGTCCGGAACAACGGGAACTGCTTCTTTGGAGGCTATTAGACCCAGGGGGAAGGGCGGAGCCTTTTTGGCCTCGATAGGAAGCTTGATATTTACGCTTTCATTGAAGCCCTCGAAGAGCATGGAGACCTCCGCATTTATTCGCATCTCCATTGATTCGTTGGCCGGCAGGCCTAAAGACTGCGGGGTCACTGTGAAGATCTCAGTTACAGGCGTGGGGTGTAGGGGTAGAGAACGCCCCGGTCTTTAGGCCGGGGATGAATCGTACCCCACCCGTTACGCCAATATCCTTAAATACAATCAACTGCTTAACATAGTTCTATGCTTAAGG